>Ga0209780_1000706_pt1 | contig 19175 bp, 13 predicted proteins | sample WorMetexBAHAMAS2_FD_187384 | JGI IMG/M metagenome (GOLD analysis project Ga0209780, IMG submission 187384) | Marine gutless worms symbiont microbial communities from Max Planck institute for Marine Microbiology, Germany - Inanidrilus exumae... | ecosystem: Host-associated > Annelida > Digestive...
ACTTGGCTAGCTATCGTCTAATTGGTTAAACGAAGTAGGTTCTCTTTTTTAGTATTTTTAAGTACGTACGTGCCATATCGTCGTAAAAAGTTGACGTTTGCTATCTCATCTCCTGATGAGTTCTTGTCATTAATTGTTACGATTACGTTTTTACCGTTTTTTTCTGTTTTTAGTTTTCCTTATTTTTCGTTCTGTGCCGTGCGCTAGATTAAGCCGGCCATCTCGTCAACTTATGAGCGCACGTAAATCTACCGTATCGTATCGTATCTGTCGCGGTGTATGGCTCTGGGTCCGTCCGTCACAAGTCCGTGTTCTATTATTATCCAAAAAGCTAATCGTAAGGATCATGCAAATAACGTCGCACAATTAAGGGACTATAATTTTCTGATGCCAAAGATTTTGATGAAATTCAAATTGGTTGTCCCCAACGGGAGCGAAAATACATATGGTGTGGGTTAAAATCGGCGATTTTTCGACTAATAGGCCTACCTCACTATATCTCAGAAGCAGTGTAAGATAGTGGCCTAGCGGTAGCATGCCTGACTGCGATGTGAGAGGACCCAGGAGGTTCAAATCTCACCACGGGCAGTTGTGTTTATCACAACAGCCACTGCCATATACAGCTTTAGGCACGGGCTGCACACCCTTGCTGCAGTAGGTGGACTCAGTCTTCCATCCTCTGTGGCACGGTAAAATGAGTATCAGTATTCGGGCTGAGTAATAATAAATGGCGATGATGGATGCGGATGGCAGCAGACTGTTCCGGCGGACTCACAGTCCAAGTTGATTGACTTGGTCTGGGGTTGGCGGCCAGCTGGCGCTTAGTCTGCATTCATCAAACGAATCGGGTGAACTCTTGCAATGGCCTTTTGCAATGATGACAGCACCATACAAGAACTCATCAGGTGATGAGATAACGAACTTGAACTTTTTACGACGATATTGCACGTACTTCAAAATACTAAAAAAGCGAACCTACTTCGTTTAACAAATTAGACGATAGCTAGCCAAGTACTGTGCATTAAGTCTTGAATTTATGAATCTGCTACAGTCCACCTTGCAGTTATAGAATATTTATACCGTGGGCGTCGCGCAGTCCCTCTGCAGACGTTTACTACTAGACATAGTAATAGTAAACTATCCATAGTTATGGCTTTGTCATCCGCTTTTAGGCAATGCGCCCCGGAAACTACCAAATTCGGTAAAATTACGCAAAATAAGGGCCACTTCGCCGTTGAAGGTCATTCAAGGTCACCGATTTTGGTGCCAATCGAAAGGTCATATACGACTTCCTATTAGTGATTAATGCTAACTTACCTGTTATCTTGCACCGTTTCGGAGTTATACCATTCCAAATGTCAGAAATCGCTATATTTCGCTACCCTCTTGCGTTTAAATCCCCGACGGAGGGGTTCCCCTGGGACAATCTCCGTAAAATCTTCAGTGAATGTCAATGGATGGCCAACATACCAGACGGCGAAGGAAAATTGCCGAAAATTTCAACCGGCTGAGTAGGGCGCACTAACGTTACAGACAGACGACAGACAGACAGATAGACAAACAGACGGAACGGCGATAGCATATAGCGAACTTGAACATAAGTTCACGTTCGCTAAAAATCATTTCGGATATTATTATTGTACGCTATGGGAGGCTAATAGGAAGTCATATGCGCTCTAGTGAATGGTGCCATTTTCAGTGACCTTGAGTAACCTCCAACAATCCCAAACCACCCCACTTTCTACATTTTGCGTCGTTTTATATCTTCGTAACCCGGAGTTAGAAACATCGTATATGGTAGATATGTTGATCGTAGCAAGTGCTGGCATACGAATGACAAAGGGGCGTGGTCGGGGTCACGTTTCCCATTTTAGGTCGCATCGCCTGCATGCATGTGTGTAGATGCGGACTATTGCTACAGACGTTGCACGTAGCGTGGTCTGTGTCTCTGTATGTTGCCATCGACCTAACTACGGCGACAGGTAACATGTGCTGCAAATTTGGCAAAATCTGAACATGTGGTTTGAGATTTGTGAGCGGACATACAAACAAACAGACACGCAGACAGACATACAGACACGCTGATCTTAATAGTTTGCACCGCCACCGGGGGCGAAAGAATGACTGAAATAATGTTACTAGTTTTAAATCGCATCATGTGTGGGCAGATGATTCAAACTGTTGAAACAGTTGCCGTGTCTTAACGACTAAGTTAAACTGCATTTATGTGAGACAAGATGACGGTGTTTTGTTGTAGGATGAACAACGGGAAGTGATGCACATTAACTTGTGGTACCGTTGTGTAAGTATATATGCCATGTATGTCGCGTGCTTAATTTACAAGCAGTACACGAGAGAAACAGATTTACTGTGTAGATATACTAGACTACAGTAACAATGACAACAAGGCAATCGTAGATATCAGACTTCGCCCGCGGTGTGCAAGCACAGCCCCACTTCGCGGCCGATAATAGACTCGTCCAACGCTTGCAATCAAGCGTCTGCCACTGTCGTGTGCCGCTGCATGGACCAGTCCAATTCGCAATTATTAGGGGTGTTAGGCTTGTCGGGCACATGCTTTCTTTCGAAATTGCTCCTTCCCCTTCGGGGTTCGCCACACCCACGTAACACACTTCCTCGGGCCAAGTCCACTCATTATCCCAAACGGCATCTCGATCGATTCAGCTGTTTTTGTATGGGTCCCAAATGTTGTGATGTACCATGCATTGTTAATGGAGAAGAAAACCCCCAAAACTGCCCCTTCTCCTTGGGATTTCGTCACCCTGTCAGAAAAGGACTGAGCCACGGTCAAAGACAACATGCACAAAAAGTTGGTAAACATCACGCGTGTGGTTCCGGAGATATCCTCGCGGACAGACAGACAGACAGACAGACAGACAGACAGACACACAGACGGGTTGATCACAATACTTCGCGCGACGCAGAGGCTCAGCGCATGCTAAATATATCGTATCATATGGTAATCAAACCATTTCTTTTACTTGGCTCAGCTGCTGAATACAGAGCTCGACGGTGGGTGTGATCAACAGTTGTCCGATGACCATCAGACGTTTATGACACTTACTGGCGAACTAAGGAGACTGCGCCTGAGACGATCACCCGTTCCAGAGATATGTTATGTTTGCTGCCCACCAAAATTTAATTGGTTCACGTGACATAACCACGCCCTTTTCGGGGATGGTTTTCTTTGCCATCCGTGTGCTAGCACTATCTACCATCAACCTACCTGCCAAATTCGAAGTCTCTAACTCCACTCACTACAAAGACATAGAATGCGATACAAAATGTCAAAAATGGGGTGGTTTGGGTAGTTAAAGTTATTCGAGGTCACTGGAAACAGCACCAATCGATAGAGCACATACGAGTTCTTATTAGCTTTCCATAGTAACCACCGTTGGACAGTTTCTGAGATATAGCGAGATATTGGTCGAAAATCGCCGTTTGAACCCACCACATCTCTATTTGGCGCCCTCGTAGGGGGTGACCCCGTTGGAATTTCGCAGAGATCTTTGGCGTCAGAAATGTAGAATCCGTAGGCTATCATCTGGCGTTATTCGCGTTATTAGCCATTTTGGTACAATGCCGGCTTGTGACGGACTGACCGACGGACCGTACGAACAGACACACAACCACAGCATATACCGCGTTAGCATAGCGTCGCGCGGTAAAAAGGATTTGCACAGAAAGTCGAAGGTCGAAAGATGTAAACGTTTGGCTCACTGTTTATACATGCAAAATTAGTTTGGTGGCCTGCTATTCGACTTAATTTTGCCTGCCTGTATCCACAATTAACCCCTGCGTATTGTACAGAAATGGACCGATTATCGGCTGCAATGGAACGAGAGTGAATTTGAAGGCATCACAAATGTATACATTCCAGCGACTAGACTCTGGCTTCCCGACTTCGCTCTTCTTAACAAGTACGAACTCAGTATCAATAACGTTTGCCGAAAGGGCATTATAATTCGTAAGCAATAAGCATCAACACATTGTGTAGAACGTCAGTGTGTTTATATCATAGAGTCTTTTTAGCGCTGTTCTCCGCTATAAATGTCTGATCTGATAAATGCTTCTATTCCGCATTAAGGGACATCGCTCATGTTTGTAAGCAGTGTTAATTCGCACTGTTTGAGTTCGTTTGTATGGCGTTAGTAGGCCTATAGTCTGCAGGTCAGATCAGACGTCGTGAACCTGGTTTTGGGCATAGTCGTACGCTGTACAGTAAACAGTTTCAAAACATGAAAAACGTAGCAATTTGTCACTGATGGATTTACTCAGTTTAACCTAGTTTTAACCCAGGTTATTACCCAGTTTTACTCGGTTTAAAAAACTTGAGTTACTCAATTTTACTTAACCTAGTTATTTTTGAGCGGAACTGAGTACTTTTACTTAACCTACTTTAAAAAATTGGGTTGCCACCACTAGCTGTAAGCGGATATTGGTCGAAATCGTTGTGTTCGAAAGGGGGTGGGTCAATTTGAGCGCAAATTTAAGGGGCAATAAGGGGTCGCCCACCAACGACTGTTGGCTAGGAAACTAGATTCTCTGGGCTATCACGTGGCGTTGTTTGCGTGATTCTACATTTAGCTGTTTTGGTACAGTGCCGGCTTGTGACAGAGAGACGGACGGACAGACAGACACGATGACGGCTAATACCCGCGCTAGCATAGCGTCGCACGGATAAATACTGCGTTTTACTTTCACTCCTGAAACCAGGAAGTTTGCGTTTTTTGACGCGAACTGTCCGCGATTTTATCCAGCTTTAGCCTCGAAAAATTTACACCCTTGTGAAAAGGACGAGCAGCAGGAATCAGCGAGGACGAGTGCTCAGTGAACCGTGCAGCTGCTGGTCAGCGACTGCTGACGTCATCAACGGGCACTATAGAAATACAGCGCGGCTATGACGTCATAGCCTGGCTCCAATGCTGCACGGTTCACTGCGCAGGAAAAAGCACTGGATAATGCGCGCTGTCGCGGCCTCAGGGTCACGCCAACCGTGCTGTAATGACAGCTTGAAAGAATGTAGTCGTGACAGTGAGTTGCACTACTCAATTCTGTGTAATTAATGGACGGAGTGGCCATAGCAATGACAAGGCAGGTCTAAATGTGGATACGGCGAGCAGTGAACTTAGAGTAGAGAAGTAGTTCGACAACATGCAAGCAAACGTATCAGCTAGAAAAGTTATATATCACGTAAAACAAGGTAATAGTGATGCCGATCAGTATGTAACAGATTGTTTGCGGTTTACTAGAGGCGCCGCGAAATTAATTAGCAGAATACGACATCTTGCAACAATAATCTGGAGCATTAATAGGATACTTTTTGTTGCGTTCTTGGACTCGGGACTCGCGTCATGTGTCATGAGAGTGGTGCGTTGCGTTAGCAGTGCGCGAGAAAACAAAGAGAATCTCGACGACCTTCAGAATCAGAACGTGCTGGTCAGTTCGGACGGCTCGTGCTTCTGGTGGACGACGATTGAGCAGGCGACGTCGCACTGTCGCATGGACATCCGTTGGTTCCCGCTCGACACGCAGCACTGTTCGCTCATCTTCGAGTCGTGGACGATGAACAGCCAGGAGTTGAACATGACATCGATGAACCCAGCCGTCGACGACGGCAAATACAAGCACAGCGGCGAATGGGACCTCGCAGGCGAGCGTTAACAGTCTACGTTATTGTTTTTCGTGCCCAAACTCAGTCACTTTTGCTTGTGCACTGACGTTGGCCAATATAAATAGTTTCCTTAGTTACGAACCACAGTTAAATCTGTCGCTTCATCTCAAATTTAGCAACTAGAAATGTCTGTATCACTTTAAAGGTCACTCAAGGTCATTGGCAATGGTGCTAATCGACAGGTTGTATACGATTCTCTATTACACATTGAGTACAATGTTCGATCATGTGCAACTATCGCGACGTGTATTAAGTTCTACGCTCGTCTCTGATATAGCCAGATTTGTGCTGAAAAGGGACGTTAAACTCCAACTAACTAACTTAAGTTCTACGTGCAGTTGCTGCAGAGACTATGCATATGTTAACCCGTCGTAGCCATAAAGATACGCGACATATTACGAATACTGATAATTTCATTGACTACATTGAGCCGCTTAAAGAAGTGCATAACTGCAGGTATACTCAGCATAGCTTTCGTGCAAATGATAAATCTGAACGCATTGTAACAAAATTGCGTGCCGATGTTCCTGAATATATCTGTGAAAGAACTACCAAATTTCGCTAGAAAATGTCATGTCATAGCGGAGTTATTCATCTTCGCTGTCAGTGATATGCACGATGTTATTGCCACTTAAATTTTAAATTAAAAGCTTGCGTGACAGCCAGTGACCTTGAACAGTGACTCAGTTGGGACAAGGGGATTAAAACTGATTGTCTATTATAATGTCCTATTTGTCGGTAATCGCCAATACGTTCACAATATGCTACATTTTCCAAGATATTGGATTTGGAAAGTTTGCAAGAGATGGATATAATGGAACGATTTTCATGGTCATTGAAGATCACCAGTAACGACGCTATTTTGACAGAATGGGAACAGATAAGGTATGTGACATTTCGAATGTTTCGTTTACGAGTTATTGTCACTTATTGAACCCTAGTTATAGATATTAAAAATTTACACGGTCTGGACTCTCTTGTCCACTGATTGTAATTTCGGCAAACAAGATGTTAATCAATTGTAACCAGACACGGAAATGAAGAACTGCAAAAAAGGAAAAAGAAAACAACACGCATGCACGCACGCACACGCACGCGTGGCAGGCCCTGACTGTTTTTATTTTAGATATTTCGACGGAGCTGAATATGATCCAGTACAACTGTTGCAAGATTCCATACTCGCAGGTGAAGTTCACGTTCCGGTTACAACGCAAGTCTCTCTACTACGTCATCAACCTCGTCCTTCCGTGCTGCGTCTTCTCCATCCTGTCAATTATCAGTTTCATCTTGCCGCCTGCGTGCGGAGAACGCGTCGGAGTCGGTCAGCTGCATATACATTTGTCATCTGCGATTAAATTCTACTTATTACTTATTCATCGCCTCTGAAGTTACGACCATATGGCGCTATACAAATGTGTATATTATTATTATTATTATTATTATTCACTTATGCTGCCGGTGCCGGTGTTGCTATACTTTCGAGGCGTTACACTGATAAGTTTGTCCACATACAATATGGCGGCTGCTGCCATCTCAGACTTTAAAAATTGGCACTTTGCAAACTTACGACTTGACAACTTAAAGTGCTTGAGAACTAGAAAACATAAGCAGTCGAATCAACATGCGCGCCCACCGCAGCATAGGCTGTTGCAGCACGCGTCACTAACTACCATGCAACCATGACGCTTTTCGTAACCGCGTGACCTTGACCTTTGACCTATTGACCTCTGGGTCAATGCATGCCGAGCGACTGCTATAGAGTATATGAGTACCAAGTTCGGTGTTGACAGCTCAAGTCGTTTTCCTGTTAGAGCGCGTACAAACAGACAAGCAGACAGACAGACGCGACTGAACGCCATATACCCACGCCGGCGACTGTGCCGGCGTGGGTAATAAAGCGGAGAGCTTCCTTGGCCCGGGTCAGTGTGCATTTAGACGAGGTAAAGGTACTCGAGATGAAATTGTAGCATTGCGAGTATCGTGCAACAGACGCCTAGATTATAATGGAAAGTTTATGTTTGATTTGATGACTACGAAAAAGCTTTTGATATGGTTAACTAGATCACACTCACGAGTATACTTACATAAACAAATGGTAAAAACTGGTCAGTTTACAAGTTCCTATTAGCCTTTCATAGTACATATATCACTATCTTGCACCCTTTCTGATAAGCTTATGTAGCAGATATTGGTCAAAAATTGCCCAATTAATCTACCCCTGTATTTGGCGTACGCGCTGGGGGTGACGCCATTAGAATTTCGCCGAGTTCTTTGGCATCAGAAACCTAGAATCCCTGGACTATCGTATGGCGTTGTTTCCGGATCCTACGTTTAAAAGTTTTGGTACAATATCGGCTTGTGACAGACTGACAGACAGACAGACAGACAGACAGACGGACAGGATATAGCGCGCATAGTATAGTGACGCGCGGTAAAATTAATGCAAAGAACTAACATCAAAGACCAATACAGCTAATAAGAAACCAGTACATTTTCGTCGTCCTTTCCGGCCGTACACGATACCGTTAACTGCCTGTCAAAATTCTCATTCGTGTTTACCTGACGTGTACGTGCACGTAATTTAGCGCCAGTGTATGTAGGCATACGTTATTTTCACAAAGCACCTTTACTTCAGTAACCAGTATGGAAGTCCGGCGACTTTCTTGCGACGGCGGCGAAGAATGAATAAACGTGCAGGACGTCACCATGGTAATGAGAAGGAGGACGTATATGTGAGTATTCACTAACAGACAGCTGTACACCTGCTCCTGCCACTGCGCAATTGCACGTGCGCCCCGCTCGTCACGCACTCCTCGGCGAATCCTAGAGCCTTGGATAGAATGTCGGACTCTTATAAGCGAACGGACCACGCTGCACGCGAAACATGTACAACACACACAACGAAACACACGTATAGACAGAGACAGTGAGGCTAAATCTCGATGTTGGATCGCTAACCATAGCGAGAAAAAGGCTTCATATAACCAAAATGAGCTTCGAATATGTAGATCATGACGAACTAAAATAATTAAAACGCACAGACGTAAATTCAAAGGATTGTTCGAGGCTTCAACCCTACAATGTTGAATGTGCGGGCCCACGAATGTCGAACTTTTTGCGTATCGTAGGTGTCGTTCAGTAATTGCAATCCCCTCGCATTCTATCCATATGCGACGCGTGTAGGCCCACGTGTACTAGCTCACTAACTAATAGTAGGTTAAACTACAAAACATAGGCAGTCGTATCGACATGTTGATCCACGCCGGAAACGACCGTAGGTAGGAAAGCGGCGTATAGATGTATGGATTCCGGGACATTGGCAACCGTGCGACCGTGATAGTTTTCGTAACCGTGTTACCTTGACCTTAGACCTTAGACCTTTTGACCTGTGGGTCAATGCATACCGAACGACTGCTATAGAGTATACGTGTATTAAGTTTGGTGTTGATAGCTCAAGCCGTTATCATTTTAGAGCGCGGACAAGCAAACAAATGACAGACTTGACTGAACGTCTTACCCACGCCGGCGGCTATGCCGTCGTCAGTAACAATTATTATAGTTACAAGAAGCTCAGCTATCGTCAAGAGACCCATGCAACGCTCTATATCAGTTGAAATGTTCTTTTGAGGAATGAGGAGCAGTTTCAGCAACTGTCACGTTTTATTCGAATGCCTGCATAGTTTTGTGCACGCATCATTGATTATAGTATAGGCTCAACTATCGCACAGAGAGCATGCGATGCTCCGTGTCACATAGGCCTATGCTACATGTAACGCTGAAGTGAACCGTGCATGCAATCAGCGACTTCCACACAACCAACTTTGTTGATGTCAAGTGGACCGTAATTGTGATCAACAACCTACCACCAGCGTTGTTGATGACACCGCGTATTCCTCTGCCAGCGCACCGTCATGGACGCGGACCGCGCGTGGGGATGAACACGAATTTTCGGCGGTAAAGCGAGACTTCTCGACCGGTCGAAAAGCGCAATTTTTGCCTACCCCACCTGCATTTGGCGCCCCTTTTTGGGTCATCCCGTCGGAATTTCGCAGAGGTTTTTGTGTCATTAAACTAGAACCAGTGCGGCATTGCGTTTGTGGTCCTACGTTTAGCCGTTTACCGGCTTGTGACTGACTGACGGATGAAGACAAACGGACAGACAAACGGACAGACACTTGATGACAGCAAATACCGCGTTAGCATAGCGTCGCGCGGGTACAAATACTTCGCGAATTGCCACGTCGCTAACTAGGGCTTAGCTGGCCTAGGGTCAGGGTCCGCAGCAGAGTCGCCTGTGAATTTTTCAAAAATCTGATGAAAAAGTTATGAGGTAGCGGGTCCATCACCCCTGATTACTGTGGTTTGATGCTAGTCATCGTGATAAACAGCTGACATGTTTTGGACTCCTGGATACAAATTCTGCCCCCGCGTTAACCTTAACACGGTTGATCTGTATCATCTAGCCAAGTCCAAATGTCGTGCTGTTTTTATTCAAGTTGCACTGAATATGCTAAACGACGTATTGAAAATAACCAAGGTACTTTTATATATAGCAGTTTGGTGATGTTATAGGCCCTCATATTATTGACGGCTTTGGCGCGACGTTGGCCTGTTGCAGACATGACGATACTGTTGGCTCTCAGTGTATTTCAAACGATCGTTAACGCAAATTTGCCTTCGACATCGGATGCAGTTCCGCTGCTTGGTATGCCCTTTCTGTTTAGCTATGTCACATCATAGGCAGTTCTGTAGGCAGGACTGCGTCATCAACCGGGGCAGTAATGCGCCATGATTTACGTGTTGATTTCGGCGCTATATAAATAATGTTTGTTTGTGTTTGTGTCTTTACATAACTTCCTTCCTTTCTCCATTTCTTCCTTCTTTACTCTCTTCATTTCTTAGGTTTTCTTTTTTATTTATTTACTTACTCGTTTACTTCCTGACTTATCTATCTACTTCTTCCAGAATAAACCCGTTTCGTTTCGAGGCCGTATGTCGTAGGAGGCGACCGAACCGGGCTTTAGTTTTTTGTGTTAATTTTATGTTGTAGCATATTTTGTTACAGATGTATGTTTGCTTTTGCTGTGTTTGTTTCAGTTTTTCGGTTCTGAACCAAGAGATTGGCTAGCAAGAACGTTTCGTATCCGAAATGACTCATTTTGTGTCGGGTGGGACGTAAAAACCTTAACTCAGTCAATCAACCGAAGGCGTAGGTTGTCAGTAAGGATGATAAAAATTAGAGGCCTCAGTCAAGAACCGTGAGATATACCTTTACATAACGTTGTCCAATTTGAAAGTACGTGAGATATTTTTCATAGCACTTCTACTGAACCTCCGTTTTAATTTTATATAAGTAACAGTAATAAAACTTAGGAACTAAACAACTGTCAACAAACACCTGCGTTGATGTCATTACTTACTTTGCTACGTGTTTCACATCACTGTAGCAGAAATACTTACAGAATTAACCAGAAGAAACCAGCACTAACAAGAGCGCCATGACTTACTCGTGTCTCGTGACCTTGACCTTTGACCTTTTGTCCCGAAAATAAATGGATTCCTAGGACTCTTGATGGATTACTTCTGTGTTGGGTTTGGTGATGCATCGGTGTTTAGCAATGTGAACTCACGTTCACGTTCGCTATATGCTGTCGCCCGTCCGTCTGTCGTCTGTCTGTCTGTAACGTTCGTGCACCCTACTCAGACGGTTGAAATTTTCGGCAATGTTTCTACGCCATTTGGCACCTTTGCCATCCATTGACATCCACGGAAAATGTTACGGATATCGTCCCAACGAAATCCACCCGTTAGGGAAGTTAAACGCAAGAGGGGTAGCCAAATATAGCAATTTTGCAGCTATAGAAGGCAATATCTCAGCAACGGTGCAAAATAGGAGGTAAGTTAGTAGTAATCACTAATAGGAAGTCATACATGCGCTTTCGATTGGTACCAGAATCGGTGACCTTGAATGACCTTGAATGGCGTAATGGCCCTTATTTTGCGCTATTTCGCCGAATTCGGTAGCTTCCGGGGCGCATTGTGTAAAAGTGATTGAGAATAAACCTAAACTTTCTGCGACAGAAATGTAGCACAAAGCATCTAGTTTTTAGCGATATATAATGATAATGATTTATTTGTTCAAATGATGCAATAGCAACGATAGCAATAAAACATAAAACATTTGAACTGGACAAACCAGGCTGGATAGCAGCACTTGTGGATGCCCATAAAAGGAAAGAAAAATACATTATGGTTAAAAACATTTAAGAAAAACCAGGAAAATTAACTAACTTAATAGAACGTTTAAAACTAGAGAGTGAGTTAAAATTTACAATACCCGGCGGTAATGTGTTCCACAAATTTACAATACGCTCGGTAAAAAAATTAGATCTAGAATTAACGCTTACGATGATACGATATACATGATATCGACAGTTTAGAATCATAGGGGCGTAAGTCGAATTTTTATCTGTATTCCATTACTTACTGCTGTTTCTCGTGGAGCTATAATCACACCAAATAGTATTGATACTATTTGATTACACTGGCGGCGGCATGACGTCATCGTCTGGCCTGCCCAAATCGCTAAATTGAATTGCTATTCAAGAATGAATAATTTTATCGGAATGCCTGCTTGTTCTGCATACGGCCGCACTATAAAGTATTGTTTTGTTTACTTATCTTCGGTATATTTCAAAAAACGCAAAATTTCACTTTAACTGTATTGTACTAGATTGCTATAGCGTTAAGTACAACATATTTCGATTGTCTGGTTGGCTCAACGCTTTCAGCGTTCTAATTCCATGCATGATGCAAGCGACCCGGCCGTTGTTTTTAATGTATATTTTTTATTATTTTATTTTGCATTATTATAATTTAAAATAAGCATATTTAAATAAATTTAAAATCAGTCTGGCACATGGTAATATGTGGTTATTGGTAACAAAACGTGTACCTACCGTTGCACTTGTTTTTGTATTCATTGCTACATTTCCTTCATGTGTTAATTTGGTCACCACATCGCGTGGGTCAGATTAACCGTGTCGAATCAACGTAAATTCACCAAAAGGTTACCAGGATACTACTGTCGAGTCTCGACTATAAAAGTCGACATGCGTCTACACGCGGACAGCCTTGAACTAAGACGGCTAAGATATGACCTGATCTACATTTACAAGGTTATTTTCGGTCTTGTAATGTTTTAATGACCTTTTCACACTCAAGTCTCATTCATTCCTCTATTACTTGAGGTCATACGTACATACTTTTTCCTCACTGTAACCGCGTTGACCTGTACAAGTATTTCTTCTCACAACGCATAATAGACACATAGCCTACCTGCCAAACCGAATGGCCAGTTGTCTCACCCGGTTTACTCGTTTTATCAAAAGCGCAGACTTATCAAGAGTTTTTATCGCTCAGATACTAATCCTAGCTGTTCTTAGTTGTTTCTAATATTTTACGGTATTTTGTACATTAACGCCTGTTAGTGACATTCGGCCTTGGCGTGTTACTCTCGTGTGTTTGTTTTTGACTGCTATTTTTAATGACTGTTTATACTGTCTTACATGCACAGAGAGTTTTAAATAAATAAGTGGCATGCACTGGCGGATCTAGACTGTAAATTTGGAGGGGCTAAATTGGGCCGAGACACCGAAGGCACTGAGAATCGAGAAACACATAGCAACATTGCAACCAGGTGTCTTGGCATCTTGTGGCGGGGGCATGGCCCCTGGGACCCCTAAATGGTTAGACCAAGTTTGCAGATAATACATAAATTTACTAGAAACCTAAAATGAAGAATTAAATCAGACATAACTAAAAGGGCTCAGTAGAGCGCATACCTCTCCCACCGACCTTGAACTTCCAAAATTTAATCTCCTCGTCCCCCGTGGCCAAGGGTATGACTGACGAATTATAGCTCTAATTACAGTCTAATTATAGCTCCATGCTGTTTGTTCAATATGACCACGGCCAGTTGAGCACTAGCTGCATGAAGCTAGTTCTCGAACGTCCTGTTTTTTGTCAATGAGCTTACTGCAACTGCAAGCCAACGAGGAATAAATATTCTATAACTGCAATGTGGATATTCTGTAGCAGATTCATAAATTCCAAACTTAATGCGCTATACTTGCCTAGTTATCGTTTAATTTGCAAAACGAAGTAGGTTCTGTTTTTTTAGTATTTTGAAGAACGTGTGCGATATCGTCGTAAAAAGGTTGACGTAAGCTATCACATCTACTGATGAGTTCTTGTTGATATGTCGTGTGGAAAAAAAACAGGCAGACAAACAAACACATAAACGCCACTGTCAGTATGTGTAATCAATCTGTCGATCAGTCTGTCAGTCGATCATAATCTTTCCTGGCAACTGTGTAGAAATAAGGACAGTCCGAAACAGCGAATGCTGCATTTAAAACATTACTTTTCATTCTTCGCAATGGCAGTGGAGTAACAAGAGGAACAGAATATATTTTAGCCTGTACGCTTGCGTCTGTGGCAGGCATCTATTACTTGTTCGTGATGTTCATCTGCGCGATCTCGCTGTGTATCACTATGGGCGTTCTGCGCGTACACGAATACCAACCGAACAGCTGCCAGATGCCTAACTGGGTCAGTTCGTCGCAACATTATCAGTATTTAATAATTAATAATTAATATCTGAATTATAAAAACAAAAACTTGCTTCAGTTTCCCTATGATGTAAAACCTGCCGCCTTAGAACAGCAAATATCAAAATTTTATCCACGAATACAACGCACAGAAGCTCACATTTGTTTCAGTCTATAGCCATTAGCCAGACCACCGACGTTGTCGCAGCGCTATGCGTGTGTAGTGAAGTCCACGACGTAGTTAAGCATATATATTCCCAGGTTTCATCGAAATCGGTTCTAGGGTTTCTGAGCCCAAAGACGTCGAAATTTTCTCTTACCCATTACTTTGGCTATTGCCTTATACAACGGCTTGTATTACCGTACAAGCCGTGATGGCGAACTAGTCCTTATTGTCATCATCTTGCCTACCTGTCACTGTCAACGTACTTGGCCCCTGGAACGAACTCACAACCAGATATTTATGTAAAACTTATAATTACAATAATAAAATAAAGCAAAAAATAGCGAAATAGACTCAAAATAAACAACTGGCTATTCCAGCTCGCACATTACGGCTATACGTCTAGGCCTAACCCAACGTAGAACATGTATCAAAATCGACAACCATACGAACGTCCCTTTCATACGACACGAACTTATACAGATTCATTCACAAACGTTTCATCAAAAATCAGCAGCCACCACACACGTGGCTTTACGCCCACTGAATGTCTGTCTGAAGAATGTCGCAGCAGACGAGTATATAGGCCTATCGACGGCAGTACTCGTGATCAATGTCTGATCACGTGGCAGGTCAAGCTGTAGATCAATGTCCAGCGCAGCTTGACTATGACAGTCACCTTATTCTCGAATGTTGCAGCTGACGTAGAAAGAGTCTTTGATGAGCCTAAACTTGCACTGAGAGACAAGCGCTCTGAAGCGAGTCGTAGGCTATTGTCGGTTTAAAAATGACTATTGCGATTACTGACACTGCTGAGCCTCTATTCCAGTTTTTACATCGCCACTCTACGCGAGGAATTGCTGCGTCACAAGCCACTGTTCTATCAAAATGGCTGAACGGATCATCTTGCAAACAACGTAGCACTCTCGTCTTCTGACATCAAGGTGTTCATGAAAATCCAATGGAATCATCTCAGCCGCGGCGCCAAATACTCGCATGGTAGGAAAAATTTGAGACTTTCGACCAGTAATTCGCTTCGCCTTATAGGGCCTATTGGAAACGGTACAAGACAGGTACATACGATACGTTATATTTGCGTGCGCTCAAAAGCAGCTGCTGACGAAAGGGCCAGCTTAATCTAGCCCACGGCACCAAGAACGAAAATATAAAGAAAAACTAAAAACAAAAACCGAGTAGCTCAAAAGAAACGGTTCGAGTGATAGTCCATGAATGCAGTCCGGGAGAGAAATGAAACTACAGGGGAAAGGATTTGTGAAACAGGTAGGTTTTAAGCCGGGAGTAAAAGAGAGAGTATCATGGATGCGGTGTGGATGAGCAGAATGGTGAAACAAATAGGAAGAAGTGATGGGTGATGGAATAGGTGAGTCGGAAATAGAGGAACTGGTACCAGAATGACGTTGACAAAGCCACGCTTGACACTTGATGCAGCCAGGGCCATGGCGGTTTCTGTTGTTGGTAGTAGGCTTGATTATTGTAACAGTATACCATATACTACTAAAATTGATATGATACAGCGTGTTCAAATCGTTCTAGCGCGGGTCGTTGCAGATGCACCATGGACTATCAGCTCTATACGAACATTCGTCACGATTTACATCACTTACAAACTCTGCCTCATCACATGGAAAACACTTCATACCGCCCAACCCCCTACCTTTCTGAACTGATCGCCCACTGCCTTCCATCCAGGTCCTTACGTTCTTGAACGGTTCTTGTAACACGAATCTTCTGACCAGACCACATTGCATCACAAGTGTAGCAGTGCGCGGTAGTTTGTTTGTTTGTTCTTTTCACCTTGTTTACTAAGCCGCGGACTTTGGCTGTCAAAACTAGACATCTGCTCGCACATATATTGTGTCTGTCTATCAGTCGTGCGTCCATTTCTCTTTAGTTCCCTGCCGACAGCTGCCAACGCTGTCTGCTGAAGGTTAACATGACGTCGCAGCCTTTTCCGTCTGCCTGTAGCTTTCCGTAACCACACCCTGTCTGTCTATGTGGAATGTCTGACGTCACTCTTCTGACGTCACTAGTCTTGGAGCTCAGCCGTCGTGCCTAGGGCACCGCGTTGCCCCAGCTGTCGCTACGTACAGCTCAGCAGTCCAGTCGCTGTTGCCATATTTGGAGCGAGCGTTCGACGCGAGCGACGCTCAGCTGTGTGGCGCGACTCAATGCCGTTTACGACACAGCTTTGACGTCATAGTCTGCTAGTTCTCTGGTTGCTGTGTACGCAGATGACCAAGTTCGGTTGTGTCTTGCTGTTGCTGCGCTGATCGTCTTGTTATGTAACCTTATATAAACTTGTGCTGCTGTGTTGATTGCTGTTTTTACGTCGGCTTTTCACCAACGGAAGTTGAGTTGAACGTTGTAGTAGAAAGTAGAAATATATGAAGAGTGAATAAAGCATAAAGCGAGTAAAGCTCTACCGTTCTGTTCGCTAATTTTTCCCGCTGTTATACAAGCAACTTTTCATCACCGCTTTTACATAAAATGCGTGAACTTCAAAAGGTCTTAACACGAGATACGTTGCGATGTGATGTTAAGGTACAAGCAGTTATCTGCGGTCGTCTTGCGGTGTTTCTACGAGTAAGAATCCCAAACTCTGCTGCTGAAACTGGCGCTGATGTCATCCAGCCCAAGTTTCGTTATGTAAATGGTCGTCATGAAAATAACGGGAACGAACACATGACGCCAGTGGAAAACAACGAGACGCCACAGAGGTCGCAGTTATAAATTATGAAAAGGTCACGAAGATGACGAAGACCGCAGAGGTCTCTGACGGCATAATTTGCCAGTGGAAAACAATGACGACAGCGTGACGGAGTGCGTGGAGAACAACAGTTTGAGGTCGACGTCAGACGTACTGCTCAACATTCGCGACTTGTTCGAGACAGGATGCCTAACATCGTCGTCAGCAGCATCAGCAGCAGCGGCAGCTGGGCCGAACGTCACTTTAGTAGAACGTCTGCTGGCTTCGATTAACGATCTGCTGGAGACAAAACTACGTAGTGACGCTCAGCTACGTCATCAGACGGACGTGAATCAACAGATGATGAATGACTGGATGATTGCTGCTGCAGTCATTGACCGAGTCTGTTTCATCGTCTTCAGTTTCATTTTTGTTATCGGCACCGTTGTGCTGTTTGTCTTAGCGACGACTGTGGAACATTAACAACTTTTATGCTGAAGCTCTGTCAAATTTGTAGTCTGTTTCGGGAGGTGTCTTGATGTAATAAAAGTATACTAATGTCGAGAAACATAATTTACATACTGTACGTTGATCTCTCAGAAGTCCGCGATAGATAAACATCTTAAATTCCACGAGACCTTTTTGTAAATTCTAAGTGCAGATATTTGCCAATTCCTCAATAATTCTTCGGTCAATTTATAACATTTATAAGCTAGAAAAAATTCTTAATTGTTCTTCATAATGCTAAACAAGATTCAGTTAAAGACGGCAGACATCGCCCTCGGTGCCGCCATTTGGCAAAGTAGACGAAACATGTGCGTTGATTCTGGCCCATTCGCTCCATTATGTGAAAACGCGACATTACATAACCGGAAATGGGGCCTACATAGCATACTTCATTACCGTCTGTGGAGGACCGAGCCACGGCCACAGATAACATGTACAGAAAATTTGGTGAAATTTGGACGTGTAGTTTCTGAGATGTGCGAGCAGACAGACGGACAAGCAGGCAGACAGACAAAAACAAACAGACGCGTTGATCGCAATACTACTCACCCTTACCGGAGCGAAGTAACAACTGTTGTTTAATATGAACCTGATTATTAAGTTAAAGTTTTAAAATCATGCTATGAATGTGAATAAAATAAATGATTGAAATGAAAATAATACAAGTAACAACGATGTTCAAGACAGCTGCAGGTGCTTTTGCTTTTACGAATTTGTATTCTTTGACATTTTAACGGCAAAAATACGGTGGACAACGCCGGTAAAAATTACCAGAAAGTACGACTAAAATGAAAATTCCGGCAAATCTCAGAATTTCAGCATCTGTATACATTATAAGATGTGCTATAGCGATCTGACGAATTACCCGGTGTGTTACAAGTATTGTCCCACGATGTAGTATTATTTATTTTATTTATTTATTATGAAAAATTGTAATATACATATACTATCGCGTGTAGGTGTACTGTTTCAAGTGGACGTGTATGTGAGGTGCTGCAACATGCATGGGCCTATCACGAATCATCATAATCGCCCAGTTTAATATTCGTATTTGTCCTAATCAGCGCCGTCACGCCTTCCTTCACGTAGTCTGACGTTCACCGTTTTGTCACGCGTCCTCATAAGTGCGTGCCATATTAATCTCGCAGAGGTACTACCTACCGTCGACTCGAAGTTTAACGCGCCGTATACGTAGCCAAACCGAACTAAACTAAACTAGCCAGTTTAGTTTTGTTCGGAGAAATGAGCAATCCAAAGACCTTGATACGATACTATACTATACGATACGATACGATACTGTAGATCAACGTGCGCTCAAAAGCTGACGAGATGACAAGCTTAATCTAGCGCACGGCACAGAAACGAAAACAAATAAGGGGAAAAAACAAAAACCGAGTAGCTTGGAAGAAACGGTCCAGGCAAATCTTTTTTATACAAACAGCTTGCTTGTACCCGCCTGCCCGTCCGCCCCCATAAGCCACGCCCCTGGCA
>Ga0209780_1000707_pt1 | contig 19156 bp, 15 predicted proteins | sample WorMetexBAHAMAS2_FD_187384 | JGI IMG/M metagenome (GOLD analysis project Ga0209780, IMG submission 187384) | Marine gutless worms symbiont microbial communities from Max Planck institute for Marine Microbiology, Germany - Inanidrilus exumae... | ecosystem: Host-associated > Annelida > Digestive...
ATTTATGCGTTAGCACATGGTTGACTAATATTGCTAATAATCTTCGTTAGTAAATAGTGAAAATAGTGACAATGGACGAATTCGGGTTGGGTTGCTTTTCAGTTATGTTTTGTGTTAATTAAATCTTCCATTCGTCGTAAAAGTGCCCAGATATTCACATACATACACGGGACACCCGCCCATACGCACTTTAGTTTATCGCACTGGCTAAAGAACCGTCCAGACGGTTCTTTAGCCGCAGAATTAAGGAGAACCGTCTAGTCTAAGTTTTGAGCTTAAAGATGCGGAGGGTGCAGTGTATCTTATTTATGTTTTCTGTTTCTTGCAATTGTTGTTTTAGGTGTCAGAAATTGGTTATGCGAATCATCTTATGATGTCAACATGGAGTTACTAGTAACAGCATTAGGCCTAGATTGGTGTGGAAGTTCAGTTTAATTTTACACGCTTGATATAGTGCCTCTAAGTGAGGGAACCTCGCCACAGAAGCGCTCAGGTATAGCACGCATTGTCAAGGGATCACACAGTTTTACCTGCCACCCACGCATGTATCAACAGGTGAAATGAGCCATACCTATCTTAGCTGAACCTAAGCTTGACGTGACGTCTGGACGGTTCTTTAGCCAGTGCGTTAGTTTATAGTAGTAACGTGTAATCTTGTGCACAGTAGCAGGTTCAGACTGCACTGACACATTTGCGGTCAAAAACAATACCATTCTTCTCATGCAGTTCCTTTGCACAGTTACCCACAACAACCGAGTTGGCACCACAGGTATGGAACCAAGCACCACCATCGTTGCAAAAAACACCCGTTTCTGACCACTCGCTAACTGCTTATTGTTCTCATTATTGTCTACCACAAAATACACATCGCATTTAACGCCGTCTGGCACACGCTTTACAATTGTAGAAGGATCAGCAGCATTCAAGATATCAATACATGCAGACAGGGAAGTTACTATTTGACGGCAAGTGTATACCGTGTGTGGTCAATCTAGCTAGGGTTTAGGCAGTCTGTTAACAAGGGATGTTATTCAGCCAGGCCGGGCCGTACTTTAGGCCAGACCGTAATGTGATGATGTCTATCTTACTGCGGTCGCCAAAAGTTCAAATGCTCGAATGTATCTGCTTCTCAGATTAGAGTTGAAGCGACAAGCAAGTTTAAGCCAGTGAAAATTGATTTCTGCTACAAATCTATTTATGAAATAACACTAGTTACTGAATGCAATAATATGTAAAATGTAGCAAATTAGAGGAATGAACAGAACAGAAATTACCAGCAAACTGACTTGTTGTGTTTAAACTGTCACATCGATTACAACTTCCCGGTGCCGTCGCCATATTCCCTAACTATATATTATAGTTAGGGAATATATGCCAGCATACTATGTCGCATACTGTCCCCACCAACTCTAAACCTATAGAGAAAAAATAGACCCGCACATGTTTGCTTCACTCAGCTCTGGTGCATGGCATTTTTAGCACAAATGTTTAGTGATGGCATGATACATCGTATCGTATCAAATATCGCGATATTGACGGCGTATCGCATCATATCGTATATCGCTATAATTCCCTCACACATTACAAGGCAGGCGGATGCATTCAACTGAAGCGGCCGGACGTACCACTGCCAATAATTGCCCGGTGTGGGTCGGTCGGCGGTGGATGTTTGATTAAGCATCGTCTCACTGTGAAACACAGCGCAGCGTTTTGGCACTGCATTGTATCATATCGTATCGTATCGTATCGCGATATTTTGTGCAGTATCGTATCGTATCCATCGTTTTCCCCCACGGCCATATCGTGCCATCACTACAAATGTTTAACAAAGTAGTGTAGCGATGCATTTCAGGTGTGGTGGGATATTTTATTATCACTTTACTACACTTTCGCTGCCAAGTCTGTTGGCGAACGAATTTGAAAATCGGTCGGTTTATTTTGGCAAAGCTAGAGGCAGAATATAGTGACTATGTTTTTCGTGTGTATATTTGCTAGTGCTGAAGAAGAATTTGTTGAACCTCCAGATGAGTTGAAGATTGAAGATGACGATGTTGAGGTGATTGCAGTAAAATGTAAAATATAATAGTAACAAGTATCCAAAGTAGTTTGGCAAGAGGTCACATTGCCGCCTAGTCACCCGTCTTGGCAGCAAATACATTCATCCAGCACATGTGCAGGACAGGCACATTTGCCATGCGCACTTTCATAGTATGTTGCAGTGGGCTGGTGCATGTTTCTCCTCAAAAGTGCCCATTACCATGGGGGATCTTGACCCCCATCTAATACGTGGTTTTATGGACCCACACGAGTCGGCCTATTGAATGGCATCTCAGTCGATTACGCCATTTTTGCACAGCTCACCTGTATTACCAACGCACAGACAGACACACAGGCCATGCTATGTGCAACATCTGTAGCAATGGGCCACATCTATGTGCTTCGTGCATGTGGTGTGGTTTAATAATGATCAGTTGATGATGATGAGGACGATGAGCAGATTTGTAGAGAGCATCATAAATGGTCCTCAGACGTGCTTTCGATCAGCCGAGCAGGTGGGCCTTCAGATGTTGAGCGAACATCAATGGGGAGAGAGTTGCGGTTCGCAGGGCGGCTAGTAAGCTGTACCATATGAATGGACCTGTGACTGCAAAACTTATCATCCCCAGCGTGGTCCTTGTTCTTGGTACTGACAGTGTCCCGGTGCCAGCGGAACGTAGGTGTCGCTTGCCAGCAATGGCAGACAGGGTTCGTACCGATCCCGGAAAGTCTTGGAAAGTCCTGGAAATTTATTGTTCAGAATTCCAGGCTCTGGAAAGTCATGGAAAAAGGCATAGGTCCTGGAAAATCCAGGAAAGTCCTGGAATTGTAAACCAGCGGTTCTGGAATTGTTAGTTCTGGTTTGAGTATAAAACATAAATGACAGTAGTTGTCACCAGTTGTTAATAAGCCGGAATCCACTTATTGAACTTGCTGGACTAATCTGGGTTCATTGGAGTACAATAATATAACTGCAGGTATTGCATTTCCGATTCTTTACTGTAATGCAGATATACTGATAACTGATTTTGTATATGCACTTTTTCGGCCTCATGCAACCCACGTTTGTGAATGGAATGTCCTGGAAAAAAGCATTTTAATGTCTGTACGAACCCTGGGCAGAGATAGCCAAACAGTCGTCCACCAAGTACGTCGGCGCCAATCCATGTAGGCACTTGTGAACTGCCATCGCCAGCTTGTACCTGATTCTCTGATGGACTGGAAGCCAGTAACAGTTACGTCATTGCTGCCTTCAGTTCTTTAATGCTGATGTTTTTGCAACAGGAAGTTTATACAGCCTGTAAAAACCTGCTGTGCAGATCTCAGATGATTATCCTATATAAGTTAATTTATGGTGCACCTACTATAAAGAGTACACAGTAAGTGATTACAAGTGTCAAACTGCATATATATAAGCTAAATAGGAATGAATGACAGTTAACAAATATTTTAGAATCTGCAGTAAAATACTATGTATGATTCTGACAGTTTTTGTAACTTGATAAGATCAACCATGGTACAAAAGAACTGCTGTAAACTTGAGTAACTGTGGATGAAGAACTAAGCTTGTTAAATGAAAACTGAAACTAGAAATAGTATGTAGACATGTTATTGTAAGACATGATGTACATGACTTTGTCGGTTATTGCCTTGCAGAAAAAGTCAGACAATTGTTGATGTTCAGTAAATGAGCTAACTTCTGAATGCACATACTTTCTGAAATTTGCAGAAAAAGTTTTTGTCAGTGGTCGTATCCAAGAGTTGTAACTGGTTTTTGCAGATCGGTGAGTTACCAAGAAGCTTTACTTCAAAAGCCAGGTTAACTTATTCGCGTTTCTGTTAGTGTAGCTTCTGCTAACAGCTGCACCCTTTGCCACAAAAAAAATTAAATTTTGCACTGTCAGTAGGCCTAGCTATTTATGGGCTCATCTACATTGGTGCATTGTAGGAGTTGTGGCTTTACTGTTTCACCAACGACACACGCAAAAGCACAGTTGGAATAAGTGCATAAGTGTTTTATCCACTGAGCCATAAGGCAGTTAGTGGCACAGTCAATAAATGCAGACTGATGCTGAAATTGCACAGTGCAGCTGTGTCGGACCCAGGCCAGACAAGCTGCTGAACAAGCTCCATAGCTGTCCACTACTTGCGTTCGATGCACATCACCAGCTTATTACCTGAGACGTTTGGGATGAGTGGCGTGAGTTGTTTTGTATGCATTAGTGAACAACATTACCTGCTGGCTGATAGGCAGACAAGCATTCCCTGGTCATGATCTGATAACAGCTGATTCTGATATCAGTCGGTTACTCTTTTGGTCCGTCCCTCATGAGACCTGTCCACAACTCCACTGGTGTAGGTGTGGAATGGGAGGGAGAACAGGGGAGTACTCATTCCCAGACTTGTCTATCAGCCATAAGCAACTTTCTATCATCTGCAAAGCATAGGCACTATTAACTGCAGTATGTTTTCACATGAATTGGAAAGTGCAAGTGGCTTGTAATTTCAACTGTCTTATAGAAAATGACGGACTTCTCAATGTCACAGGAGTCACATACATGGTAAATGTGATAATATCTCGGAAATGGTGTAAGTTAGAGACGTTGTTACTATAGAACTCTAATAGGAAGTGATATGTGGCTTATCATATACTGGCAATTCAGTTTCTTTGCAAGCCTTTTCAAATGGGAATTTTTTTGTACAGATGTGCAACAGTTGACAAGATTACAACTGACCCATATGGCACTTTGCGCATTCACTCTGTAGGAGCTGGGCTTTTTGTAATGATATATTTAAGTTGCTGTAATTTATTTATATTCAGTAGTTTGTACCTTGTGTTATAAGTTTCTTCTTACGTTAATTTGACAGTTGTTGCTGGATGTTGTTGCTGTTTAGAAAATAACAACGGTGATAATGGTAACAATACTGGTATTTTTTGTAGAAAACGTGACATACGAACTGAAACCACGAATGATGTGTCAGAATTTCATGTAACGCCAGTGGATGGTAATTTTTTTTCTGTAGTTACATGTATATCTTGCCGTAAAATCTTGTATAAAACATTTTTTATCAGAAGGATGCCCGCATGGTGAATGCCGATATCTAGATTAGTCATCAGTCCGTTGTAGGTTTTTTGCCAAACTTTATCCCGTTGGTGCATGGGTGGGGGCATGGGACACGAAAAGCTGGAAGAGTTTTGGGAGTATAAATGCCACACGGGACAAAAGTTGTCAGAGTTTGTGGCGGTTCCAGTTCCGTGCTCGATTGATGTTTTAAATTTGATGGGATTTTTCAAAGTATTCCAGAAATATGGGGTTTAATCTCAAGGTTGTGTTTCCCCCCGAATTTTTATTGCCCACAAGCAGCAAAGGCTGACAGTACTGGTATGATTACAGTTTTGGGTGTGTATTATGTGTACATGTAGACATTGATGTTATTTTAGATTTGGGGCTAAAGTTGTCCTGCATAATATATATGAGTTCATGTCGTACACTACTTTGCGTGTATAAATGCAGTCTAAATTCACTTTGTCTTCAGTGCATGACATTTGGTATGACGTATAATATTTATTGTGCTAAGTGTATGATTACAGGTAGGGTGGACTTATATGACCTTGTACGTTGCCTGGATGGCGGTGCACAACAAGCTGATCTTAAAAAGCGGATGCGCCGAGTTGCCAAGAAAGACAAAGTTGTTGATGTGCCACTTAGCAAACATGAGCTTGAAAAGGTTGTTCATTTGTCATCTCCGAATCTCGGCTTGTTGCATGGAAGTGTTTCACACGATATATGCAAACATTTTAACTCCTTAATCCCTGTATGTGCTGGAAAGTTTCCAATTACTTAGTACAGCATGACATTAGGACAGTTGAATAAAGCTTGTTAGATTTTTATTTAACTTGTGAAAATCGGGTTATGTCTGTCTTCGCCTCTATTTAGCACGGAAATTGCATTGCACGTTTCATGGCACATCCAGTTTGTTGCGTGGCACAGCGGTAGAACGTCGGTCTTTGGCCGGCGGACTTCCCCTGTCCTGCACGAGACCTGTAGCTGACGGGTGACCACTTATGTTTATAAGCCATCCGCTATAGGTCAACCAACCAGGCCAGTTCAACCTTTCATCCCTTCGGGGTTGATAGATGAGTTGTAAGTTGCAATTGGATGTCTCCTACTTCAGTTAGGGGTGGCGCCATCTGGTGAATGCTTACAAAGGAAAGGCAGGCATGGTGTATTTGCAAATAAAACTGTGATCCATGCTTGAGCGCTTTGAGATATACATAGCCGAGCATGTTAGGCATGCTGATTTGCTACCAGGCAGAGGTTGATGATGCTGTGCTATTGAAAAGTTGGTGAGCGTTTGATGCTAGAATTTTTGGTTTACTACCACAACCTTGTCCATCAAATCTACGCTTAAGACCCGAGTTGTTTTATCTGGCACACAATATAAGACAGTAATTACATGACCTGTGCTACTATTGCCTGTAAAACTACGACCATTTGATAAGATAGAAGTGCATATTATTATTACTGTTATTTTATTAGTATTACTGTTCGCTGCTGGCTCAGGACCTTGGAAATGAAGGTGTGCATATAGATCATTTGAGAGTCTGGGATACAAACTTTTACTTTTGATTTTTGTGTAACTGTTTTTCCGGAATTAATTCAGCATAGGCTGATTCTTCCAAAACTAAACACGGTAGGATTTATAGAGAGGTTTTTAGAGTCTAGCTGCCCGTCACAGAAAAGATGCTGGTCTTATTGCCAAACCAACAGTGTCAGAGCACTGAGGGAAGTTTTATATTTTCAATATCATTTTATTGGTAAAGCCAGAACAGTGCCCCAAAACAGACTGTAGATCCATGGTGCTGTAAACCTGGCCACTTAATGTCAAAAAGCACAAAAACGTTTTCTTGGAAGTAGAACTGCATAAATAGTCGGACAGGATGGCAAACTGAAATGTTTAGTGATTTGTCAGTTAATCAGATGCTAAAATTGCAGCTGTGAATTTTATTTGTTGTGCATAGATAACCAGGATTGTTCAGTATGAGAAAACATCGAAGGACATCTCTCACTGGGAACCCGTTGTTAAACAGAATCGTAAAGTGAGTCATACTTTATATGTAGCTTTGCCACTATTTCTAAAATGTAGTTATAGATGAGATCAGGCTTAGGAGAATGCTTGGGATTTCAGTCAGTTTGGTGATTAGAAGGATAGAGATCAGGATGTTTTGGATACCGGTACATGGAATGTAAAGATGATGTACAGTGATGGAGGAAGGAAGATGTGATGCGACTGTATTAAAGAGGATATGAAAGTTTTGGTCACTTCTGAGAGGAACAAATGAAGAAAAACAATCACAGTGCAGCCACATAACTACGTTCACCTGTAAATGTCTGTTAAAATGATATATGTACTGCTGCATTGTGTTGTTGAAAAACATCAACTGTGATAATTTTGTAGTGTAATTCTGAGTAGCACAATTACAATTCTGTTACTGTTGCCAATTCTAATGTGTCTTATGCAGTAAAATTCACACAGAACAACTACGGTAAACATTAGCAAACAAACAAAGACCAGGATTTGTGTGTTTCTGCGACATCAGATTTTTGTCACTTGTGCTAGTTGCAGTTTTTTGGACTTGTTCATTTTCCATTATGGAAAGGTTAAAGTGTGTTTTTATTACATTGAAGGCCGACCAGCTCAAATTTCCGCTGAATGAGTCAGATGTTACAGTCCACCAGACAACAGCACAGCTTGCTCAGCAGAAGCAAAAGGCATGTGTAGTAATTTATATTTCTTAGTAGTATTACTGTATATGATTATCTTAAGTTGACAACTGTAGTGTTACTAATATTACATGATCAGAATACTCTCTTTATGATGTCCTATTTGTACCAGAGACACTGAATATTTGAAGCATAGTTCTTTAAGAGTCAGAATAGTCTCTTTTATTATGTCCCATTTGTACCACTGATGCTGAATATTTGAAGCCTAATTCTTAAACAGATGTAGCAGAATGACAGAGACTGTTAAACTGCTGATGTTGCTGTCAATATTTCATTGCAAAAGTTGCATTTGTGATAAATAAAAGATGTCAAAATGAGCAGCCTCGGCCCCATTGCTTTCTCACCTGTGTGACACAGCTTCAGCTCATGAGTTATCAGCCAAAACTGCTCTTAAGCTCACAGAAAAGTCCCTGGCTTAAAGGTGGCCAAGCCTGAGGCATCAAATGACAGTGCCACGTGATGTTAGAATGCATAAAAACATTGCCAAGTAACCTGAAAGTAGCTTCTAAAAATCTTTCTTTCCACTCTCTCGTGAAACGTCCTGAGATTGGCACAGAAATACCTTTGATTGTTGTTGTTAATGCTACGGCTAGTTTATGATCAAGTCAGCTGCATCACTGGGAAAGATTTGGATACTGTCGACACTGTGGGGTCATTTCTGCCTTAACATTGTTTATACGGCCTGTTTCTCCAGAATTACATCAGACTAGGGACATAAAGGTTTATGAGACAGAAACCTTCTCAGAGCGGTTTTTTGCAAACCACATGCATTTTTAATGCCCACCCAGTACCATCAATGAACAGAAGGTTGTCTATGTGGAGGACAATATGTTACAGCAACAGCACTGAGGTGCATCACGCATTCAGTACTCTGATGCTATTGTGCAACAGTGTGGACATTCATGGGCCGGTAAGAAGTCTTGCTTCAACAATAATTCAGTGGTCCCTCAAAGCTGGAAAAGCCCTGCAAAATGGGCAGGTTACAGCAAAAAACTAATTTAGAAGTAGTAATATTAGCAGTGTTGGTGTGTTGTTTTGTCGACAGCCACGGTCCGAGTTAGAGGTACAGATTGCAGCCGTCTTACAACAGAGCCAGCCAGTTGTCGCCGTTGCTGAGCGACCATTGACCAGGAGAGAAGAGATGGCACTTAAAGCAATGAGTCTTGAAGAGGTCTGTGTTGTGTAGACTTTTGTCCAAAATGTAATGCGAACACACCTACCTCTTTTCCTGTTCACATGGTCTCGGCCCATCTGTAGAGTGACTCTTGCCACTTTATTGTTTTGTCATCTTTAAGTAATTGTTTTTGCTTATGTTGCACCAATCGCCAGTGTATTTTAACTGGCTAGGCCAGCATAGATACAGGACCCACTGTTGTGCAGAACTTCTCTTTTCCTAGCAATGGCAGCCGCCAGTATTCTTTCGCCTGCCCATGGAATGATGGCCCAGCTGCGTTGGCTTGAGTGACATGTTTAATACCATCACTGATAGTAAACATGCTAACCTATTCCTTCACCCTTCTTCCTGTTTTGATTCACCAATCTGTTCATGCCATAACTCCCTCTCTCTTTCACTCTCGGCTTAAAACCTACCTGTTTCACAAATCTAACCCCCCCCCCCCATAGTTTCACTCCTCACTCTCAGACGTCATTCGCGGACTTTTACTTGTTTTTTGTTTAGTTTTTCTTATTTTTTCACTAGACTAAGCTGGCCATCTCATCGGCATTTGAGCGCACATAAATCTACTGTATTGTATCATGTCGTAATGGTATGCACATTATTCATTACTGTTAAATCAAACTACCAAATGTTACACACTATATGAGTCATTGTTGACAAAGTTGTTCTACAGGACTATAAATTCAAGCATGACTAAGTAAGAGTTCATGTCTGGTGCATTTTGTGGCTTTAAAAAAGGTCTTTTGTAATGCCATTGAAGTCAGTTTTGTAGTAAGTGCATTTGTCTTTCAGGCTCGACTGAAGCGTGCTGAGTTGCAGAGAGATCGTGCACGTGCAGCATTCGTCGCTGCTAAACTTAGACAGCAGGGAAAGATTAAGAGCAGACGGTATGAAACTATTACTGATCATTACTGTTGATGTCCTGTACGCTTTTAATCAACATTCTTCTGTTTTTTTTGTGCAAAAAAAACAGACATCTTAAACTGTACAGTGTCTGAATTATCGCAGTATATGTTATTCAGTTTATAACACGAAACATAAAAAGGTGCTAATTTTAAAATATTACACTTTTCCAGTTTAGGATGTGAAATAGATACAGAGGAATGATTTTTTACGTGATTATGTAAGTTTGTAGTTCAAATTGAACAAGGCAATCGTTGATAGCAGACTTTGCCCCCTTTGGCAAAGCCATAAGCAACATGCACCAAAATTTGGTAGAGATCGCATGTGTAGTTCCGGAGATATCCTCACTGACAGACAGAGAGATACGCAGATATACTAATCACAATACTTGTGCAATTAATGCATCCTTTGTTATACCATGCTTATACAGAGGTTAAAGTGTGTGTCTTAAGTGTGTCTTATACAGAGGCCATTGCAGACCTTTCAACACGAATTTCTCAACTTCGGTATATTTACCACTATGATCATCAGTGGCTCAGTTCTCCCTTAGCTCTCTATATAGTTCCTTACCTAAGCCCCATTAATGCTAAATTAACTTCGGTTTCATACGTCCATGCATCAAAGTCACTGATATATTTGTTTCTCTGTCAGCGTTCACCATTACTAGAGTAACAATAGCTGTGGCGACATGCCTTTCGGTAATTCTTCCCATTCATCGTCAAATTTTTCTGTACCTTTTTACTTTAGTTTGTGAGTAATTTTGAAATAGTTAGTCATAATTATGTCGTTTAATAACAGGAAATTGAGTTATGTCCGACTGTACCGTAAATAAGTAATTTTAAGCGAAATAGGTCCCTCGTAGCGAAATTCGTACCCATATACGGCCCATTCTAGAAAAAAACATGATATCATCCACGAAACCGGAAGTACATAACGTATCGCAATTATGCTGGAGGAGGACCGAGATGACCATAGGCAGCTGGCACAAAAAAATTGGTAACGATCGCAGTGTGGTTCCGGAGACAGACGCACACACAGACATACTCATCACAATACTTGCACACCTGTTACGAGGGCAAAGTGATAAATGTCAAGTTTTTTTACTGCTTGTCAGTGCAGTTGTTAATGCCAAAACGTGTTAATGAAGACATTTTGATGCTATGTGCAGTCGTTTAGTTATTATGCAGGCTACAGTGATGTCGTCTGAACTGTAGTTGAAACTGTATTAAAGTTTGTATTTATTAGGTCGATTCCTCCAAGTCGATCTAATAAAGTGGGTCTTAAATGTCCGCTTGTACGTCTGTCCATCCGTCCCCGAAAAGTTTCTTCGATTTCAACATAATTTGGTACGTATGTAGACGTCGATGAGTGATGCATGACGGTATGCAGTATGAACCGATCCAAGGTTAAGGTCACGAGCCCTTGAAAGTCGGAAATTCGGCCATTTTCAAAGGCTGTCTCCTCCCCCATTTATAATGGGGGCTTGCAAATGACCACAGATTCTTAAATTAGGTCACAATACCTACAGCTTATCGGGGCCGGATTTATTATTTGTGTCCTAGTTTTTGTGTCACGTAACTTTGAAGTTCGCAGTAATTAGGAGTCGACTGCCAGTCCCATATGGGGCTAATTTTATATTTTTTGTATCAGATTTCATAAAAGTCAACGCAAATCACGACAGAAACAGGAACAAAAGAAACTGGAGCAGATGGCTGCTGACGACCCAGAAACATATCAGAACTGGGTTCACAATGCCGAGAAACAACGTATCCAGGTTTGTTGTCATTTTTCTCAAGAAATCAATTACCCTAGCTTATAAAATGTGCACAGAAATTGCGTGTTTTGCACTTTACCTGGTCGAATTGATTGATTGAGTCTCACTCGACACAGTGATCTGTTTGAAGGTCTGGCATGATCTACAAGAGTAAATGTGGTTGATTGTGATGCACTTGCCTTGTAGAAACTTTACTTACTGGCATGTATTGATACAGAAAAGACTTTCCTTAAATTAGGCCTATAAAAATCTCTTTCTATACTATTCATTTTCTTAAGTCTAAAACAGCTTGTTGTGCTGGTTGTGACTGTTTCACATGTTTTGTTCAATTTTCCAGGTTATGTGAAAATGTATATGTGCATTTTTAATGATATTTGGTACCCATAAGTTTGCTGTGATTAAACGGTGCAAAAAAGATTAGTACTGGTTAGCATTTGATCAGGTTATCACAATAAGTTAACTTGCACATTTTGTGGACTGTATTTAGTGATAGCTGTGGGATTTTGATAAAAGTGGAACTATTGTAACCCGGAGTTCAGGGTCCTGAATTTACCGTGTATTGATCAGTTCTCTGAGTCATGGTTTTACGTTGCACTCGTGCAAAAATGGCTCATTTAACGTACAAGAACCAGACGTGCACCAATAAAGTGAAGAGTGCACACACATACACAATTATTTCATGACCATTATACAGCTCAATCCGTGTTAGCCAACAATCCGGTTAAGAACTGAAGAATTTTGTTGGAGCAACGTTTTACTGACCAGGTTCCCTTGCTGACGGCGACTAGTGCATTCGGATTAGGGAGATGATCGTAGAGTTCTCTTTAGAGGTGTTACCCGCACCATCTCCATACACCCCTCGTTGTGCCGGGGTACCCCCTTCCCCTCTTTCACCTCCCTTGTCCATCTCATTTTTTGCTTTTTTTACTTTTTCCCTTTTTTCTTGTTTTGTTCGCTTTACCTGCTTTCTTTTTTTGTCCATCTTTTACCTTTACCAGAATAGTAACCACTCCATTTCCAGGCCGGAGGTCGTTGGAGACGATCGAACCTGGGTTTAGTTTGTTCTGTTCATATCATGTTATCTGTATTGCTTAGTTAAGATTTATTGTGGTGTTTTGTTGTATTTGGTTTAGTTTAGTCTTGCGGTGCGATAGTTGTCTTCCCTTGCTGTAGGCGCTAGCGTAATAATTTAAATGAGCCTCTCGATCCCCTTTTTGGGTGGCTGCTGAACAAAAAGGCGGCCAGGGTTGATGTTAATATATTGCTGGCCTTCCTTCACTGGGTAGGGATAGCTCTCCACCCCTGACTTTTTATCTCTGACATAGCCATATTTGTGCTGAAAGCGGACGTTAAATTCCAACTAACTTGTTAACCGTCTCCATACTGTCAATAAACCAAAAAATACTGTTAATACAAAAATAAACGTTTAAAAACTAAAGCCAGGTTTTGTTCCCTCATAAGACATCCGGTGTGTAAATGGAGCAGGCTTGTCTTTCAGCTTTGGGTCCTGCTTGGGGTATGTTAGTGGACAATTTTCTGTTTGTTGACATTGAACAAAAGAGGATTTGTGATGCCGTAGAATTTCTGTTCATGACAAGGGATCACTTTGCAGTGGCGCCCCATTCTAAATATGCCAAAGATACTGTGTATTTCTATAATGCTAAAACTCTGTAAATATTAAGCTCCTGTAATCCCTGTGGATCGCTTAGTTACTATAGACAAGAGAGTTAAAACTTGCAAGTGTGCGTCGGTGATATTTCCGGCCTGTCGGTTGTGTCACTGTGTGGTGCCACATTTGAGTCACATAAACCTGTTTTAGCTCATGCTAGTACCATAATATGCAGTAATGTTGAGTCAGGCTGGTTGTTTGTTGATGTAGGAAAGAATGAGTTTGCGGCACAAAGGCACAAGCAGATTCATGCAGAAGCAGACACGATATGGAAAGTTCAATCTTGTGGTATGTTTGTCATTGCTGCATTTTTCTTCAAGCAAGACTGAGATTGTACTGCTACTTCGTTGTTGTATAACTAGACCACACATTAAATTAACTTTAATCTCCGATTACATTATCTCCAATTAATTTAATGGTCGAAGTTAATCGTCGTTTAACCAAGTTGCATTTTTCCATGCATTTTGATCTCCAGTTAGTAGATCCACGATTAGTCGATGCTGGATTAACTGCATCTACTTTCGTTTTCTCTGATTGGCTGTCACTGTGACCTAAATTGCGCTGCAATGACGTCACCGCCCCATATTATACACCAAGATCTATATAGACCTTGTTATACACAGCCATTGTTAAGGACGACGCTTCACGGTTTTGTAATTGCAAAACGATCCCTTCGTGTTATTTGTATCAGGTTCTGCAATGTATCTCATCAGCAGTTTTGTGACGGTGAACTTCGACAGTCTGAAGTGCTGGCGGAAATTAGTATCATCATATTGCTGAAACGGATTCCTCTAGCAAAACGACTTGTTCGCTTTGCTCAAATTCCTCTTTTTTAGTAACGAACAAAAAGCAAAAAAACTCTTTGTTAATTGGCCATTATCAAGTTAATTGGCAAAAATTGATAGTTAAGATAATGGACAGTTTAATTGACTATTGGCCATTAACTGGTGCTGGAGAAATTACATTTGAGTTAACTGCCAGTTGTCTGCGGATTTTAATTGGCGATTAAGTTAATGGGAGATTAATTTGTGGTGGAAAAATGGGCCCTAGATATCCCAGAGTTAATGCAGGCCACTCCCAGAATAACTGGAAAAGCTCAACTTAACTCATGCAAACAACTTTGCTTCCCATTTAAGTCTGCTTTTCAGCTGACCATGCCTTGGTCTTGTCCTGCAATGTGCATGAATAGCCAAAAATGTCTTACTGCCAATTTTCCTCTGTGACCTTGAAGTTTGTCTTCTGTCCTCGACTATTAAACTTGGCATAGATAGTGTCAACATGAACCAGCATGCCAAATGTCAAGGTTGCAGGTCATTTTGTTTGAAACACAAAAATTGCATCTTTTCACTTAAATGCTTTATGATGCTGTTTTGCGAACAAACACAGAGAGCACATTCAAATTTGGGTCACATCTGCACCATCCTTCATTTGCAGAATGCACTAGACAGGTTATAAGACAGGAACATAGCATGTTACTGTCTGTTACCACACTCATGATTTGCCAAGTCCAAGTGTTACTGGAATATCTTACTATCTCAAACCTAATGTTAGCTGCTATCGAACATGTTGTGGATGACAATTTTGTCATTCACAATGCATTTGTCAGTTTTGGCATGTTCGTCAGTTAGGTCTTTCAGCAAGACAGAGTTCCAACTCCTGCAGCGCAAAACTCTCGAGCTTATTTCTCCTGAGCTATTGCCCTCATCAGCCCAGAGCTGAACTTTATAATAAGTCAAAGTTGGGAGCTTTTTTGAGACACAGTGCACAACTAGGTTATGTTCATATTATTACAGAGAGATAATGAACATTGTTATTTTATGTGCACTATGCAGAGCCGGCAAGCAGTACAGGACATGCTGCAGCACGGGCAAACTCTTCGACGTAAAGAAGCTGCTGGAGATGATGCTCGGGATGTGGAGACAAGTAGTGATGAAGCTGACTCGGAACAGATGATCCATGAAAGTACGTCTCGAAAGACAACCCTTGAGGACATGGAGGGCAGTTTCTCGGAAGATGATATGGATGCTGAAGAGGTGATGAAAAAGACCGGAGATTCGGAAGCAGATGATGACCTGGGTGATGTGACAGTGAAAGCTGCAGGGGACTTTGAGCAAGGAAGTTCATTTACAAGCCGAAAAGCACCAAAAAACTTGCAGATAAATCCATCGCAGTATCTTGTCGTAAAAGCGGAGCAATCAGCCACGTCACGTAATGATGCTGAGGCAAAAGTTGCTTTGGCGTTTGCTGGTGATGATGACATTGTTGCTGAATTTGCTGCGGAGAAGGAGAAGATAACTGAACGTGAACGGCCGAAAGATATCGATCTGCGACTTCCGGGCTGGGGTGAATGGTCAGGACCTGGCATCAAACCATCGCAGCGTCGTAAAAAGCGGTCAGCCATTCCATTTTATTGTATGATGATTTGTAAAAATGTTGCCAGTTATTTTGGCTAATTTTTGTTTTTTGTCTATTTTTGTTTCCCCACTGTTATACCACTTCCAATATGTATTGTGCTATGGCCTGTAGTAAGAATTATCAGAAACAGTCTATTCCATTGATTTTTATTTAGATATTTTAGTGACTTACTAAATTATAATTAACTAGTTAATGGTTAACTAGGACATTAGTCAATATGTTGTCTTTTATGTTACTTTTTTATCTGGTACTTTCATGCCAACATAGAACAAGTGATACCTCCTGAACTCGGGAGTCAGACAGATATGCACCAGTTACCTCTCACATTCACTGGGAAACATTGGTTATATTGACGTTTGTTTGCTATTGGCAATATTGAGAAATGCAATTGCAGATTTGATCAAAGCACCACGTGGGCCGCCAAGGAAAGACAAAGACCTCAGTCATGTCATTATCAGTGAAGCCAAGGACAAAGCAGTTGCTAAGCACCAGGTAGATACCACAACTCTGCAGTCTCTGTAGTTAATGTTGCAGACATGCAGTGATTTAGAGATGCGTGAGGCACTCGCAATATAACCTAGATTGTGTCAAAAATGCCGTTAAACTCTAACCAACCAGCCAGCCGGCCTTACTGTTGACAGGTCCGTGTTTCAGTATTAACCATTTAGGCGAGTTATGTCAGCAGTTAAAAATTCTGAGGTCTCTGTGGCTTATTTTGAAATATGATTGAATCATTATATTGTGTTAATCTCACCCACCTGTGAAGATGTAATATTCCATGTGGTTGTGTATTAGAGAAAAGATGTGCATCTCGACTTTCAATAATCGACTTGGACACAAAAAATATGTTATTGTTTACCGTGACTACTTTAGTTCATGATATGTATTTTTACATTGTACATCTGCATTAGATAACTGGCGTCGGAGATCCGGCGTAAAGAAGTAATGTCTTGGGAGGGTTTACAGTTTTCGGACTTTTCCCAGAAAGGCGTTGCCCGGAACAGCGCTGACATGAAATGGATGTTTCCCGGCAACTAGGGAGTCCATGGCATGATCCCCAGGAAAATTTAAAAAAAAACAGTGAAATAAAGCACATGCTAGAGCAAAACAGTACAGTAGTACTCGGATAATAGGGAGGGGCTTGTGGGAATGTATCCCTCATCTCCTGAGTGAGGTGCTAGTGGGGATATATCCCTCATCCTCAGGGGACGGGTTGGAGAGGGATAATCACCGAGTCATCATTACTCATACATTGTCTACTGGAGTGGAGGGTAAGCCTTATTGCTGTAGTTAACGCATGTAAAATAGTCTAACCATCAATGCATACAATTTTTCAACATTATTTTTTTCGACCTGGCATAGTACTCTGATAGCAGTTAAAGGAGTTAATGATAATAAATACACATAGCGTACATCACAACAGGTTTAATGGATACGGACACACTCCCCACTAGCCCCCTCACTCGGTGGATGAGGAATATATCTCTGGCACGGCCGGATTAACCATGGTTCCAAATGTGCCATGGCACAGGGCCCCCCGCCGTAAGGGGGCCCCTGTGCCACGAAGAAAAAGTAATGGCCTCTTATTGCCGAGTTACGAATATACGGTGATACATGTCATTTAGCAAGATGGCTTTGATCAAATCAAGCTTCACTGCACAATGGCAGACAGTCGTTTAACGGCTCTGGAATTGTTGAGCGTAGAGAATGATGTTTTCACAACATTATCTTTTGTTTCTCAACATTATCTTTTGAAGACATTATTGAGTATTGACACATTTGCCATGATTAAAAGTTAAAAGCGTTTGTAACCCAAGAATTAGTAACGAGTATTGTAAACATTGTTAATTAGACTGGACTACGAGTCTAACGAATAATTATTTTCATTACTGAGCAAATATGCCACAGATACTTTGGTTTACACATCCTTGTGTAAGGCTAGTTCTGTTGTGTATGTCTGTTGATGTATTCTGTGTTATATGGCCAATATGACCAGGGTATACCTTTAACCATTGTGTTTACTGAGTCTCCAGTAACGGTAACACAAACTTGTTAATTTGTTAAAGCTCAATATATCCATCAGTTTTGACAAACTTTCAATTACATGCATTTTAGTGTACTTTAATAATAAAATTCAGAAGTTAACAAACTTAACTATGTGGCACAAAGCAATTCAAAAAGTCGTTATTCAGCATTTGAGAGTATGGGGTTCCCCTGGCAACAAACCCTTATTTTAAAGGGGAGGATGTGATGATAGGCTAGGGTAGGAACTATAGGGAGCGACTGAGTTGAAGAACAAGGCCCCCCCCATTTACATTTGGCACATGGCCCCCCAAAAGCTTAATCCGGCCCTGATCCCTGGGGAGCATGAAGAAGTATAATCCTGGTTTACCTGGCAAACAGACTTTAGAATGTCGTTAATGGTGAATGGTGGTTGGTGGTGATTTGTAGTGTATTTGAAACATACTACATTTGTATAGTTGTACATTATTATTCATAGTAAGTAAGTAAACAGTGTAAAGCAGTGAGCAACAACTTGGCCTCACCGCTATGGGAAACTCGCATGCCATATGGGATCACACAGTTTTACCTGCCACCCACCCGGCAGTGGTGAGCATCCCGTGTTTACCCCCAGACGACGCAGGTACTCGATTTAGTGACCCCGGAGGAATGCAAGGCTGAGTTGTCCTATGTTACGTGAAAGCGGATTGGCTGGGAATTGAACCCGTGACCTGTCAGTCTCAAGTCCAACGCCCTACCGTAGCGCCACCACGCATGTTTCGTTGCTGTTTGCTATCAGTTTTTGTTTCACATGCAGGTAAACTCACTGCCACATCCTTTTCACAACGTGCTGGAGTTTGAGAAACGCATCCAGCAGCCAATCGGCCGAACGTGGAACAGTGTCGCAACGTTCAAAAAACTGACAAAACCGAAGGTCGTCACACGGCTTGGAAAGGTCATAGCACCAATGGAGAAGTCGGAAGCTTTCAAAAAGATCGTTGCCGACAGCAAACAGAAAGCGAGGACTAACACTGCAGTGAACAGAAGGCGACTAAAGACTGCTAATTAGTTGTACAGTTTTAAACACAGAATACAAAAAAAGTCTTGCATATTTATAAATGTTGCAATTCTTGAATGTTGCGGGTGATTGGGATAATTGTGATTTGTGTGAAGTGTAAATAAAAATACATCTAGTTCTAGTATTGTTTGTTTTTATGCTTTTTCCAATTGACAGTGAGGCAGGGGCGCTTTTAAATCACCCCTGAAGTGAGGGTGAAGGCATGTTTTATAGTGTCCCGTTCTTTCGTTCGTTCTATCGCCCTCTACGTGCCCTGGGGTAGTAATGCGCCCTGATTCATTTGTTTATTTCAGCGCTAGATATATATATATATATA
>Ga0209780_1000708_pt1 | contig 19154 bp, 16 predicted proteins | sample WorMetexBAHAMAS2_FD_187384 | JGI IMG/M metagenome (GOLD analysis project Ga0209780, IMG submission 187384) | Marine gutless worms symbiont microbial communities from Max Planck institute for Marine Microbiology, Germany - Inanidrilus exumae... | ecosystem: Host-associated > Annelida > Digestive...
AAATAAATGTGATCGCTAGCTTCTGTGCGTTGAATTTGCGGATAAAATTTTGATATTTGCTGTTTTAGAACGGCGGCTTTTACAATAAAGAGAAACTGAAGCCAGTTTTTGTTTTTATAATTGTTATAAGGTACTTTGCCAGTTTAATACAGCGTTGCATAATATACAGTATGTGAAAATGTACAAGATTTGTACAGTAGGCCTATACATGATTTCAGTTCAATGGACTGTTTGTAATCGAAGTTAACAAGTCTCAGCTGCCGCAGACGAACCCGCGCGACTCCCATCGTGTCGTGAACAACGGTGGACGCTCACTGTGATAAACTCGTGACGGTCGTCGACTGAACTAGCAACTAAGTTGACAACACTTGTGACAATCCACCGTGGCGAAAGAAGCAGGAAAATCGAATAAGCGCCTGAGTGTACAGTTTGGGACAAAGTTACCCTTATTTTTGGAGATACTAGAATTCTCTTCCAACTTAAATTAGGGTGAGCCGAATGTAACCTCTGTGTCAATAATCACCTCGATCCATTCAGCCATTTCAGTACAACTTCGACTTGTGACAGACAGACACAGGATTATGCCATATACCGCGCTAGCTAGCGAACCGTCGTGCGGGTGAAATCGGTCACGTGATTATGACCACGCCCAATATGGGGTAGCTTAATTGTCATATCAAAACTGACGTTTAATATAGCCTGCCTGAGTACTATATTTGACGACTGTAGCTTCAGACGTTACAGAAGGGTCACTGGAGGTCACCACGTACAGTGTAGATGCTTACATTGTTGTAAGGGCAACTAGCCAAGCCTATGGAGGTTGGCAAAATCGGGGATATCAGAACTCCGAAACAACTGAACCGAATGTGACAAAATTTGGCATGGGTAATTACGTCGGCGGTGGCTTCCCGGCAAATTTAACTGATCAAATATCAGCATCGGCGTATATTGTGTTGGATATACATGAGTTTTCCATATCGGTGACTGTTTCAACGTTGCATTATGCGTACGTGTGGATTGTGCTGTTATTAAAATTTACAATCATTCGTTGCTGTAAATGTACATTTTGTGCACCATTTATGCGCGCATTACATCAAGTAAAATATAGAAATGTGTCATGATTATGCAAGTGAGAAAAGTGCAGTCTCAACATGCACCAAAAATAATTTTTGCGGCTGCTGACTCCACCCAATGCCCATGCTTTAAAACTACAAAAATTAAACATATTAGAAATGTTAATTATGAAACACATGTGTTTTTACATTTAGAACTCTTGACTAGAAGGTCTATAATAATAGTACAGCGGTGCAATGCGTGGTCGGGTCATGTCAGATACTGTTGTAAATAAATTTATATCTTAAAACTTGTCACATGTCACGAGCCCGGGCCATAGTATTGTTCAAACTCCATTGCCGCCGCTGCCCTCGATAGAGGATCAAGGTCAGACCGACCGCGCTGACCTTTGACCTTGACCTTAGACCCTGGACCTACAATCCCACGCGAGCTAGTGTCATGACCCGTGCAGATGCAACAAATGAGGTCAAAGATCAGTCGGTTCAAATGATTGAGTGGAAACATTCGGACGGACAGACAGACGGACGGACGGACGCCGATTGCATTACCTTCCCAGCTAACGCAGTCGGTAAAGATTATGATAAAGGAAACTCAGCGCTTAGGATGGCACTCGCTAACGAAGTCGTCGACTGGGTACACACTATAAATGGAGACGGGTATCCCCTTTCCCCAGCCGACTAGGAAAACCACGGCCGAATTAAAAAAGTGGAATTTTGTAAAATCCAAATACCAAAAAACCGTCTGGTGCCACGTATTTCACTGAATTTTCTACCATTCTACAGCATTGTACACCAAGGCCGTCGAAGTATGGAGATGGCGTGCCCACAGCGAAAAAAGATTGGGCACGCTGTGCCCACAGCGAACGGCACTTTGGTGGGTTGCCCGCCCCAAGACGGTCACCCATCCGAGTACCAACCAACCGATAGTGCAGCGGCCGAAGATCGAACTCACGACCACTGAGTCTAGGGACGGATCCAGAAGGTGTGGTTGGGGGCGAATGTAGGCGCCTGGGGCCGTATAGATGCCGAGGTCGAGCGCCGAAGGCGCGAGTTGAATCGAGCGCCGTATGCGCGAGGATCGAGGCGCCGAAGGAGCCGATGGGGTTGGGTGTGGGGAGAGGGTGTCCCACCCCAACCGGGGAGGGGTCTGGACAGGCGGCTTTGCCCCTCCCCATAAAATTTTCCCATTATTGAGCTTAAACAGGCGAGTTTTTTGGTACATTCTAGGACTGATAAAACCTAGTTTTGATCGGCCTGGCGTCTCGATTTTTTGGCCAGCAGCCGTCCAGGGACCGATCGCCCTCTTCGCCTCCCGTGGATTCGCCGCTGACTAAGTCGCAAAAGTCCGACGACCTAACTACTAAATGCGCACCTTGTGGACGGGGGCGTCCTCACACGTGCCGTTGCTCTGCTGTAAGGCGACAGTTGACGATGAAGCCGATGTAGGTTTGGTCGTCGGTTTGTTAACGTCATTTGTCGGTCTCGGTGGTGGTGGCGGAGGTGATCGATGTTGACGATGCTTGATCTCTGTACCTCGCTCCACCGTCGAACCCATCACACTGATGCATAGACAGGATGAATTAGTTACGTCACAGTAATCTACGATCTCTATGTTGTAAGGCAAGTTGTTGTACTTTGAGAAGTTAACTGGCGAATATTTGTCACGTTATTTAAATAAATTGAGTCGATATGTTTACGAAAGGCTTAGTGCTGGCGCCGCCAGATCGGCAATCCAATCTGATTGTAAGTGCTGCAAAGTGTCTACATTTCCTTGCCCTACATCATGGCGGCCAGAACAGCTGGCATAGATAAAATGAACTAATTACGTCACTGTTAGTCTTTGACACACTAGATGGCGATGAAAAATAATACTAAAGTGGGTCAAAATGTGCAAATAAGCCTACACGATATCGACCTCCTCTATCATAATTACCACAACAATTACTGGGGGTGTGAATAACAGAATACAACAGTTTAATTAAATTTAGTATAGGCTTATGTGTTAATCAAAACGGCTTTTGAATGAGTGGACTATAAAATTACCTTGTGTCGCCGCGTGCAGAACCACTCCAGAAGTTGAGGATATTGTCGATATCGTATCAACAGCGCCGTCACAAAGTATTTAACAACAACAGCAGTATAGCAGCTTCGCCGACTATAGTTAGGCTATTATTATCACATCATCATCATCATCATCATCATCACCATCATCATCGCACTAGTCTACAACTAAATCTGGTCACTCGCTGTGACTGGGAAGACGACGATGCCGGTTCAGATCGATCAGCTGATCAGTGATCGATACGCGACGAGTTCGTATCGATTATCGATCGACAGAGAACCGCTAACATATGGCGCGAAGACGTCGACGAAATCCCATACGTAGACGCAGGCCACCGTCGTTTCCTAGCTAGCGGCAGGTGTCCCATTGACCGGTTAGCGTAAACGCCGTAACGGACGTCGAGATGACTCAGATCCGGGCGGACGACAGACTGTAAAAACGTCATATATTCCAGGCGAGATTGGCCTGGTGCTATTTTGGTCTGACGCCGCGCACGCAGCACACCGCTAAGCCGAGCCGCATCTTATGCGATGACAGTGCACCGCCTAATTCAGCCACGGAAATTCACATTGACCAAACAAGAAAATGAACCAAAAGAAGCAGGCAATCACAGGAGTGCAAAGACCCACGCCGCTACCGCTTTCGTGACTGGTGACCCTGACCGTTGACCTTTTGACCCCAAAATAAATGACTTTCCAGGAGTCATTTTCGCATAGTATGCGAATACTTTGTAGCAACTACAAAACGGCTTTGAAATGTGCCAAAACAGTGGTGTAAAATGAGACAAAACCCTCGATATCGAAACTGAGACCAAAATTTATAGTTAGGAGTTTGTTTGATTTTTGTACTTTTATTATCCAGGCAGATATCCATGCATCGGAAAACATATAGGCCTATAGGCTTATACCTTATTACGGTACAGTTATTTTATGTATTATTAATATACAATACGTACGTTTATTCATCACGAACGTAGCCCCAAAAAGCAAAAATACAGAAAATGTGAAAGTAACAGACAGAAGAGTGAAGGGGCGTGTTGTGAAATACGCTCCAAAGTGCTTCGAAGTGCTACTGTGCCGTTCTTTTATCATAAAACAAACGGCACACTAGCACTTCGAAGCACTTCGAAGCACTCTGGAGCGTATTTCAGAACACGCCCAAGATAGACATAGGGTAATACGTATACACACACAGACATGCACCTTTGCACAAAGTCAACCGCGCATACAGACAGACAGACAGAAAGAATCAACTTTTGTTGTCTTAAAGTTATTTCTCCGATTTAGATGCCTTTGAGGTTTGCTACGTTAACTTTATGATTGTGATGTTATGTGATTTGATGACGTGTAGGATTAGGAGAGGACCCTCTAAATTGTAAATTATCGATTCTCTAGTATCACTACCACCATGACTATGTAAAGGCTACTTCCGGTTTCCTCCCGGTTTTATATTCTACGTAAACATGTGTTTAAGGTTTATGTTGTTATTATAGTTTGATTTGTTGACGTTGTAAATTTCGTTAGACACTGATTCGTGCTGTTTATCTATTAATTTGTGATTTTGTTCTAGCACAGATGAAACTCGAGGCATGTCATTATGACTTACTGTATATAAGCTGTATTTTTGTACATAAAACGTACAGCGTTGAGTCCGTTAGTGAGCGATAATTGAGTATTCTCCATGTTGTGTATATGGGTCGCGTTCAACGACTTACACAGTATGCGCATCGTCAAGATTTGCGATTAAGTTGTGAGCACTAACGACAAAAGGCCGCTTACGCGTTGTCTGCTTCATGAGGTGTCTTCCTAAACTCGACAGGACATGCAACATTATGCTACTGACTGATTGACTGTATTTATTCGCCTCAGAAATACACAATGGTCTCTGATGAGGAATTTGTACAACGTAATGTTACTTTTACAGAAAAATAAACAGTTTTCACGTAATGTTCGCTCTGTAAGTAAAATATATGCGGATTTGTATAGTGCATCATCGTAACTACCTCTAATGCGCTCAGACATGGTTCTCACAGTCTTACCTGCAAATTACGCCATGCCTGCCTTTACTCCCCAGCCGCAGAGCATCACCGCCCTTTGGCTGGTACTCATTTTACCGTCCCACGCAGGGTAGAAAGTTGAGTCGACCTGGGTGGTTGGTTACATACCGAAATAAAGTGCCGCCTTTGGGAGTCGAACCCAGACACCTAGTACCGATATTGAACTGTAAAAGTTGTCACTATATATTTTCCCTTATTTATTGATGAGTTAATTGAGATAACTGTATTTATTGTTGTTATTTGACATGTTTGTAATATTTTATGAAAGTCTTATATAACATTTGTGGTGGCAGTTTAAAACGTTATTATTTTTTAATAGTTATTTGTAATACAGGGATCTGAAAGCAGCTGTGACAAGAAAAGGAAGAAAGAAAAGAAGAGTGGAAAGTATGTTAATGACACAGTGGGAGGAGATGAATTTCCAAACGGTGTTCAGAAAAGAAAGAATGTTGAGAAAGCGAAGTCTGGCAAGTGTAAAAAAGTTGTAAAAGACACAGTCACGGAAGTAGACAGTGGTATGTATTGTAGTCCCGACGCTGGACATTCTGCCAGAAAGAAGAAATCTGTCATTAACTGTGTTGTTGATGGGCATAAAGTAAAATCAAAGACATTCTCTGATGAGGAGCACAGAAATAACAATTTCAGTGTTCACGTGCATGATGACTTTCAGCAGCCACACACAGAAAATGATTTGACCAGTTGTGCAGATAAGAAACAAAGAAAGCGGAAGAAGAAGGACAACAAAAAAGAAAACGTGAATTCTCAAGATAATGTGCAGGACGTTGGCACACATCGACGTAAGAAGCTAAAGACGGATAATGAGAACCATGCTGATAAAACAGTTGTCAGCAGCAGCAGCATTCAGCCCGGAGCATTTGAGAATTATCGCATCTCACAAACGATGGCCGACAATTTACGATGTATGTAGATTTTTCTCAGTCTGGTTACTTGTTTTGTCCCGTTTCATGTTGTTGGCACCTTTTACAGGTGAAACTGGTTATCTGGTTGCTCATCAGTTTTTTCTTCCACTTTGGTATAAATGGCACAGGCTGTTATGAGCCAGGAGCCTTATTTACCAAAAATCGTAGGAAAATGCTAAGTTTCGCATAAGTTTCTAAATTTATCTTAAGTTTATACTAAGTTATAAAGTAAAAAAGATTTTTATAAATATGTCCGCCCGTCCGTCCGTCCGCGAAATGTTTCTTCGATTTCTATGAAATTTGGCGTGTAGGTAGAAACTCAAATCACTCAAATCATGAGTGATGCATGACGGTATGCAGTATGACCTGGTTAAGGTCACGGTCACAAGCTCACGAATGTCGGAAATTCAGCCATTTTCAAAGGCTGTCTCCTCCCCCATTTATAATGGGGGCTGGCAAGTGACCACGGATTCTTAAATTAGGGCACAATACCTAAAGTTTATTGGGGCCGGATTTTGAATTTTTGTCCTAGTTTTTGTGTCACATAACTTTGAAGTTGGCAGTAAGTAGGAGTCAACCGTCAGTCCCGTATGGGGCTACTTTATTTTGTTTTTTTTGTTTGCATTATTTCTGTTTTATATTATCTGTATTGTAAGTGTAATAACAATAATAATTACAGTAATCACTTAAATATCATAGCCAAAATATTGCATTGGATGCAATGTACTGTAAAAATTTGATTATAATACGCACAATTTTGAGGCATTTAAATATAAGCCTACATTGTGTTCATGCTGTCAGTTGTTTCTGCAAGTTCTGCACTACAATGATCTGCCTGTTGGATGTTATAGCTAAGGGCATAGAGTCGCTGTTTCCTGTGCAGTCGGTGTCATTTGATGCAATCTATGATGGCTACGACGTCATCATACAAGCCAGTTAGTACATTTTACCGGCGTCATGTACAGAAATCAGATTATGACATAATTTCACATTGATGATTAATGTATATTGGTCATTCATATGTGAGCAATGCTTATATTTGCAAGTAAAAACATAAATACTATTTTGTAGCCGGAAGTATTGTGCGACTTGGTAAAGTTTTAAATACATATCTGTGATTTGTGTTAACTACATTTTGTTTTACGTATCCTTTTTCTCGTTCTGTCACTTTGTATATTCCTCTCGCTCTTCTGTTTTTTTGGTTGTTGCTTATTCCGTGTTGCAGCACCAGTGATCTCCCTTCTACATCAATTTGACCCATTTATGACAGAATATCGAAACCCGGTTGTGTCAATCTGCTTTCAATAAACCAGGTTTTTATGTCAAATTTTCAGAGGATTTTGCTTACCAAAAATGTTTTAATATCAGTTATTTTTTGTCATAGTTAATTTTTAAAAAATAGGTGAACAGATATTTTTGGGACACAGTGTATTTTTAGTGATTACAGCACATTGTAAATGTTTTGTTTACTTACTTACTTCAATACTGTGTCTGTGTTTACTGTTTTTGCAGGAACTGGATCCGGCAAAACGGTAAGGGTATATTAGTTTCTCTTTTGTGCATTTTACTGGATGTATTATGTAATTACTTTTTTTGGTTTTAATTTATTTTACAGTAGACAGCTTTCGAGACATATACATGATGTTTGCTGATGTAGAGAATTATGACTGACATGAAAATATCATGCATGTTCATCACTTGGCATGTGCTGTGTACTGCAGCTGTCTTTTGCAATTCCACTGCTAGAAAAAGTGCAGAAGGAGGTTGGAAAACTGTGTCATGGTCGCTGTCCAAAGGTACAATATGGTCTTGATAAGTTGCAGTATTGTAGAGATCATGGCTGATCGACAGTTTTTGGTTGTCAATTTTAAGTTAAAAAGTGACTGGTTTTCTTATTTCTGTTATTTCGAAAGAGAACATTTATCATCATATTTCGGTACAGGTTGTGTAAAGTAAGTAAGTAAAAATAAACAGTGTATTGCAGTTTAGCATCAACTTAGCTCTTCACCGCTATGTGAAACTCACATGTCATATGGGATCACACAGTGTTACCTGCCACCCGACAGAGGTGAGTATCCCACCTTTATGCCCGTATTACAACTGAGATAAAATGTTTTAGGTAAAACATATGAGCTCAAATGTTTTAGTATAAACATTTTATCTCAGTTGTGATACGAGTAAAACAAAAATTTTAGCTCAAACATTTTAGCTAAAACATATCTGAGTTGTGATCGGTCTTAAAACAAAATGTTTTAGCTAAACCAAAAATTTTAGCTAAAATGTTTTAGCTAAAACATTTTATTTCAGTTGTAATACGGGCATTAGCGACCCCAGAGGGATGCAAGGCTGAGTTGACCTATGTTACGTGAAAGCCATTGGCTGGGAATTGAACCCGCGACCTATAAATCGCAAGTCCAACGCCCTACCGCTGAGCCACCACGTGGGTTGTATGCTTCTCCTTTATTCCATCGACAGTGTCACAGAACACTGAATTAAACTCGACGTGCTGACATCACTGACTCTTAACTCAACAAGTGACTCACAATCTAGCACTTGTGCTCTCGTTGTGATGCCAGGCATAATTGTTTTGAATGTGTCTGCTCAGGTTCTGGTGATGGCACCAACAAGAGAATTAGCAAAGCAAGTCAGCGAAACATTTCAGATGTTTGCCGCAGTTGAACTGAGCGTTCTGAGTGTATACGGCGGCACCGCCATCTATCCACAAGGTGAGCTATCTTTGGCTTCTATTACTGCTACTACAAGGAAAGAAAAGTGAAAGGAAGAGTATTTATATAGAGCCATTTAGTCTCAAAGCGCTCAGACATGGATAACACAGTTTCACCTGCAAATTACACCATGCCTGCCTTTTCTTTGTAAGCGTTCACCAGATGGCGCCACCCCTAACTGCTGGGCTGTTGTTATTGTTGTTGCTGATAGTCTACACACCAAACCATCACAAAGTACATCTTCCCAATGCAACTGATTTGCCCAGAAACACATGGAGATAAGAAGGATAAAGTATTTATACAGTGCCATTTATAGTATGCATAGTGTCAAAGCGCTCAGGCATGGATCACACAGTTTTACTTGCAAATTACACCATGCCTGCCTTTTCTTCGTAAGCGTTCACCAGATGGCGCCACCCCTAACTGCTGCGGCTGTTGATGGTCTGTGCAACAAGCCATCACAAAGGACATCTTCCCAATGCAACTGATTTGCCAGAAACATTCAAAGAGTAGATAAAGGCAGCGGCTTATTAGTGTTGAACATTGCCACCCATGCTTGCAGAGTACCGGGCAGTCAATCCATTGTTTCCGAGTCCGACTACGTGGTGCTTTGCCTCATGCGGCACATTCAGGGTTGACCAGAGCGATAAATGCTGCTACTCTACGTTTTTGTTTCTTTAACTGTTTCTTGCAGTACATTGAAAATGTTGGTTGGGTGGCAGAAAGACTGTGCGTCATGTAAAGGACCTTCCCAATCATTGCCAGACGTTCGGTGTTTTGTGGGACCTGCCCCCAGAACAAGAACTGATTTCATAACATTTGTGGGTTTTGTTTTTGGAGTTACTTCAGAAGGCAAACCTTTGCGATTTCTGCAGCAGTTTTTTACACGGACGACATCACACATCCACTGAACCAGCCACCTAGGCCAACTCAGCCTCCTACCCTGTGTGGGACGGAAAATGCGTACCGGCCAAAGTACAGTGATGTGCTGCGGCTAGGGAGTAAAGGCAGGATAGCTCATTTCGTTCGTGGATAAACGTGTGGGTGGCAGGTAAAGTTGTGTGATCCGTCGTTAACACGTGCCATTCTGAGCACTCTAGAGATGAGTAGAGTGCTACACAAATCTACAAATTACTTTACTAATGTGACGTGTGCGCATGTTGAACCTGCTTAGAGAGAAGTCTGCGTTCTGGCGTTGACGTCCTGGTTGGAACTCCGGGACGTATCAAGGACCTCCTGGAGAGAGGCTGTCTGGACCTGTCACAGCTGAGTCATGTGGTGCTTGATGAGGTGGACCGTATGCTGGACATGGGCTTCGCGGAGGACGTCGACTCCATCCTTAATCACCGATACTCCGGTGACTACACTTTGTCACCGTGGTATAGGTCAGCTTGTGTAGCCTGGCTGGCAGAAGTGGAAGACTTCATTGGACCAAGTTTTAATATTGTTTTAGAATCAATCAGTCAGTCAATCAGTAAGTTTTAATAGTGACCTAAGTAGCTGCTGCTACCGCTAGGACCACTAGGAGTGTCACTGTGACACAGTCGGGCAGCAGTTACAGTACAACATGCTATGTCTCACATACTGTGGTTTGTGTGTCTGTTTGTGTATTGTTTACATGGATTTACATGTACTATGCAAAAATGGCTAAACTGATCGAGATGTTGTTTGGAGGCCGACTCGCATGTATCCAAGGAACCATGTTTTAGACGTGGGTCAATATCAGACAAACTAATTATCAGCTGCAAGGGGTGACAAGTCGGCGATGCAACCGTTTACCAAATTAGTTTGTACACCTATATTTAAGTGGTCTTTGGAGAGATATCATGCAATATTATACAATATATTTACATGCGCTCAAAAGCTGACGATATAGCCAGCTTAGTCAAGCTAATCAAGGCATCAGCAACGGTCACAGTTTATAGAGGACACCGTTGAACCCTTTTACCTGCCTGGATTAACTCCCCATTTATCATGTGCATAGGAATTATTAGAAATAATTGTTTGGTAGGCGGACGCGCCCAGGCTGAGTCGAACCTTGGCCACTGGGCGCGTCACGCTCTGCTGCACACGGCGGAGTGCGCTGACCACTCGGCCACATGGGCAGGAGGCGTTCTGACTGGAAGAATTTGATAAATTTGAGCAGGTTTTTGATTCCGTTTCTGTCGTCCACGAACTTTATTAAAGCAGTGAAATAAATAGTGAGAACACTGGTTCCAGCCAAGGAAAGATATCCATCAATCTTATTCTTTTATTTTTGATCACGTAACTGATGGAACGGGCGCGACATCTCGTGCACCAGCTGCTCCGACAATTGTACCTGCCACATTTAAACTCGTACTGACTACATGAAGCGTTTGTCTATTGGTGCAGGTGAGAATACGGACAGCAACCCACAGACGCTGCTGTTCTCTGCAACTCTGCCTCATTGGGTCCATGAAACTGCCAAGAAATATCTTCGACCTGATCGCAAGCATCTCGACCTTGTCTGTGACGATGCCATAAAAACTTCAAAGACCGTCATGGTTTGTGCTCACCTACCCTTGTGTGGATCATACTGGATGTGGAAACAAGTCCCTCTTGTGATGTCTCCTAGCATTTCAACTGTCATTTTTATAAGAAAGTTAATTATTTGGAGTTCATTAGATTTTCTCTGTGTGCTATCTTGCTGTCTTAATATTTAGTCAATTAGTGTGCACTTAGTACTTGTCAAAATTGTGTGTGATTAGGTACACTTTTATCACATTTATATCCAACCTTAGTACTGACTCATTGCCCATGACGGCAGTAGCGAGGGTAGGGTTTTTTCTACATTTGTCTGTTTGTCTGTCTGTCTGTTGTTCTGCACTATATCTCAAAAACCGATGCAGCTAGGATCACCAAACTAGACACAGAAATGTTCAAAGATGAGTCCTTAAAACCCATTTATTTTTGGGATCAATATGTCAAGGTCACAAGTCACAAAAGACATTGCCGGCATGGCTCTTTGCGCTCTTGTGAGTGCTGGCTTCTTTTAGTTTATATGCTCTGTTGTTTACTTATTTTAATTTATTTTATCATTTAAGACGTCTCCTGGGTTTGCCTTCACAAATGTTTTGTGACTGATTGACTGACTGATCTATTGAGAAGGTCATTCTGAACGGAAAAGTAGTAGGATGTCAAAGATGTGATGATTTCTGATGTGGATATCTGTTTAGCACTATGCAATCCGCTGCGGCTACCATGATCGTGCAGCGACGATCGGTGCAGTTCTACAGGTTCACCGTGGCAGCGACGGTCGCGCGATGATCTTCTGTGAGACAAAACGCGACGCTGATGAGCTTGCGTTGAGCAGCAGCATTCGACAGGAGACGCATGTGATACACGGAGATATACCGCAGGACAAACGAGAAATGGTCCTCAAGGTAACTAACCAACATCAGCTGTGTTTTATTGGCAGCTGCTTTTGAGATGACTGGCATGGCTGGTTGTTACATATCGGAATGCATTACCTGTCGGTTAACCGGATCTGCTATAACCGCTTGTCTGGAAAGACCCGAAAGTGGTCACAAAAGTGCTGATATGTTTTGATAAGTTCAAGATGATATGTAATTTGTAGGGCGTTGCCCTACAAAACGTCCTGGATTGCCACACAGAAGTCGCCGATAAGCATGATCAAAAATTATTTTGTCTTTTAAGTGTAGCACTGTCAGCAACATCATGTAAATCAGATGGAAGACTGTTCCAGGCCGCTGGACCAGAATACAAGCTCTCCGCAGAGCTCCAGAAATTGTTCATGGCAGAACGTAGTCCACAGTGTCAGTCAGGGATTTGATTTGTTTCCTGGAAACTTACTTGCATTAGTTGACCTTCAATACTTGAATCAGATTTGCATTTAAGTGGCACTGTTATAGTCTTAAAACCTGTAGCTAGGGATGTGGTAGATTCTGAATCCAACGGAATCCGACACTTTTTTAAAAACCGCCGGATCATGTCGGATTTGAAATTTGAATACAAGTACATTGATTTGATTGATGAGGAGATCTGTTGTTTTCTTTACTTATTAGAAACACAATGATGTCAATTATTCACTGCTAGTTTGTTTGTAACTGTTTAATTTTAAGTAACTAAGACTAAGTTGAATCGCAGTAGCTGTAATGGCTGGTATTAATTTTAGTTGCACAACGAATCTGCACATGAAATTCACATCCGACGGATACGAATTTTGGCTGGCTCCGTCACATTTCTACCTGTAGCTTGATTTCACATGGCATTTGCTGATACCAGCTACTAACCAGTATATTGCTTGCTGGGAAATGACTAAGGACCAGTTTTTCCACCTCAAATTAATATCCCATCAACGTTAATGGAATATTAATTTGCGGTAGAAAAAACGGCACTATATAATATTAGCTGTTTACAACCTCTGAGACCTCCTAGCAATAAGAAATAATTAACAGACAGTCTGTGGTTTATAACTGAGATAAGAAGAGAAGTCTTTATCCGTTTTAAATGGTGCGCATATATTTGTGTGTGTCAGGGTTTCCGTGACGGCCGCTACAAGTGTCTGATAGCGACTGATGTAGCAGCGCGAGGACTGGATATTCAAGAAGTCGACCTTGTCATCCAGTGTTGCCCACCAAAGGTATGATTCACCATGGACGTTTAAATCACAGGAGCGGTACTAGCCACTGAATCACAAGGCACGTTTGAGTTTACATAATTAATGAGGGACATTTCCAGTAAACGCTAAGTTTTGTTCATAGTATAGTAAAAAAAACACTTGCATTTTTTCTGACATATCTCCACATGTTCCTATATTGTTCGGTATGGTTGCTGTTTGTCAGTCTCTATTGAAGTTTTATTTGCATTTTGATTTAATTACCTCCCCCACTGAGGGTGATGGGAGGTCATGTTTTCACCAGTGTCAGCATGTAGGTAGTTATATATGTCTGTGAACAACTTCCTGGCACCAGTTCAAGTCCGATTGTCACCAAACTTGGTCAGTCATAGCCTTGGCCACAGGGACGGGGTGATTAAATTATGGAAGGTCAAGGTCGGCGGGGGAAGTATGCGCTCTACTGAGTTCTTCTAGTTTGAATTTTGATTTAATTTGATTTGTTTTTGCTTGATGATGTTTGCCACCGTCACATTTGCATACTGTCACACAGCACGTGACTGATAGTACTTGATAGTACTTGCTGGTTGTTCAATCAGGACGTGGAATCGTACATCCACCGTTCTGGCAGGACGGGTCGCGCTGGTAGAGATGGAACTTCGATACTGTTCTTCAAACCGTGCGAAGAGTACAGCTTGGCGTGGGTCGAACAGAGAGCGGTAAATTGATTTTGTCGTTCGATGGCTGGCTGAAAAGTAGTAGTTTATAGCAAAGAATTATACTCACTGTGCTGATGCAGACTTAAAGAAATAATTGCTGAATATTTATTGGTGTTTTTATTGCTCAAAACAATGTCATTCATTTGTGAGAAGTCTTTACTCATGCCAATTGTAGTCACGTGGGTTGGTTGGTTGGGTTTTTAGCGGAGATAGTCTTTTTTGTTTGTCTGTCTGTCTGTCGACACAATATCTCAAAAACCAGTGCAGCTAGGATCACCAAGCTTGACTTGAAATGTTTCACCATGAGTCCTGGAAACCCAACTTATTTTGTGATTAAAAGATCAAGGTCATGATGCATAATAAACATTGCCGGTTTGGGTCATGACACTCTTGTGATAGCTGGCTTCTTCTAGTTTAAATCTACAATTAGTTGGAAAGCAATAGTCTTTAGAGTGTTAGTGATGTTAACACAATCTTTGATCTACAGTGTTTCTTGCCAAAGTTAGCATTTGCTTTCGTGATTGTTGAAACGGTTGTGATTAGTTTTGCACGTTAAGTTTAGTGATGTGTATTATTAGAGTAGTAGTAGTAGAACGTACTGATTAACGTGGCGTAAGCTAGGTAAAGTAGCTTCTAGGACACGGTACAAATATGAGAAAGCAATTTAAAGTGATGGGAAAGATTTGGTAAATAAAAATGTTTTTAAGTTGTCTCTTGAAAGACGGTAGAGAAGTTGATGCAGTGATGTTGGTAGGAAGACTGTTCCATGCTTGTGCGACAGTCACACGAAATGATCGATCGCCAATGGTGCTGAACTGAGTTTGATGTGTGTGCAGAATGGTCTTGTCATGCTGTTGGTAAACTATGTTTAGTTTTATTTATGATAGGAATTATATTGACCAGGTCATGGACCAAATATATGATTATAGATTCAGGCCCAGTTTTTCCACCGCACATTAATCTTACATTAACGTTAATAGGAGATTAACTCACATTGATAAATTTTTCTAACCTTAATAGGACATGCGGTGCATACTCAACGTGACTCACCAGGGGGCAGCATGCGACGCAACCAGTGTACATTTCCGTCCGAGTATCATGAGGATGGAGAGATTAATTAAATTTGAATATAGATTCAGTCTTTTGAATACTCAAAATTCACATTTACATGTGTCTACGTTCTTTAATATTTTTGTCTGTATACCATACTACATACAGGCGCCAGACTGACGGCCATCTTTCCAAGTGGGCGTGGATTGGTTTGTTGTCCCTTGATTTTGAGGCCAACTAGCACTAAATTTCTGCATTCCCTGCTTCCAATACTCACTGCGTCTGTCGGTTTCTTCATTCACTTAGTGTCTGAGCGATGGGAGTCTTGTCTCTACTGTGTATCAACCGTCCATCCATACTGCACTATACGTTAGCATAGTTCAACATTCGCTTGACATTCGTAGAATTTCGTGCATGTTTTAAGTGCCGTAATTACCTATATTTCATAACTGGCTGTTCTGATTTGCAGGGTATAAAGTTCAAAGTTATCGGTCCGCCGTCTGCACAAGATGTCATTGATTCTTGTGCTAAGGATGCTGTTAGGTACTCAATTAACCTGTTTTCTTTGAATTGTGTCACATTTGCTCTATTTATGGCTATCACAGTAACTGCGCCAACTGATTAACGTGTGTGGCATTATGCTGGTAAATTGTCAATAGTTCATTAATGCTAGTATAAAACTATATGACTGTTACGGCTTGAGTGAAAGGAGAATCATCTGCTGACTGAAACACACGTGATGGTCTGCATATGCAGTTCTTCTAATCGTATGCATGTACACTCTACGTATTCTATCTAACATATACACTTACACATAGAGCTGTGGCTCGGCGTTCGCCTGCTGTAGTGTGAGATGTTGTGGTTGTTGAAGGACATTGGAAGCAGTCACTCCAGCGACTTTATCTCATTTCAGACTCACAGCTGAACAACTCATTGCCGAGCGCAATGTCGTGGACCTGTTATCAGCGGCGCTGGCTGTTGTCTCCGGCAACACCGACATCAAACAGAGATCTATTCTGTCGTCACGAGAGGTAATAAGTGTGTGGCAAAGGCTGCGGATTTTTCCTAACACGTGCTGGAAAAGCAGCAGTTGGCTGCATGGCACAGTTGGTAGAACGCCGGTCTTCGACCGACAAATTTCCCTGTCTCATGCTCAACTTGTAGCTGACGGATGACCACTTATGTGGGTAAGCCGTCCGCTATAGGTCAGCCAACTAGGCCAACTCAGCCTTTCATCCTTTCCGGGTCGATAAATTGAGTAGTGAGCAACTTTATCGGATGTGTGCCAGTTGCACCATCTGGTGAATGCTCACGAGGTTAAGCCGGTGCGGTTGATTCAATCGCTGTGCGTCGTGTGTGGCAGAAATTTAGCCGGCTTAACCCTTCTTTATATTGTGTTTCCCTGCGTGGTGGCTGTTGTATTGTGTTGATGGCGCGGTTTGACGTCAATTCTAATAATAAACGAAGATCATTATTATTATTATCAGTGAAAACTGTTAATGGGTTTGCGAGAACTGCATCACGTTTGACTGTACAGCGTGTATTGCTTTTTGACTTAACTTGTGCTTGGCATGTTACAATGTTTTGTGATAATGATGTCGATGAAAGTACAAGTACGGCATGTCTAACTGTAGTTTTTTAATTGAAAAATAGATCTGCAGTTTCTAACTTAACTAAATTAATCATATCAGTTGATATGTTTGTTTATTACTGGCCTGCATGCACATAGTGTAGGGGGCCAGTATCGTTTTGCTCTCTGTCGTCTGTCGTCGTCTGTAACGCTCCACGGCGGCGCAACGTAACTCACCAGGGGACAGCACGCGACGGCGGGCCAGTAGTGTCACGTCCCGTTAGGGCGACACCTTATTTTATTATCGACGTGGACGGCATTCGCATGGTTTTTAGCTCCGTTTCTCTGTGTGTCTTTCCGCATGATATCTCACAAATCGATGCAGCTAGAATCACTAAACGTGACGTTGAAATGTTCCATGATGATTCCTGGAAACCCATTTATTTTGGGGTCAAACAGTTAAAGGTCAAGGTCATGGCAACACTGCTGGTTTGGGTCTTTGCATTCTTGTGAGTGCTGGCTTTTTAGGTCAACTCCTCTGAGTCCACCTAATAAAGTGGGTCTCAAATGTCCGTCCGTTCAGAAACAGTTTCTTCGATTTCAATGAAATTTGGTGTGTAGGTAGAGGTCGACGAGTGATGCATGACGGTATGCAGTATGACCTGATCCAAGGTCAAGGTCACGAGCCCTTGAAAGTCGGAAATTCGGCCATTTTAAAAGGCGATCTGCTCCCCCATTTATAATGGAGGCTGGCAAATGACCACGAATTCTTAAATTAGAGGGCAGTGTCTAAAGCTTACCGGGGCCGGATTTTTTATTTTTGTCCTAGTTTTTGTTTCACGTGACTTTGAAGTCCACTGTCAGTCCCGTATGGAGCTATTTTTTAGTTGAAATTGCAGCCATATTTGACTGTATTTAGTCACTTTTCGTTGCAGGGTCTAACGGCGTTGATGTATCGTACCAGCACTACTATGAACGGTCTCGGATACGCATGGAAAGCTCTTGAACGATGCTTCTCGGCAGAAATCACCGACAAGATATCGTGGATGAATTTCTGTGCAGACAGAATGGTATGTTTATTAGCTGCAGTCAGAGATCTTCTGGCAGTTTTCGTTCTAGGTAATTCTGTTGCAGTTCTTGTTGTTGACTTTTCTGCAGCAGAAAGTGAAAATTTTAACTGCATCACAGTAGAAGATTTTGAAATGACACTTTCCGTTTTGTGGATGACATTATGTTTTTTCTGTAATAGGCCATATGGCGGTATGAATTTCGCTATGAAGAACCAATTTCGCTTACGTTTACTTACTTGCCGCACCGTCGGGCAGAATTCAATTTCCTATTATTAAAGGGCATAATTTAGACTAACTATTTCAAAATTACTCGCAGACTGAAGTAAAAGTGGAAAAGAAATTTGGCGATTAATGAGAAGAATTACCGAAACGGACGTCGTCGTAGCTGTTGTTACTATGGTAACGGTGCAACGTTAACGGAGAATCAAATATACCAGTGACTTTGATGCATGGACGTAGGAAAGCGAAGTTAGTGTTTTAATGCGACATGGGTTAAGGAAGTAATATGGAGTTACGGGAGATTGCGTGGCGCGGGCGAAGTCTGATATCTACGATGGCGTTGTTGGTGACAGGGTTGTGTGTTCGACGTTCCGTCCGATTTGGCTGAGTCGCTGTTAACGCGATGGAAAGGCTGGAATGCCGAGTCACTAGAAATACCGACCGCGCTGCCAGATTTGCTCCAGAAGGACCGGCCCGTGGAGCGGAGCAGCTTCGGCGGACGGGCCGGTGGGTGGCGGAAACAGTCCGGTGGTGGATCGTGGAATGGACCTCCGCGCGATTTCAACCGCTATGGAATGATGAAGCGACGCTCGAGCTGGAATGCCAGCAGTCAACAGAATAGACGAAAAACGTTCGACTAGGCAGTTAGTGACGTTAGGCCAGCTCTTGATGTCTGATGCGTTTTAACAACGTGTTATGCAGGGGCAGTTCTAGGAATTTTCATTTGGGTAGGCCAGTCAAAGAGCCAAGCAATTTTTGGGTAGGCCAACAGGAGTGGTGTACGTGGGGCAGAATTTTGTTTGGGTAGGCCAGGCACGAGTTTGGGTAGGCCACGGCCTACCCGGCCTAATAGCTAGAACCGCCTCTGGTGTTAGCATTTGGCTTCGTGAGCTTCACGCTGTAGAACGTCTGACATTTATTCAAGAGCAATCCGTACCCATCTACTAATAGGAGCACAACTCCCCTGTAGTAAATTCAGCGCCAACGGGGGGACCAGGGGGCCTGCCCCCCACAAGACTAATTGCCGCCTGGGCGGGGCTGTGGCCAGGGTTTTTACTAATGTATCGCTCGCTGTGTGCCCCCCCCCTCTAT
>Ga0209780_1000709_pt1 | contig 19142 bp, 13 predicted proteins | sample WorMetexBAHAMAS2_FD_187384 | JGI IMG/M metagenome (GOLD analysis project Ga0209780, IMG submission 187384) | Marine gutless worms symbiont microbial communities from Max Planck institute for Marine Microbiology, Germany - Inanidrilus exumae... | ecosystem: Host-associated > Annelida > Digestive...
TCCTGTCTCTTTTCTTTTTTGATGTATTTGTGTTTGTATTGTTTTGTTTCAGGCGACCAGTTTTAATGAGCGTAATGCTTTTCTGGTAGCCTTTCAAGTGCTACGACATTATTACATTGTAATTTTTCTGTTATTACTTGGAAAATAAATTTTGATTGATTGATTGATCTAACAGGAACTCACATGCGTTCTACTGAATGGTGCCGTTTCCAATAGGCCTAACCTTGAGTGACGCTACCTATCCCAAACCACCCCATTTTCTACATTTGCATTGCCGCTCATAACTTTGTAACCTGGTGGAGATAAAAAGAAACTTCAAACTTGGTCAGTAGGTTGACCACAGTAAGTCCCAGCCCATGGATGACAAACCACACCAAAATGGGCGTGGTCAGCGTCACATGACCCACTTTAACATTTTGGGTCCCCAGTCATATATTTGTAATGCACCTCGAATTTTATGTGCAGACAGATACGAGTACTAGTATGCACTAGTACTCTAGGGTTACATGACGTCTAAATTATGGGAAATAACTGATAATATCTCGGAAACGGTACAAGTATAGGCACAGTTGCAATGAAAGACTAATAGGAAATATATAGCCTATCAAATGGTACCAGTACAGGCTGTACCACTGACCTGTTTATTTTACTGTTCTTGCTACCATTACTGGTGAATAAAGATGAATATATATATATATTTACTTATTTACTCTTTATGTAATGGCATCACTACAACTGCATCCATCTTACATCTATGCACAGTACAACATTAATGTAACAGTAACTGAAAAATTTATGGCAGAAATTTCCTACACCATTCAAAGTAAATTCAAGGACATTTCCACGACTTGGATTATTTTCCAATACTTTAAGGCATTGAAACAACAATATATTTGTCAACAATAACTGAAAACGTAAGTAAGATGAGTTTTAGTTAACTATAAGTACAACAAAAGTAGAAATTAAAAGAACGGTAAATGAAACTGAATTTGCTGTTCATGAACAAAATTATAATTCAAAATATTGTCAAGCTTGAACACAAACGGGAATTGTGTATCACCACATGCACCATCAAAATTAATTATATATAAAGCCCCGAAGAGTATTTACAATATTGGCTCTTTGAGCGTATATGAAGCATCCTATAGTATCTCTGATAGCTGAGCTTCTGTTAATTAATATGAATGTTCAGTTGTTCATATACTATGAGGCACGAAAAAAGAGCCGGCATGAGTGTTTGCACTATTGTCAGTGCTGGCTTCTAGTTGCTATGGTTGCCTGTTCAACGTAGTATAACTCTTACTGCATGTGGCAACTTGATTTGTTCAAGAAGTAAAATTAAGTAGAAATATTTGTGAACTGAAATTGAAGTGTTTCAAAAACCATGTCCAAATTTCACCAATTTCCTCTACCTGCTACTAATGGACCAGAATCAAAGCCGACATGTAGGTTTTATTTAGTTCACAAGATGGTGCCATGCACTGGGGCAAAGTTGCTGTAAACGACTGCAGGCTTGTTATGGAGTTGAGAACTGAAATTATGGGTAAAATTATTTGATAACTGAACAGTCACATCATCACAAACATCGACAACCCCTTTGCCTACAGCTGCGTTATGGCGTCATGCCAGCTATACAGCAGGAATACCTATCTGATGGCACCTGTCTGTTATGAAATTGCACCATGCATTAACGGTAGCACATGGTGACAAGTTTTGCATGCGGTTGTATACTTCTAGGCCATAGATGTCTGTATAGCAAAGAGCATTCAGCATGACGCCTTTTCTTTGCGACAACTGAGCTCTTGTTGTGTCCATGTAATCGCATATAACTTTCTGGGGAAATCGTTTTCCCGTTGCCCTAAGATCTTAGTGTTGTACGAGGAGCAGATGATACAAGGCCTGCAGCAGTCTCAGTCTACTAATCACACACAGCTAGCAATATTTAGACAGTTTCCCCCGACAAGGTTTTTCCCAGACACTTGCTGACTTTTGGTTATTCCCGACGGCTGTCAAAATCCCTCACTCACGTTTCCGGTTTTCCTGCCACGGTCAAATTTGAGGACTTTCAAGGACGTGGGGATAACCGTGAATGGACAGCAATGACCACGCAAGAGATTGGTGAAAACAGTGGCTTAGCTCCGCTGTAGACAGCCACGTGAACAGAGCTGGACGATGGCTTAAGTAATCCCTCAAATGTAGACAATCCAACACCGAGTCCAACATCAATAACAACATAGACGCTACGTTGCAGTGCCAGTAACTCATTCTCGGCGTAGTTCAGCACTCGACGTAGTAGACCCGAGTGTGTCATAAATGATGAATTTGTCCTACGTACGAACACCAGGCACGCTGCTGCTGCCGTGTGAGCGCGAGCTGTGCTGCTTGCACGAGATCCTGATGTTAAGAAATGCTGTCTCACTTGATCACAGACTGAGACGGCACTGTCCACACACAGCAGTTCTTCGCCGGGAAACACGTAGACGGGACCGTATGATACGCTGCCCAGGAAGCTGCACAGATTCCAGAACTCGCGTTCACGCTCGAAGGCCGTCGAAGACGTTCGTCCAGAGTAGGTTTTTGTAAAACGGATGCCGTCAATGTCGCATTTGTGAATCTGAGGACCTCCAGGCAGATGGTTCCGCGCCTCACGATGTGGGTCGGTCACGTCATTGAACAAGAAGAAAGCAACATGTCGTTGCAGTGATTCGACCCAGCACAGGCCGCCAACATCAGCGGCGTACAACTTGGCGGCAGTGGTGAAATTGTCTTGTATCTGCTGAAGCAACGAAGACTCTTCCGGCAACACACTGACTGGCAGCTTAGAGTCAGTGTAGGCGGTCGGTTGTTGTGCCGACAGCACGTCAACAATCCACTCACGACCTGTGCTGCATTCAACACGACCCAGTAACAATGGTTCATCGTCATTCTAAAGCACCTGATGAACACTCAGTAAGTCAGTACATCAACGAAATTCAACATTAACAAATAGCTAAAACGGAATTGTTAGCAGTTTTCAGAGCGTGATTAAGAACAGACAGATGTAAGAGGTGCTTTAAGACGTTTGTTGGGATGACAAAAAGAAAGGCTTCCCATACTCGTTACTGAGTATTGGGCCCGGAGCTGATCCCGATGTACAGGCAGTGCTGCATTCAAAAAGACAAAAATATAAAATAATATAGTATGTGATAAGGAAATTGCACCAAACTTTAATGTCATCACAGCTGATGGCTGTACATCACAGACTGTCATCCACCTGGCAGTAGGCTGCCATCACAATGGCATCACTTTCCACCAGGCCTGCGGTTACCTTCCCAGTCGCACAGCATCACCACCCATTGGCCAGTACCAAGTTATACTGCTTGGTGACAGAGGCACACAAGTGTGAACAACTTGTCCAAGGCTGTTACGCAGCTTTTGCTGAGTAGGACCTGAAACCAAGACCTGTTGATCGCAAGTCCAACACTCTGCCCGATGCGCCACCTAATTGATGTTAATGTTGAGATGAAATCACTACTAATTAGATATGACAATTTAACAACAGCTAAGCACCTAAAGTACATTTGTTCACTGATAAAAACAGGAAAAAGCTGTACACAGAACTCGTCGGCTGGTCATCTGGTTTATCAGTGAGGAGATTCGTTCCCTTGGTGTCATCATTGACCGGCGTCTGACGTTTGAAAGCCACATTGCAGCAGTTGTCAAGTGCTGTAACTACTAGAGATGCACCGATAAGACACTGGCTGATTATCGGTCGGCCGATAATCGGTGACTAACAATCGGCCGATTACCGATTAATACAAAAAAAAACTTTATTTTGCTGTCTTATTTAAGTTGTTTAGGCTCCGATTGTTATCCGAGGACTCTGACTTACTTGAAGGACTGCACAGTGCAGACAAAACAAAAATGCATGAAAAAAGCAAAGTTACAAAATGCACTCACTTTTACTGGAAACGGAAGCCACTCTCGTGTTTGTTTACTTCTTGTTTTCACATTTTAGCAGACAATGATGAGTCAAATGAGTTAAAACTTGTACTTAACCAATTGTGTAAACGACAATCAGCCGATACCAGCGTACTAATCGGCCGATACCGATTATCGGCAAAACGGCCGATAATCTGCATGCCGATTATCGGTGCATGACGTGCATCTCTTCTCTATTAACTACCACCTACGGGCGTTGCAGAACATCCGTCAACTAGTGCCATTCTCTACAGCTGACACATTGGCTTGCAGCCTCATACTATCACGACTGGACTATTGTAATGCCATGCTGTACGGCGGTTCAGCTCGTGCCATAAATCGACTGACTACAGCGTGTACACAACTATGCTGCGTGTGTTGTCACACAGACAGACCAGTTTACGCCATCACAGCCGCTATTACAGTCGTTACATTGGTTGCCGGTAGAGCGACGACTGGTCAACAAGATGGCACTAATCACGTACACCAAAGTCATGACCATGTCGACCTGAGTGAACTGCTGGCTGCCAGACCAACTCGTCTACTCGCCCACTGCTTACCATTCCCTACATCCAATCCGACTTCGCCAGATGATCCTTCTGCTTCACCTCACCGACTGCATGGAACTGCCTACCAGTCAATATTCAGTCCAGTCCATCGCAAGCGACCTTAAGACTAAAGAGTAAGACACATCTGTAAAACACTGCTTTTTATGAACAACCTTAGTCATGTCGCGCCTCAGAATCCACGGAACTGGCGCATCAAACACTGGTCTATTATTCTTATTATTATTAATTTATATCCCAGGTAGTAAAGATCCCCGGGGTTAAAAACAAAAATACAGCCAAAAGCTGGATGGCTATAGGTCCTATGAGTCGACAATCAGAGTGTCGTGCATTATTATTATTATTATTATTATTATAGGGATTACCAACACAGCTTGCATCAGATTACAATGTCTGTCGCCCACAAACAGTGCCGATAAATGTAGCACACTGATGTCATGGCGACATGCTGCAAAGTAATATCATATGTTTGACATGGTACACAGGAGACCAATGAAACAAACCTCATCTTGTGAGTGACAGATGAGATGAACTGTAAGACTTGATGCCGACTCGTGTGAGGTCTCCATCGATAGACACTGTCATAGTGTATTGTCGGCCAGTGCGTGACGGTAAACAGCAGTAACTTGTCATTGTCGGCATGACAGTGTGACAGAGAGACACTGTCAGACACCGGCACACAGACCACACACACACCTGACCACACACACGGACATCTGTAATGCCTCGGCAATTAGTTAGTTAGTCGGAGTTTAACGTCCCTTTTCAGCACAAATATGGCTATATCAGAGACGAAAGGTCAGTGGGAAGGGAGGATTGCCCCGGGCCGACACGGCGCTACCGCCTTGGCATGCAATGTTTCTAAACACACTCCAAGTAATTCACCTGGTTTTCCATTGTTAACAGTATGGCAATATATATACCGCTTATTGCTGTCACAGTAATGACTAAGATAAGGTTTTACGTCCCACCCGACACAAAGTAGGTCATTTCAAACGCGATCTTCCCAGCCAACCACTTGGCGTAGTATGCAGCGCCTCCGATTCGTTTTCCACAATTTTGGCACTATATAAATTTGCGTGTATGTATGTATGTATGTGCTAAAAAACTAAATCAAATACAAATTGATTGAATTAAGGTTTTATGTCCCACTTGACACAAAACAGGTCATTTCGGAGACCTTCTTCCCAGCCATTCTCTTGCCTAAGTACTGAATAAACTAAACAAAATACAACAAAAGCAATCAATACAAGAACAAAATGACCGAAGCTAACCTGAAAGAACACGAAAGATAAAATCTAAATAGACACACAAAAAGAAATTTAAACATAACATGCAAAAAAACTTAAGAACTGCTCACGTGTTAAGGTTTTACATCCCACTCGACACAAAATAGGTCATTTCAGAGACGTTCTTCCCAGCCAATCTCTTAGCTTAGTACTGAGAAAGTGAAACAAACACAACAAAAGCAAACAGTAGTATCACTGCGCACAGCTGTCGTACACAGCACAGAATAGTTCTGATTATCTTCCCTCTTATCATCCAGACATGCACCAGAGATCAGATGCTGTCTATCGGTGCATAATCGAATGCAAAAAAGCTAGCATGCATTCATAACAAAATATGCTACAGGACAGGAGACGAGTTTTTCCGTCGCTGGACCGTGTCTCTGGAACTCTCTGCCTGTTACATTATGTGACAGAAACATCTCACTTGTACAGTTTGAGAGACTTTTGAAGACACTTTGATTTGTCTAGGGCTGCAGCGCATAGTGACTGTTGTTTTTTTTGCACCGTGTACAAATATTCTTACTTACTTACAACATAAAATTTACACAAAAAACTGAAGCCAGATTTGGTCGCCTCCTCTAACGACCTCCTGCCTAGAAATGGAGCCGTTCTGTTCTGAATAAAGTGTTTAAGTCAGAAAGTAAATCAGTAGTGAATAAATAAATAAGGAAGAAAGTATAGGGAAGGAAGTAAGGAAGAAAGTTAAATAAACAAACAATTTATACAGTGCCGAAATCAACAAATGAACCGGTGTGCATTAACACCCAGAAGCCTGTACGGGGCAAATGCCAGAAGATAATCTGTTATAGGGGATGCTGTAACAACATACATTTCTTATGATTACAGTCACAAAAGTGATATGTTCTTCATTAATTAAATGCTGTTTACATTTGCAAACTTTGAGAATAATCCAGAAATAACTAGACGGGTTGCAGTGTACCTGAAGACACACTGCAATATACGCTAGAAGAGGGCGTTTCCCAGCGGCATACTCAACAAGTGACAACTGTTTATTTATTTACTTACGCAACGTCGCAAACTTCCACGCCCACATCGGTTTGTTTACTTTTGCGTCATGACTCAACAAGACGTCCACGGTAACCGTCAGCAACTGCGAAAAATTAGGGTAGGTACCTTTCTGGTGCGCAGCGTACATCCCAGGGGAAAGACTTTGAATTGATTCTAATGAAGCGAATGAGAAAGGGAAAAGTAAAAAATACTACTGAGAGAGTAGAAGGTGGGGAAGTAAAGGGATAAAGGGGAGGATTGCCCTGGGCCTACACTGGGCAGATGGCAGCTATTAATGAAGCATGGGAAGACACTAGAGTACACTGTTACAGACCTGGTGACAAGTGAACAGTGTCACTGAAGCGGCTGACTGCTGCATCCCTGTGGAATGTTGTTGCTGAGAGCCTTGAAGCGTCCAACACACAACACGCAGATGACAACGGCTGCTGCGTCGAGCTGAACACAAAGTCCTTGTCATCGTCGACATTGTTGTTGTTGTTGATGGATGAAGAAGTGATAGCAGCATCCGACCGTGACTGATGGTAATCATTTGTTTCAGAAACCGCAATCGCATCATCATCATCTTCACATCTTGCGACGACATCTGTGTTGCCCGACTCACAACCGGTTGCCATGGCAACATCAGCCTCAGCAGCAGCACTGGCGGCAGTGACAGGCAGCTGTTCACAAGTCATCGGTGTTCTGCTGGACGACGGGAATGTCGAACTGAGAGTGTTATGGGGAAATCCGCCATGAGAGTTGGACAGAAGACTTTCACTGGCATCACTGCTACATGAATCTTCATCACCATTCACTTGCTCATCAACAATGACCATCTGCTTGTGTTTCCGATCTGCTACTAGTGATGACAACGTTCTTTTCACACCTTCAACCACATCACACAAACGACTCTGCATCCAAGAAAAAATCTGTTCACCTTTTTATTTCTGACCAACTCTGGTCTGTCAAAATTAACCAATTTAATGGTTTTTGACAAGTGAAATGCGAAAAAAATTAGACATCAAGAGCTTAAAAATTTGGCTACCTCTTCCGTCAGCTGTAGCCACTTTACCTTAAGAAATCCAAAAAGTCATTTTCAACAATACTACTAATACGTACTTCTGATTATTCACATTATCTCAGGTGGACATACTTTTGGGGGCACACATCAAAGTACACTGCTGTCTAAGTACTCCAACATGCCATTTTCAACACAAACCAGTTAGTATAACCTCTGACATCATTTTCGGTTTTACTTATTCAGACTTGTTTTCAGAAGTTATCTGTGGAGCATCTACCGAGGCTGTCTGCCCTTCTGTCAAACAACAGCAATGAAGCAGAAGTCAACCAATGGAAACATGCTCGAAGATGGACATCGATACCCCAGTGTCAATGTGGATGCCTTTGCCATCTTCATGGCCTGCTGTGACTTTGACCACTGACCTCCAAAATCTAATCAGAACTAGACATTCGTCCAGTGGTCATTTCCCAGATAAACCTCCATTTGACGGTTTCCTGTCCAACATGTCCTCCTTGGGCACATCCTCTCTATCAGATCCATCACTACATGACGTTTGAACCAATCAGCATCATCTTTACGTTCAACACATCAGAACCATTCAAGTCTACCATCCCTAATCACCAGACTGACGCAACCTTCCTCAGCGCCGCATTTTTGTTTTTTTTTTCTTTCTTTCCAAATAAACCAACACATCCACCTGATCGTACTCATTTCAGTTCTATCAAACTTTACCTCACGCACCACTTTTATCAACCTGGGCTCACTATCAATATCAGACAACAACTCAACTAAATAATACACACAAATGAATAAACAAATTAATGTAATGCTGCAATGTTCAGCAAGCGGTAAAAACCACAAAGTGAGTTGTGATAATTCATGCACTGGCTAAGTGGAGAGCAGGCACCTGTGACAATGTCAGACAGGTATGTTTCAGTTGTACGTGGATCATGGCTAGTACAGGTCAATGCAGTAACACACGACTGTACTGTGAGAGCAACTGAAAGTAGACATTGCAAGTCACACTGCAACCAGCTGTTTGACAGTTTCATCAGTCTTAATGTTTTTATGATATAAACAATTACCAGTATAACAACGGTGTCAACGGTGATGAGATATTACCTGCAACAGCAGCGCTACTGTCGTCAGTCGGAGTAGCTTTCATGTACTTAACTTTGTGTTGCTCGCAACAGAATACACTGTCAAACATAAACACAACATGTTCACGTAAAAAAGTAAAGGTAAAGGCTTCCCATACTCGTCTGCGAGCATTGACGCTCCTGGAGCTGATCCCAGTGTACAGGCAGTTAGCTCACTGGTGACTGACAATTAAGTCATATACCCGGCGGTAGGCTGCCATTACTTTCTGCCAGGCCTGCGATTACCTTCCCAGCCAAACAGTATTACCGCCCCTTGACCGGTACTAAGTTATACTGCTTGGTGACAGAGGCACATAGGTGTAAACAACTTGTCCAAGATTGTTATGCAGCTTTGCCCCAAGTAAGATTTGAACCCATGACCTGTTGTTCGCAAGTCCAACGTTCTATATGTTGCGCCACCTACACGTTCATGTACCTTGGTTAGTGCTACAATCAACAGTGAGAACACAGCATCATTCCTACACTTCTTATCAGACGATGCTTCAGAACTGTTTCCACTCACATAAATAAATACACCACCAGTCCACCATCTCCGTTGTAACAACCATTCCAAGACGCCGGTTTTTGTTGCCGTTAACTTAAATCACACTGTAGCTATGGTCTGTGTAATAGCCGGTACAATGCAAAGGAACTGCACCAACCGAGCAGTTCAGCCCAAAACTGAAAATTTTATGACGTACGGCTACATGTATATTGTATGTGTAGGTGTGCGTCCGTCTACGTTGTGTACACGGCGTCTCCTCGAACTATGTCGGCGACGGTCGTACAAGGAAAACTGAAATAATATTTATTCAGTTTCAGTTGTCGATTTTTCCATTTCCATTTCGTTCTCGTTTTTTCATTTTTTCCGTTTTCATTATCGTTATCGTTAATGGAGTTAAACTCTATCCATTAACAGAATGAATTCGTTACTGTTAACTTAAATCAACTGCTGCCTAATCATTCTATGCTGCTGTGTATAACCGCCACTAGAGCACTGACTGAGATAAATTATCACAACGTACAGATAGCTGATGGTGCCCTGGTGTTTGTGCCACTCTACCATCACACGTTTTGACTTATCACTTGACGATGTGGATTCAATGGCACAGTAGTAGTGGAATTTCTTTGAGCAATGCTTTAATGAGCAGCCAGCTGTTGCACCAGACTTGCCACACACGGCACATCTCTGCCACAACATAAATAACTCAAACATGCACCAATTCTACGACTACAACATCATTTCAGTACTTCAAAAATGATGATCTGCTTCATCAATCCCAAGAGGTTTCCAAATGGTGAACTGAAAAATGTTTAAGCCAAAAAGGGAACAGAAACTTAATTATGAATAATAAACTAAGAGCGAAAATAATGTAAAGATGAAGTAACAGTGGGTGGCCTGGACTCAGGGCCTCCATATTTTATAATTGATGCAATGAAAGCAAAAGCTCAGCAAGTGCTGAGATAAGTGACGGGGTTAAATTACATTGAAAATGCCTAACAGTATTCATGCACAGAAAGCCAGTCATTACTAGGGGCAACAGTTTTTGAGGTCATGTGGCTTTAAAACAGGTTGTATCGACCTTAGTTTGCGTAAAACTGATAATTATTTTATGGCGATTTGTGCCTCCAGAGAAATTATTGCAAGAAGCGACCGTTATATGCCGTGGGTGGGTATACTAACAAAAATGGTCAATAACAAGACAATAAGTACGTTGTTAATTTGAACTAAAACAAAACAAAATGTCAAATAAATTCTGACATTGAAAGGAAACTAGATTACAAAAATGAAATTAATAACAAAAAAGTAGCTAACATAATTAAATTAAACTTATTCCACGTCAGGTGAAAACAGACCTCATAGAATCTGAGGAACCACGTTACGCAAGACTAATTAATCTTCTGAGGTTTTTTGTTGTGATCTTTGGTCTGTTTGGGAACTGTGCACTGGACCAATCTATAATTCAACCTCAACATTGGGCAACCAAAAAAATTGTTCACACCAAAGGTAAAGGCAAAGGTAACTAGTTGGTTGTATTGTGTGGAATGACCACAATACAGTATTCAGCTGGAAGCTATGTGTGTACAAGCGGTTTACTTTCTGCATTTGACGATGCCTAGTGTCACGTGCCTGCGACTGCGTGATGTCAGCATTATCTGCCATGTTACTTATTTTCAGTTTCCAATACATACTTCCATGTCGGTCAGCCAGGCAGCACAGTGGCATACTTGGTTTACCGAATATCGGACATTGGACGCTGCCGAAAATTTGGGTAGGTTTCTTGTGTGGAGCATACAGCTCACGGAAATGATTTTGATTCTAACGGTAAAAATGGAAACTAGACATTCTGTAGAGGGATCATTTGGTAGTGAATTTCAGGTGATCTGTAATCATAGTGGAGTTCTGACGGCCTGAAGTTGCAAAACGTTGAGATTTTGTGAGAAATGTTTGCGTATTTAGTAAAAACGACCCCTTACGCTATAATTTTCAAAAATCTACTTGGAAAGTTTTCATCATGAAACCTATCAACGTTGTTGTGTTTAAATGTCGTAAAATTTGTCCGATGGGAAATCGGTGAAATTGTGCGTTATTTAGTGAACAAAGAAATTCCCCTGCCTCTCAAACTGTCGCTACTGTGCGCATCGCGCCCAATATGTGCCAGGGCCAGCCCCAACAATGTACTCAGAGGGCTCCAGATTTCATCCAAATCGGTTCACTTTCAGTGGAGTTATAGCCGAACGCGTGAACACCATCAAATTGGCTAGCACATTTGAATCTGTCAAGTGCCGGCTTTAAATATATAACCTAGTGTATGTGATGGTTTACAGTTTATTTTAATTTGTGCAGTTTCACAGCATTGGCTTGTACAGCTGTAAACAGACCATTTGCAATTTTTTTCTCTATAATATTAAACTTTAAGAATATAGGTGTATGGGAAAGTCAGCAGCTTAGCAGTAACAGTTTACAATTTCAGTGAACTCACTGGCAGTTTTCAATTTTTAAAATGGTGGCCATCTTGGATTGTTAAAAATTTGAGATTTTAACTAGTGGTAACGAGAAGCATGATAATGCAGCCAAATCAGTTCCCTGTAACAAAAATGAACTTCCAGTACCGACGTTGTGTTTCAAAATTCTGCTTGGACGAATGGCAAGACATCTGAAGTGTTGTGAAGCTGATAAACTTCACTTACCCCCACCATTGGTTGTGTTATGCACAGGAAGAATGTTTCATGGCATGACTCGGTTGTCATAAACAGACTTTGAATTGGTCACAGCTACTGAACACATTCTTACTTACTTTCTGGAGAACAACCAACCAATTTGTGGGCCATACAGACTTCCACTAACAGTCAAGCATATACTGCACAAATGCACTGAATGCCACTGATCTGCGAAATATTTGTTAAAATATTTTGCCGTTACCAGGTCTTTGAAAGACTTATGGTATTTGAAAATGTTGACAATCATGTTATTATTGACTTTATTAAAGAAGCTCATTGTTATGACTTACTGTAATATTTGTAATTTCATTTTTCATGGTTCTAAAATCTCGTTTTATCAATTTATTCTTTTGTTAAATCTTCTTGTTAATCCTTTTTACAAAAGGCCTATTTGTGCCGACGTGCCATTTCTTGTTAACAAACGATAAGCCTAAGTCATAAACCTGGCATGCTGGCACACTGCACGGCCTAAGACATGTCAATCAATCACTCAATCAATCAATCAATGAAAATTGATTCTCTGAGCAATAACACAAAATGGCAAGGTATATTGTATGCTAGCACTCAAAAAGGCTGCCAGAGAAACGTTCGTTCGTTCGTTCTTTACGGGCAGGGGTCCGGCCTACTCTGGACCCCAGCGCTGAGACCTTTTGAATAGGTCCAATGCACCAGCCCAGGTACAGGATCGGAGTTGATAGATGCATGTGGTGTGAGCACTATGTAGGGTGAAGAAGGGAAAGTAGGCCTGAGCAGCTTGTCAGGTATTTCTGAACGCACCCCCTCTGGGCATGCCCTACAGTCTGACTAAGTCCGGACTGGCACTTGTTCAGCGACAGCCCTGACTGATCCACCGTTCAGCACCCGGCCACCTGACTGACACTTTTTCAGCGTCAGCCAGGAGACTTAGTCACATCTATCTGCTTCGGCTCTCACGTCAGCGCGGCTTACACCTTGAAATAGTTCTTTGGTAGGCGGACGCGCCCGAGCTGAGTCGAACCCCGGCCACTGAGCATGTCACGCTCTACTGCACATGTCGGCCGAGTGTGTTAATCACTCGGCCACAGGGGCAGGTTTCTGCCAGAGAAGCATTACGCTCATTAAACTGGCCGCCTAAACAAACACTACTGGAGAAGGGGGAAGAGACAGGAGTATGAGGATGAAATCAATTTGCAATGATAAGTCAAATGTGATGATATCAGCTGTCAGCGGCCTAGCAACATGATGCAGCTGTAACTGATATCCTGTTGGCGGCATTCGATGGTCCATCGGTGTCTGGTGATAGCACTGCAGTAGTAGTGTCACCATCTAGCGAATATAATGATGTCACTTGTAGCTATTCAGTCCCTCACATTGTCCCTTTGCACCAATATTTCTAAGCTGTCTGCTAAGTTAGAATAGTAAACCCTTCAAAACTGCATGCAGCAATAACTGATGTTTCACAAGCATGTTTTAGATTTTTTGTATACTGCACCGTTTGACTTAGTGAAGCTGTCATTAGAGAACTTCTGGGTTTGCCCCCTCACAAAACTTGGAAGGTCTCCCCCCAAAAAGACTAGCGTTATAAAGTAGCAACAATTTGGCAGCAAACATCCACAACAACATTGGCGCTTCCTGACGAAAAATGACAAAGACAAAGCTAAAGCTGAAGTTCCTAATTATGCTAAAAAAACACAACAATTGTCAAAGATGTCAAAATTCAACTCATTTACCGATTTTCTGCCACGTTTTATTTCACGCTCGACATCTGTAATGTAAAAACCGCCAAAAGCTTCAAACTTGTATTGTGTCAAACCCGATGAATATTTCTGCATGACCACAGACATAAGAATATACACACAGTAGTGAATAACCTCTTTCACAGTGAGCCATCAATCATCACTGAGTGAAATCTAGTATTAGCATGATAACTGTAGCAACCTTCGACAGTGCAATGTTTTGTCAACAACCTGACACATAAGCATGATGTTACGTCAGCCTCGCAATGAATGACGTCAACAGTGCAGCTCATCAAAGCTTGTTTGTCTCGCCACAATGTCTTCTGCTTTGATGCATACATGGCAAATGGTGGTAGAATGCTGATGTGTGGCAAAGAATTTATATTCCGTAATTCCGTAGGTGGTTAGCCAGTGTAGCCAGCAAGCAAACTGCACTTAATTAGTTCGTTGTAAAAGCAGCAAAGCTAAGTTGCCTGGAGGCCTATTGCATTGGACTGAATGTCTGTTCAGGCAATGCAAATGACATAAACAATAAATTAGCCCCGTACGCAACTGACGGTCGACTCTTCGCAACTGATGTTACTGCCAAATTCAAAGTCACATGACACAAAAACTAGGACAAATAACTAAAAATCAGGCCTGATCAAATTTAGATATCGTGCCCTAGTTTCAGAATCAGTTGCCAGCTCCCATTGTAAATGGCAGAGGAGATAGCTTTTGAAAATGGAAAAGCTTTTGAAAATAGAAAGATTTCCAACCTTGAAGGGCTCGTGACCTTTACCTTGGATTGGGTCATACTGCATACCGTCGTGCATCACTCAATGACATTTGGCATGTAGGTAGAGTGCTAATTACATGCCAAATTTAACTGAAATCGAAAAAACTTTTTGTGAACAGATGGACGTACGTACACATGGATGGACGGACGAAGGAAGGACATTTGAGACCCACTTTGTTAGGTCGACTCACAAGAGTGGACCTAAAAATCTGATGAACTTCTGTCTAGTGACTCTGGAGTTTAAGAGGGGCAAAGATGCACACCCCTCATCGATTATCAGATTGGCTACGTTCGCTTGGTGGCGCCACTGCTATACCTTGCGGGGATCAGTACTGAGTTTTGTGGGTATGATCAGTACTCAGTTTTGTTTCAGTTATTCGCTATGGGGCGTCATTGCTATGCCACGCGGTCTATACGCCCGGCTCTACAACGCATTTCTTGTTTATTTCAGATCTTACTCATTAATTTTCTGCTTTGGCTGAATGCAGGAAATTACTACGACTTAATAAAGTGACCACGCAACGTTTTTAATGTTAAACCAGCGTCACCCCAATCAGTGCATTCTTAACAGTTTTTTAGTTAATAACAATGACAGTGTTAATACACACCATACATTTCCAATGTGCAGCACACTGCGTCTTGACATTATTCACAAACCACAGTTTGTCACAAATGTTTTCGACTTCGTCACCACGATGACAGAATCCACACTGCATTTTTCTGTCACTGCACTTCATTCTAGCACCAGTGCACAGCACATCAGGCACTGCATTAAAGCATGGTGAACAGCCACTTTCTATTTTACTCGCTGACACAGTTTGCATCTGTGTGTAAAACAAGATACATTTTACCACAGACCACCCAAGTTGCATACATCATGTCTCACGACTGTGTAGTGACAGAATTATGAACTTTTCGCTTCCATGCTCTACCAATCCAAAAGTTCCATTTCCATACAGGTTACACATGATTACCACAGATCGCTAACAGGAACTGAGGATGTCATATTGAATGGTGCGATTTCCAATGACCATTTAGGTCATTTCACCCAGTGAAGTGTTTAGCAACAATAACGAAAATAGCTGCATTGTCGTTCACCAGTCACCACGTCACCGCAATGCAACATAGCGCACGTGGTGTAAACGAATTTTTGCGGCATCATGCGGCATATTTTCACGCAGCATCGCAACGTAATGTGACGCAACACATCTTGTGTGGAAAAAAATTTAAGCCTGTGATACTTCGTGCTATTTTTTACCAACCTGCATTTTGCTGCCATTAATTAATACTTAATTACTGATTACTAATTATTAAACATACACACTGGTCACCATCATACTGACACAAAACACCATTATGTCAGAAGGTGTTGCAGTAAAACAGTTACAACAGGTAATACATAATGCTGTGCGCCCATTCACGGCCGCTAATTACTTGAAAGGTGCCGCTGTGGGCTGGGCCACATTTTAGGACGTTACACAAAGAGAGAGCAGATGGCCATGACAAATTATAGGCCTATAGCGCCACGTTTTATTGGGCCAGGCCGGCTTTTAGGCCACACCCATTGTTTCACCTTATTTCCGGGTAAGGGTAAAGTGCAAAGTGCAAGGTGCAAGTTTGCGAGGTGGTAATTTGCGATGTGTCGTGCGAGATTTTTAGTGCGATGCATGAGTAAATCGCAAGGACCTAAATTGCGAGGTACAACATCGCACTGCTGGTAATGTCACACGTCAGAGAGATCAATTATGCCTACTGAGCAGTGATTGCATAACAAAGTCAGCGAGGTTGATGCTATTGTGATCAACACGGCCTGTTTGATGTCACTGCCACATCCATTTGTGACGGCGTCTACACGTAGTATGTTTTCTGGGCCTATCTTATGGTGTTAAATTAAGGTCTGTTAACTTAGTGTCTGCTATTTTTGCTATCAATTGAAACCGAATAAAATATACCAGCAGTAGTTATTTATAAAGAAGTTTCGATTAATAGGCCTAGCACTATCAACGACAAATACAGTAGCAACTCCATTCCATTCTACAGCATAACACCTCAATGCCAAAAAAATGTACAAATAAAAATAATACACATAATGGCTACAACGACATAAAAAAGAACACATAAATATTTACTGGTGCCGACATAAGACTATTAGACCTACATTGCAAGGAAACGGCGAACCCATAATGGCAACAGTTCTCACACGTTGTGTTGCACGCGAGCAGGCCTAATACCTACCAGCTACAGCATACTGACTAAACGTTCACATAACGCCTACAATTGACTTGTTTTCCTCTATGCAAAAGTCTAGCATTGTGTGCTATATTAGGCATACTGTGTATTGCATATTATTGCTGTTTATTTACATGAGCCTTGAGTGTTAATAGTCTTATAAATACTGTTATATTGGCGGCAAAAGTCATAGGCCTATAGTGTGTGCGCAATAAGACGCTCACCTGTGGGGTAATTAATCGCCTGTATTGTAATTGAAAACACAACGCCATCATCAGCATCGTCATCATTTATTGTTACAACGTCATCCATTGGTGTGATACTCCCTCATTGGCGTGATACTGCCAGTGGGAGGTTTGCCAATTAATGGACAGATCGAGATGTCACACAAGCACACTTGTGAAAATTCGTCGATCGTTTGCACAATCGGTTGAGAACGTACACTATTGTGTGGTGTAAGGATGGGGATTTTTCTGTGACGTTTGTGGCCGAGTATGACAGTCGATGGTGACACCGTATGTTGAGGTCAACGTCGCTGGCAACTGGGCGGATAAATTTGTAGCTGCGTTCAGTCCAATCGATCGCTAGCTACATTTCACGCGACCAACGGCAAACAGCAAAAATGGGGCCCTCGCAAGGTTCACGGAAAGTCGCTGTCCAATAGCCGCATACCTCGCACGACACCGCAAATTACCGTTGATAGCGTTAAATAGCATGACATAAATCTGCAGCAGAGTAAATCTAGCATAGAGTAGTAGGACTTTAGAGTGTGAAAGGTGTGAAACACATCACTGTGCTAAATGTCTGAAATTGGAATTTGACCTGTATGACAAGATGACAAAGAGGAATGATATCCACTGGTATTGTGGATCATGTGAACCTAAGGTAATGCAGTGTATCAAGTTGGAGAGGGAGATTGAGCGTAAATTGGCAGATTTCATGGGAAAAGTTGAATATAAGATAAAGACCCTGGAAGGAAGTGTTTACAAGAAGATAGCAGAGATGGAAGAGAAGATCAGTGAGAGATTTCGAGACCACATAAATGAAAGATTGAAGAATCTTGTGACATATACAGCAGTTGAGGAGGCTATACAAAAGGTAAATGACAATGCGATGTCGTATGCCGATAAAGCAAGAGTAGACATAAAGGAGGATTTGACAGTTAACTTTGCTCAGGACATGAAGGAAAATATAAAGACTGAAATTACAGGAGATCTACAGGAGGCTCAGTCACTGTTGCAGGAAACGAGATTACAGGTCAAAGAGCAGTTAGACAAGGAAGCTAGACGTAACAACATCATCATCAATCGAGCACCTGAAAGTACTAAGACCACGGTGGAAGAGAAGATCAGAGATGATCAAGAATATGTAATGGAGTTGTTTAATGAGGTGCTAGAGGCAGATTGTAACGTAGACGATATCAAGAAAATGTTTCGTTTGGGTGCACGTGGAGAGTATAGTAGGCCACTCCTAATTGAATGCAAATCTAGACAGGTGAAAAACCTAATTATTGAATCTGCAGGACGTCTGCGTGGTGCACCACAAAAGTTTAAGGGTATTTCGGTGACGCACGATATGACCATAGCTGAACGAGCACAGTGTAAGGATGCTGTAGCCGAGGCAAAAGCCAAGACTGCAGCTGACACGTCGGGGGAATGGAAGTTTGTGGTAAGGGGTCCACCTGGAGAGATGAAGGTCTTCAAGGTGAAAATAAGACCCCAGCAATACTAAACGAGAACACGGATGTTTTTATAGACAATAAAGATGGGCTAAAAGTTTGGTACACAAATGCTGACGGTTTTATTAATAAGAGGTCAGAGTTATTACTACTACTCAGCAATGCTGATGAAAAGCCTAATGTAATTGTAATTACTGAGGTGAAGCCTAAAAGCATGAAGTACCCATTAATATCAAGTGAATTGAATCTTAGTGGGTATAACCAGTTTTCTGCAAATATTGAGTCCTCGGTGGGAAGAGGAATTGTGATTTATGTTGACTGCAACCTAAAGGCTACTCAGTTGGTTATTCCAGTTGATTTTCAGGAAAACCTGTTTGTCGAAATAACCTCGGCAACAAGAAACATAAATCTGCATTTCGGTGCCATATATAGAAGCCCTAGTAGCACAACTCAGAACGATATCAAATTAAATGAGGTTCTTAACTATGTTAACAAAAATTGCGTTGGAAATAAAATCATTGTTGGTGATTTTAACTA
>Ga0209780_1000710_pt1 | contig 19138 bp, 6 predicted proteins | sample WorMetexBAHAMAS2_FD_187384 | JGI IMG/M metagenome (GOLD analysis project Ga0209780, IMG submission 187384) | Marine gutless worms symbiont microbial communities from Max Planck institute for Marine Microbiology, Germany - Inanidrilus exumae... | ecosystem: Host-associated > Annelida > Digestive...
CCGATTAGCCCCCCCCCCGTAGAACCGCCACTGTTATCAGTGTTACTTTAATTCTGCTGAATTAAATACACTGTTACACACACGTAGCAATGCAGAATCTGCAATTACCCGACACCTTTGTAAAATACGACTACTCAATAATACGGCTAAATTAAAGCATGCATCCCAAAACCTGTCACTGTCACACCGTTAACTGTTACGGCTTTAATTTGTGGAGTGGCGTGATCATATCAGTAACACTGGGTGGAACAGTGCTGCAGCAGGTCTGGACACAGCCTGGCCGCCACACATTTCCATACCCCGTTAAGTTTAAAAACCAATGACATATCCACGGGATGTCAGTAAGCCATGCCATCCAATCCTCGTTTGAAAGTCAAAAAATAAAAAAAAATCCTATAATTTCTCATTTTATGCATGGAGTCCGCCTCTTTATTACGAAAATCAACAGAAAATGCTGTAAAAAGTATTTCATTTAAAGTTAATAAATAACAAAATTCTGCATACGTCAAACATTTTCTCGCTCGCTACGCTTGCTCGATTAGTCTCCATCCCTTCTGGCATCTCTCTCTGTTGAATCAATCATGCATATGCCACTGATAGAAATCGTCAATCTTGTCTATCCTGACCGTAGAGAAGCATAAAGTGAGAGTTCTGTTCTGTTATTTCGGTGCGCCAATTTTGCCATGTTCTTTTTCTGTTTACGTCGTGTAAAGTGGGAGCTGTGCTGACAAATATTATTATAACGATCATCGACATGCAGAAGCTACACGACCACGTTTAAACATTGGAAAATTTACGATATGTTTACTCCCACAAAATCCCTACTGGTAGGACGTATTACCACCCCCAGAGTGAGTGCTTATGGCTGAAACTCAAGGGAAAGCTATATTCAGAGGCCGTAGGCGGGCAGGGTTCTAGCCTACCCAGGACCCCAGCGCTGAGACTTTTATATCGGTCATGTGGAGCTCTTCAGAATGGTCTGGAGCTTGCCATGTTCACCCAAATGCTTTTCCGCATTTCTGACATTCATCATGAGTTGACGACCTCTCCCGGCACTTTGGAATTGTTCATTTTTCTGTCTAGATGCTGCAAAATTCATCCAGATGTCTGAAAAATGTTCCCGGAGAATGCTTATGTACTCTCATTGACTGAGTTAAGGTTTTACGTCCCACTCGAAACAGAATAGGTCATTTTGGAGACGTTCATCCCAGCCAATCTCTTGGCTTGGTACTGAAGAAACTAAACCCAATACAACAAAAGCAAGCAATACAGGGATAAATTGATCTACACTAACATAAAAACATACATAGTAAACCCAAGCAAACACACAAAAACGAAATCTAAACCTAAACCAACACGCAAAATTTAAGAACTATTCACGAGTGTGTGTGTATCATTGTGCACAACTGTCATACACAACACAGCACAGAACAGTTCTGATTATTTCCCTCCTAACCTCCAGACAATCATCAAAGCTCAGATGCTGTCTATTGCCGGGAAAGAGGATATATAATCTTCAGTTCATTCTAATATGTGTCATGGCACCCCTGATAGAAACAAGCCATTGTGGATCAACAAGCAAAAGCTTATGTATTATGCACGGCATGCATTGCCTGACACCCAGAGAAAGAACCAAAAAACAACAACAAACAGTTAGTCACGAACCAGAGAATAAATGTCATCAACTCTACATAGCCATCATGTGTTCACTGATGCATACATATTACGATCTTCTCAGCACTTTTTGCAGCTAATTAATTCCTGCAGCATGGATGGATCAGTACACAGGGCGGAGAAAAAAACGGGTCCATTAGTCACAGTGAGTGAAAAAGGTGCCGGATATTTCACGTGGTTGCGTACACATTTAAGGTGCAGTGGGATCTATCATGATGATGTCACTACAAATTTACTGCAAGTGAAAGAATGTTGAAGATAGATCAGAGCACAGTGGCTAATGACTCGTTTTTTTGCTCCATCCTGTAGTGCAATACAACGACTAGCAAACTGCCTTTTTGACGGCTGTGTTGACTTTTGGTACACCTAAGAGTCACCCCACAAAGTTCCATACAGTTGTACCAAATGCAACAAACCAGCCATCAACAACCAATGTGCCATTCAGCAGTGATTCCATAATATGTACAAAAAGTATGAGATAATTGCAGAAGTTTTCGTCAGCACATATATTGACACTGTGTGATGTTTCGCCATTGCCGTGGATACCTTCACCACCATATACCTGAACCAAAATGTGACAACTTGACCTTTGACATCTAACCAGGTCATCAGTAAGCGCTAGTGGTTATTCCGTTTCATCGAGATTTCTCAAGTAGTTCATGAGATACAACGTGCACATGATTTTATCTTGACAGCCTGCTGTGATCTTTGACCTCTAGAATCAAATCAGGTGATAAGTAGGGGCTGGTGAATATTCCCTGTCAGTTTTATCAAAATTGTTCAAGCTGTTCATGAGATTATCGTGGTAATAATACTGGACGAATAAATGGGACAGTCTTATAACATAATACCTTCGCTGACACCATCTGGTGGTTGAAAGTACTGTCACTGCTCGCTAATGGGGGAAATAGAACTGCTGATAATAATCATTCAATCTATTGTGCATGTTAAGCACAGGTCAGAGCAGGTGAGCCTATGGTATCTCAAGGAGACCTTCAAAGACTGTCGCACCTCGGGTACTGTTACAGGTAGCATGCATTTCTGAACATCCTACCAACAGCAATGAAGGCAGGCCTTTACCAACACAAAAATAAAAAGATAAAATATACATATACACACTCAAGGTTTTACTTAAAACCGTCTTTTCTGGAGTTAGCCCAAGACAGGTTGGGTCACGGCAAAACGAATCTTTGGAAACAATTTGAGCAGATCTGTTACCGGCCCGATGTCCTTCATGTCACCAAACCATCTGTGACGAAGCACTAAAGTGGACTCAAAACACGGACTCTAGCCACGGAATCACCCACTGTCCTCAAAGACAAAATCCAGCATGAACAAAAATCCATCTTTAACATGTGCTACATCATCACAGTTAGTTGACAAAGTAACGCATCTGCGTCTGAACTGATGTAATGCACTGGCCGATCTCGATGACGACAATTTCATGAATTATACCAGTACATGACAGCGGCAGCAAGGGATGCAGCAGCAACACTGGACAAGGCACCTGCACAAAAAACAAGCCACCGATTACAAAACATACACGACTTATAATAAGTAAGTAAGTAATGTTATGTAAAATGCATCTTCAAAAGGGGAATGACGTTGTAATATATGATATAAAGGATGAAAAGGTAAAGGCTTCCCATACTTGTTACCGAGCACTGGGCCCGGAGTTGATCCTGGTGTACAGGCAGTCAGCCTGGAGGTGACTATAAGTCATCCACCTGGCGGTAGGCTGCCATTACTTTACACAAGGCCTGTGGTTACCTTCCCAGCTGCAGACAATCTCCGCTCCTTGGCCGGTACCAAGTTATAACTTATACTGTTTGGTGACGAGGCACATAGGTGTGAACAACTTGCCCAAAGTTGTTACGCAGCTTTGCTCCGAGTGGGATTTGAACCCACGACCTGTTGATCGCAAGTCCAGTGCTCTACCAGTTGCGTCACTGTCACCTTAAGGACGCATGGGCCAAAAAATGGAAACACTGCATAAAAAACCTCAATGACTAACTATGAAAAACTTAACGAATAATGATAAATGACAATTAATGCTAAATTGTCAATTTTTATTTACCAGACCACTACCATATACACTAGTTACCACACCCACGGAAGTCACGACATAGGGTTTTACCTGCGTTTGTCTGTTTTTCTGCATGACTTACATCTAAATAACTGATGCAGCTAGGATCACCAAACTTGACGTACAAATGTGCACGATGATTCCTGGAAACCCAGGTCAAAGGTCATGGTCACAAGTCACGTAAACATTGCTGGCATCCGTCTTTGCACTCTTTATAAGTGGTTTATTTACAGGGTGGTTCAAAAACCTGGCCAATGTCCACTGCTGGTCAAAATGGTGCCTAATATTTCACAAGGTAATGTAACGACATATTTGGTGTGTTGGGATTTTTGACGATGACTTTATTACAATCATAATGTGGAGTCCGAAAGAATTGTAAAAACTGCTCAAAATTTGGCAAAGTTAAGGGGAAATATAGATGCACCTTTCTGGACTCGCAATGCCTCTTTCTGTGCCAACGTGTATATGCAACATAACAAGGTCATGGTTATGGCAATGCATCAAGCATGGGTAAAACCATACTTATTATGAATACATAAACCTGCTACAAAACACTATGAACAGAATTTTATGAAAGGCAAATCAACCAATATATCGCAGAATTTTTGACGAGGCTGTGCTAGCAAAACGGAGAGATTCGTTGTGTTGTGAAGAGATAGGTCGTCTTGTCGTTACTCTCTCCAGGTCTGCTTCCGCTAACACACGACACATACAAATACAACATGTTTGTTTTTACACTTACAACATCCATGTGTTTTTTTCAATAGTTGCAGGGGTAGGCTTCTCACTGACATTTGTCTGTCTGTTTTTCTGCATGACATCTCAAAAACCGATACAAACCATCACAACTAAGTTCACAAAAGTTTCCAAAGGTGTCCTATACACGATTGACTAAGTTAAGGTTTTACGTCCCACCCGGGACAAAATAGGTCATTTTGAAGACGTTCTTCGCAGCCAATGACTTGGCTAAGTACTGAAAAACTAAAACATCGATAGCAAACACGCATCTGTAACAAAATAAACTACAACAAAAAATGAACCAAAAAAACAAAACTAAAGCCAGATTTGGTCGCCTCCTACAACCTCCGGCCTGAGAATGGAGAGGACCTATTCTGATTTCGGCATTTCATACAAGTTTACTTACTTACTTAGACACTTACCCACTTACTAACCGGCCCGAGGATCCACATGGGCGGTCCTGTATATGATATATAATACTCTACAAATGTGACTACCATTAATATTAGTATTAGGTCGCATCGCCTGCACACAGTGCATAGATGCGGCCTATTGCTACGGATGTCGCACTGTGACATAGCAATGTGCCACGAAGAGTCCTGGAAACGAATCTTGGGATCAAATGGTCGAAGGCCACAAGGCACAAAAAAACAGGTTTCGACATGGGTTTTTGCACTCTGGTGAGTACTGGCTTCTTCTGATTTTCAACACTGTTCATAAAAGCACCGTCTTTGGATTAGCAAGCAACATAAATACGCGGGAACAAAAACACGGGAACAAAAACAAAGCTGCCAAAATACATCCGTGAATGTCACACAAAAAGCCGCAGACAGAAGAACAGTGGTGTCAAAAGCACTAGTGGGAACTCAAAACACTAACACAAACCGGTGAAGATCACGTACTGGACTCATCCTTTCCTTATCCATCAAATCAACACTTATTTAATATTAGAGCAATACACGATAAATACTGCTGTCTAGTAATGTGACGATTATTGAGATCGAGAGAGAAATCGCGATTTTTTAGAAAAATTAAACGGAATCAATATCGCGATTTTTTGGAGCAAGTGTGATGCGATTCCGATACTGAGGAACCTAGAGGAACCGGCGATCGGCGCAGGATGTCACAGAATGGGTTTTACACCCCCATGAGTGCAGAGATGGTTATATCTTCAACTCCAAATATTGGGGCAAAAATCGAAATCAAATTCTTTACTCAAAAATAGAATCAAAATGGAATCGAGAGTAAAAAAATACAATCATCACATCACTACTGCTATCAAATCATCTGCCAAACCGTCACAGCTGACATTACAGTGATGCGAGAGTCCACAACTTACTCGGTACATGCTCCACCGTCTCGTCAATTTTGCTCTCGTCCACTTCGATACCAACGAGGTCTTGGAAACGATTTGCCGACTCTACCAGCGTCTCGTCGGGAAACAGATAGTCACAGAATTCCACCGACGTTTTTTGTTGCAAAGCGGCAAAGACCCGCAATGGTGTCTCATACACTACCTTCACATCTGCAGACACCAGTGGACAAACAACACAATTAAAATGCTATTAACTGTAACAACTGTTAAGGCTTTTACAAAGTAGCAACACAATTATCAGACTGGTGATGTCCATTCAGAAGTATACTTCAACTATGTTCGTCTTCGCACTTAACATGTAAGAAGGTGTCGCCCTAACGGGACGTAACACTACTGGCCCGCCGTCGCGTGCTGCCCTCTGGTGAATTACGTTGCTCAGTGGAGTGTTACAGACGACGACGACGACAGACAATGACAGACGCAAGCGACCATCACTAGTCTCGCCTTCCTACACTATGTGTAAGCTGGCCAGTAATAAAGAATCTCTACAGTTTCACGATTAACAACAGACTGGTGTGAGACACGCTTGCAATGAATAAGACTCTGTAGTCTCTGCTAAGGGCGTCGGCAGTGAACTGCGGCCACTGATACAAATGGCACTATTTCCAGTGACCTTGAGTAACCCCTAACTACCGCAAACCAACCATTTCCATCACAAGCCGGCTCTGTATGAAAACGGATGAGCAGATCAAGCTCATTTTTGGCATAGAGGATTCCCTTGGCTTATTCTACACTGTGTTGGAAGGGAATTTGAGTATCTCCAGAAATAAGGGAACCTTTTCACACAAATTCTGGACTTAGAAATGTCCTCATAGTTTCTTAAAATTTAGATTGAGACAAAGTAGAAACATATAGATGCACAGCCATAGGCACTTCCCGGTGCTATTAATTATAGCACTTCCTACATGGCAACACAGGTTTATGTCGTAAATGCTGGGTTCTAAGGCCATTTTAGATCTCCATTTGCAGCAGTATTAGTATTTTCACAAGCAATAAACAGTATGTTGTAAAAAACGACTAAATGTGGATTGACTGAACCAGACAATGTTTTTCTTTGGTATAGAAGAAACTAAATTTATAAAAACAAAAGCAGACATGTGCTAGCAAGCCTGCAGATAAAATGATAGAAAAAAACATAAAGACTAAAGCCATATCTGGTCGCTTTGTATGAACATATAGCATGGAAATAAATTGGGCAATGTATTCTGACAACCTCTGGCCGGCTGTGGATGGTCATACAATGCTTGGTTTACAGCGTTATGGCATAAAAAAATGATGCCAAACTATTTAGTATTTTTGTCCCGGTGATCCTCAGCTGAACCAACCTTGTTCTTCCTCGGCCTGTAGCAGATCTTCACAGAGCAGTTCACACCGAGCAATAATGCTACGTATGACATCTCGCTTTAACGCCTTCAACAAAACCACAACAACCACAACATACTCAGTTAGTAATTTTAAAACACAAATAAACTTATATTATGGTGTTGTTGATACACATCTAGAGATCAGTTGGACTGAAATCAATTAGTCTGCAAACCACCAAGAACAGACTGAGCTGGTTTCAGAACACAGAACATAAACATAATGTTGACTAAATCAAACACTGGGTCACTTCATCTTTTGCTAAAACTAAAGGCTAAAACTTTAGTCTAAAACTAAAGTTTAAACTAAATGGCTAAAACCTGATTTTCGACCAAGTTCAGTTTAAACTTTAGTTTTAAAATAAAGTCGTTAGACTTTAGTCTAAAACTTTAGTTTTAGACTTCGGCTTTAGAACGAATGCCTTTAATGAGGTCGTAGAGCGAGCTTTTGGTGTAAAACAGACAAGAAGAAAATGCTAAAGATCTAAAGTCCTCCTCAACAATGCTACCTACATCATCTCCATACTGTGTCATATTTAACCCGCAAGTAAAATGAAATTTCCGCCAATGTGTATCTTAAATATTAAACATTAGTTAATTTGTTTATTTATTTCATATTTATTTATCATAATATCAGTAAGCAATCAGCGAGTCGACTCAATACCGAAGATTAGAGTAAAAAATTCCACTGTCATGCATTCTGACGTCAGGAATTACCCAACAACCGTATTTTATACTGGAAATTCAAGCCAGCAAACTTTTACTGGCCACATTCCCTTGCTGATGGCAACTGAGTGCATTTACATGAAGGAGAAAATGCTAAAGATCTAAAGTCCTCCTCAACAATGCTACCTACATCATCTCCATACTGTGTCATATTTAAACGGCAAGTAAAATGAAATTCCCGCCAATGTGTATCTTAAATATTAAAACATTATTTAATTTGTTTATTTATTTCATATTTATTTATCATAATATCAGAGAGCAATCAGTGAGTCAACTCCCCACCAAAGATAAGCGTAGAATATTCCACTGTCACGCATTCTGACGTCAGGAATTACCCAACAACTGTATTTCTCGCTGCAACTTCCTGACTGCAATGCTTACTAGCAGACTGTTTTCCACCATAACAGACTTCAAAAATCACCCCTAAGAATAGCTTATTGTTTCCTGTTAGAAGGCCTACCAACTGCAAAAAATCTCACCAGAACTCTTGTATGACTTTCTGAAGTGTTAGCAGTCTGTAAGCAGCATGTGTAAATACAGTAATAAACTTATCAAATACACCCAAATGTCTCATGCTCTCACCTGAAGTGCATCGGAAACAGAAGACTTGGAATGTAAACATGCTCGGCCAGCAACGGTGCCTTGAACGGTCATCTTGGCACCACATTCTACTGTTGTTGGGCTGCGAAATTCAGTTACCGGCAGCTGCACAACAGTAATTCCCAACGTTAAATAACTGTTACCGCAACATTAGAACACTGGATTTTTTTGTCGGTTCACCACTCTCTTCATCCTAACTCCCACACTCTTTCACTCCAGTTTAAAACTCACCTGTTTCACAAATAAGCTGGCTATCCACTGGCTTTTCAGTGCACTCTAAGCATTCCATATTGTATAACATCACCAATTTCAGAGATGATCTTGTATTTAAGAGATTGTTTGGAGCAGTCAGAGGATGAAGAAAGAATGAGATATAGCAAGTCATTCCCTCGTAAGGCGACAGGAAGGGGATATGGCCACACAAAACGCTTCTGCACTAGTACGTAAGTAAGTAAATGTGTATTTGCATAGTGCAAAAAATCAAAAGTCAAAATGCCCAGTCACCATTCAAAATTAAGGGAACAACCAGCTGACCAAGGTTTAACTGGTATGCGCGTATGTGGAATGTGGCTGGTTGGGTGGCACAGTGGTAGAACGTCGATCTGTGACCAGCGAACTTTCCCTGTCCTACGCTCGACCTGCAGCTGAAGGGTGACCACTTATGTGGGTAAACCGTTCGCTACAGGGTCAGCCAACTAGGTCAACTCAGCCTTTCATCCTTTCGAGGTCGATAAATGAGTAGTGAGCTGTAATTGGATGTGTGCCACCTCACTCAGATGGCTCCATCTGGTGACTGCTTACGGAGTAAAGGAAGGATGGTTCATTCCATTCGTGGATAAACGTGTGGATGGCAGGTAAAACTGTGTGATACATCTAACACGTGCCATTCCTGAGTGCATAAGGTGGTTTACGATGATGCGCTATACAAATCAACGTTTACTTTACTTTACTCATCGTTATGCTACAGTAACACAAATGACTGGTGTGACACAGTCTATACTTTTGGTTTGTGTCTGAAGGGCTTAGATGACAAAAGTTTCTTCACTGTCAGATTATGACAAGTCTTCAAATAAACTAGCAAGCCCTCATTTGACTGGCTCGACCACTTCGCTCAAAATTTATCTCCTTGATGCACTGCTGTTTAGTCAAAGCACACTGCTGTTGTTGTAGTTTAATCTCATTCACTAGAGGTCACCAACAGTATACGCATTCACCGTGCACACTGTGCTATCCACTGCTGTCTGCGTGGTTTCATTCTGTGACCAGGAACTTTCACTTTTGAACTTCACCGAGAGAGGGTCAAAACGAACCAGCATGCCAAATATATAAGTCAAAGAACATTTTATTTCAGAAGTTATCGTCCAAACACGCAATATTTGACAGATGGAAATTGTATTAATAGAAGAAAACATATCGAAAGTGAGTTTATTTGATCTGACCTTGACCTTAGGGGTGACCTTGACCTCTGATGACCTCTGATGACCTTGAAACAAATCATAGCTAACAGCTAGGGGTCAATAATATGCAACTGCTCAAACACATACAGGCATTGGACTGACTGCCCTATCTGGAAGTGGTGGGTCAGTATTCAGTAAAAGCAATCTTTTGTGAGTTCTGGAGCAGACTGTTTACAGATGCTTCTTGACACTAAACTGACAGTCCGACATCATCAAAGCAATGTAAGGGATGATAGATTGACTGGGCTAAGAGTTTTACGTCCCAACAGACACAAAATAGGTCATTCCAGAGACGTCCTTCCAGCCAATCTCTTGACTTAGTAATGAAAACCTAAATCAAATGCAACAAAAGCTAACGTGCATCTGTAACAAACTAAAATAAAATTAGCACAAAAAATTAAGGCCATGTTTGGTCGCCTCCTGTGACCCCCGGCCTGGAAATGGAACGGGTCTATTCTGAAAGGAGTATATAATATCAGGAAGTAAATGAGTAAGAAAGTAAATAAATAAGGAAGGATGTTAGTAAGTAAGGAAAGAACAATTTCTATAGCGTTGAAATCAACATATGAATCGGGGGGCATTACCACCCGGAGACGGTACTGGGCACTGAAGGGAATGAACAACTTACTGCATGTGAAATATAAAACTCTTCCAACTATATCACTCACTGTAAGCTTTATGCATTCTGTCACAACAAGTCAAACCACTACAATAACCTCGACTCAAAATACGATTTCAGTAACAGCAACAATGAAAATCTGACATATTATGGTTTACAGCCAAGCAGTGAGACATCAGCAAACGATTAGGGAAGGTAAACACTTAAAATAATTCATATTTACACTTAAATAATAAAAGTATGAAATCACATAATCACTTAAATAATAAAAGTATGAAATCACATAAGGTCACATACATATGTGGCCAGCAGTTAGCGCTAAACATAGTCATAGTCATTCTACTGCTGGAATTATGGCAAACTATCTTAAGTGCAAGTCAACTGGCAAATTTCCATAATTGTTACTTGACACAGAAGTTACTGACCAAGTCTTGAATTAAGTTGACAGTAAACGACTGTTGCCGTGCTGGCGACTCCTCCCGCGGCCGTTTCTTCGTATTTTCTTTCTCTGACGCTCTTGTCACCAGAGCTTCGGAGCCATCCACGACCAGTGAGCCATTAATGGTTGCCAAACTGCTCCAGATGCTCTTAAACACCGGCTGAAGACCCGACTATCAACATGCACCAGATACTCTTACTGCATGGCTGAAATGGCATATCAGTACACCAATTAATCAGCCAGTATTCCGTGCTCTTCACACGTTAGCCTGATTTCTCAACAATTTCTATACAAAACTCTTTGGAGATGCTAAAGTGTTTTATCTGCAGGATGAATTCCATTCACTTTGTCCAAATATCACTGTCAATAGTACAAGACAAAAATGCTAAAATGGAATGATGAAACCAGAAACAATGCCTAACTGCAGATCAGTCAGTCAAGGGTCTGGGTATCTGAGGGGCCCGATTCACAAAAAATCTTATGACAAACTTAGGAAAAACTTAGGATAAAGTGTGACTCAGGAAAATCTTAAGATAAACTTAGGATGAACTTACGAAAAACTTAAGATCACCTTAATAAGAAAAATGCAATTTCTCAAAAATGACTTGACATTTCTTTACAGAATTGTCTGCATATATATAGAAAGAACTTAGTAAGTTATAAGATTGCTTTAATAAATTACAAGCAAAATTCTATGAAAATCTTAACTTTATAACTTAGGATAAACTTAAGATAAACTTAGGAAAAACTTATGATAAACTTAGGATTTTTCCTAAGATTTTTTTGTGAATCGGGACCCTGGCTGGTGATTAAGTCTTATCTGAGGTCTAGAGCATAACTGTAGTATAAGTCAAGTGTACAATTAGCATCTGTTAATATGCACTCAAAGCTTGCCATCCTGACATTATTACAAAGCATTTCCGACCGTTGATAATTCCACATGAGCTCCCACAATGGTCCACCACTCATCATCTCGGAAAATGACAACAAGTGACCAGCTATAACACTATTAAATGTAAACACAGCAGTCAAAAACTGAGCATCCTAACCTAGCCTAGTGTTGCATGATGGTGCTGCGGTAGGGTGTTGGACTTGCGATCCCAGCTTTCATGTAACATAGGTCAACTCAAGACTTGCATCCCTCTGGGGTCGCTATGTGCATAATCGAGCACCTGCTTTGGCTGAGAGTAAATGCAGGATTTACACCTCTGCTGGTGGTAGGTAACACTGTGGGATCCCATACAGTATGACATGTGAGTTTCCCATAGCGGAAAAAAGCTAACTGCTATACACTTTTTACTTTACTTTACTTAATGCCCAACTACACACCCTGCTGCAAACAATGCCTAAAACAGAATATGCAAGCAAAGTCATGATAAGCCACTTTTTGATGCTAATATCTTGACAAGAATTAGAGCTGGATATCTTCCACGACACATGTATACTCTCGCACAACTCTTTAAAATCTTCAGACTAACTCACTCAGCCTCATGGCTGTTAAAATTACTACAGTAAGTGTTATGCTGGTAAAGAGGCATTCTCACAACAAAACTAGAAGACGCCAGCACTCACAAGGGTGCAAATACTCACACCTGTGATGTTTTTGTGACCCGTGATCTTTTGACTGCAAACAAATGGGTTCCCAGGACTCATCATGGGTGCATCATTTCTACATTCAGTTTGGTGACCCCAGATGCACCGGTTTTGAGAAGTCGTGCAGATAAACAAATGGCGGTGAAAAACCAACCCCAGTGACTGCAATGGGTAATAAAAGTTGTCAATGTCAGATATCTCCGGGCACATTACTAAGTGTTCACAGGTGTCACAGGCAGTGTGTCTCTGGGTCATCCGGTTGGGTCACAGGTCAGATTTCTGATCTGGATTTTGAGTTTTATTACATACATTTGTAACATTACTATTAGCAGTAAACATCATCTTTTACAGTGTCAGCCTGCAACTAAAAATTGCTCCCTTGATGCCGGCACTGTGACGCTAATACCCGAGATTTCACAACAAAACGAAATAATAAAATAACTAGAAAACATAGACAGTCGTATCAACATGCAGACCCACGCCAGCAACGGCCACAGGTAGCATAGCGGCATATTGGAATTATGCAATACCGGTTATGTTCACTAGTAGTCATGCAACCATTACGGTTTTCGTACCGTATGATCTCAACTTTTGACCTCTGGGTCAATTCATGCCAAGCGACTGCAATAGAGTATACATGTACCAAGTTTGGTGCTGATAGCTCCAGCCGTTTTCCTGTTAGAGTGCGGACAAACAGACAGACAGACACGACTGAACGCCCTACCCACACCACAGCTATGCAAAAGTGGCTAATAATAAAGAAAGCAGTCTGTAACAAGTAACATGTAAATACCAGAATCTGTTTGTTCAGGCTTAACGCCATAGACGAGACTGGTACTGGTAGCACATATGAGAAGGAGAAATTTGTCTGCACTGGAACAAAGTCATCAGCGCCTCTCTGAAACTTGAACTCCGCAGGACTTCCTGCACTCTAACAAACACAGGGCAGCCATCTGTCAGCTCCTGTCACAGAGTACGGTCCTGCAGCATCTCTCGCTGTAACTTTAAACCTGTCCCTCACCTGGAGCTGTAAAATAAAATGACAAAATATTCATAGTTATTATACGAATAGTAATAGTAACTAGTGGTCAAAAATTCTAATGAACGGCCACATCGCCATCTTGTCACACCTTCCAGTAATGGCAAATGGATTTGAAGATCTAACACATGGTTCCTTGAGTCAGCCTCCTAGCCATTTTTGCACATCTCACCCCAGTGACAAAATCGCTGACTTGTCACCCTTCACCGTGACAGATGGATTTCTCCAACCTTGACCCCCATCTAACACATGCTTCCTATGGCCCACATAAACCAGTACCTCGCTTGGGTCAACCCCCAAAGAGCATTTTAATTGGTTTAGCCATTTTTGCAGGGCTCACAAACGTGACCAATCGACACACAGACATCATCGCTATTCTGTCTGTAGCAACACGCCGCTATAGCTAGCTATCGCTGCGATGCGGCCTAAACTACAAAGGCATCATTCGTGGTCACAATGACAACTTTAGCAACACCTTTTTCCTTCTGTGACTGATCGTGAACTTTGACCCATGACCTTGACATCTGAAGAAGACCTAGATAATGCCAAGAGCAACCAGCATTCCAAATATGTGGGCCGAAGGTCACTTAGTTTAAAAGTAATTGTCCGGACAAACAAACACCCACACGTGGTGGACTAACTGCTCCAGCTGGACCACTAAGATGGTGGCTAAAAAATATTTCCTCAAACTTGGCAATAGTTCAGTCTACCGCAGTCTACGAAATTCTCGTCACTAGCCGCATTTAAACGATCTATTCTTCAGATGGACCATTCAAAACATCTTACTATGCTTTTCGTATGATGCCGAGGTGTTGACAATTATCTAGAATAAATAGTATTATTTGTTTTTTATTTTATTTTTATTTTTTTAGGCTAGTTGTCATGGGCAGACATTAGTGTGAAGTTATCGCCTGTCTGTCCAGCCAAACGCAATGTGAACTCATTGTTATATTGTGTACTGAATTTATGGCAAATAAATTTGATTTGATTTCGTTTGATTAGTTCAGTTGCAATCGCTGGTAGCCAGGGACTAATACCCTCGAATGATGCACCAATAAAACTTGAAAAATATAGTCCAAAAAATCAAGAAAAAAAACATCATCAGTATTCAGATATACTAACAAAACATATCTAAAAAGGCAGCTTACTTTATGGTCCGAGACGTCGTACGTTCTGCACGTTAATCTGTTGTCACATGTGGTCAAAGACAATAACAGAAAAAAATATATCACATGATAACACAATGCTAGTACTAGGAATGAGATAAACGTTCTGTGTTCTAATTTGTTTTTATTTTTTTATTTGCATCACTAAATAGCATAAACGGAGCAATGACCTTTACCTCAGAAGTCAGTTTGTAGACAAAAGATGTTCTGTTCGAAAAAGATCATATACTTAAAGTCTGGTCTTCTCTCTGCTCTCCAGCAGACAACATCTTAGTACTGATGCCTATCTGGTGGATAACAGAAAAGATTGTTAAGACTGTTCCATTGTGTACTACAATTGGACACAGTGATATGCACACACACATAGATATATGCAGTTCTTGACTGTTGGTTTGACTATGCCCGATGACCCCAAAGATTCTTTGTTATCAAACGGTCGACAAAGGCCATGACCTCCCCAGTCATTGCCCTCAAAACTCAAGTTATGGGGGCATTAATACTGGGAACCCCATACGGAACAAGAGTCACAAGGTGTTCTGCATGGCTGTGCAACTGATAAATATACCAGGGGTTGTCAGAAAAACCTGTGCAAGAAGAAGAACTGGTGATTTGTATGGCTATTGAGCCATCCACAGATATTACACTGTTTAAGGACACTACCCTTGTGGTGTGGGGCCCTTATAAAACTAGCTTGCAGAAACCAGCTGCTTTGCTGTGGAACTTTGAAACCCAAACAAAGACAAGCCAAGTACTGCTCACCTCTCGGAATCAGAAGCATCTGAAAAAGCCATAGTGGAGACCAGAATAGCGCTCTGGGAGGAAATTGAATGGGCAACAGTGAGACAGTTAGGACTGCATCTGGGACAAATAAACCTGAGATCATACTTTCTGCACTTCAGGTGAAAACAGACGTCACGGAACCTTAGAATTTATATCACATCCGACCAATTACTCTTCTGAGATTCATAAGAACCTCAAAGAGGTATTCGTTGTGACCTTGGGAACGTTTGGGGATGCGCATTGGGCCAATCCACATTCGGCCGCGTCACACGGTAAAAACGACTTTCGTTTGGTCTCTGGATTATTACTCTATAGGCCACGTGTCCTTTTTGTCAAACACCAACACACCAACAGTGTCAAAGAGATGAAATCCCCGTTGTTCAATACAAGGATACTTTTTCGTTAATGAACAGACATGCAACAGCAACCGATCAGTATGACAATGTCCATCAGTGATGCCCATCTCCTTCTTCCGCAACATCGTGTGTATTGAATACAGAACCTGTCATCATCCATACAACCAGCAGAAAACTCACAGTAATATCCAGGCAATAGTTTGACTTACTGTATGGGTTGTATGTTTGTCTGTAACAATGGTGCTAAACATCTAAACAGAGACAGAGTTAGTTTTTGGTACAAGGCTAGGAGGATAGAATATATAATTCTGGATTGATTAGTAACCTGTTTCAGCAATGAACAATACTTGTGGCCCGCCTAGTTCTGCGACGCAGAGGAAGCCATTATTTTCATATTTTATCAATAAGACAACACGTTCTGCAGCAATAAAGAATGAGAATAAGTAATATACCAAATTAAATAAAACATTTCAACACTTCAGTAACTATAACATCTTGTTACAACCTTACATAACAACATTCGCCATGCGCTATTTTCTTCGCAAAGTGATCCTGGTGTGAACAAAGCTTGAAAAACATGCCATAAATCATTGCTACCATATAGATATCAAATCTGCTTATCTGAATCTGGCCACATTTCAATATATACCTTGAGCGACATCATAGATCGCCTTATAAAGAGGACTGGGTAATTTCTTTTGACATGGCATGTATATGTGAGTAAGTGGAACTGTCTGGCACAAAAACTTTTGTCATTTGCAGACTAGAACCATTGTTAGTAAACTGCAGTTTCTTCTTCAGTAAACTGTATTTTCAGCCTTTGCAGGGGCACAGACTCTTCTTGTTGGGAACATAACTACAAAGTATTCTGTTAGGTGTGCAGAAACTCCGAGAAATACTGTAGTTCCTCACAAACCAACAGCTCCTTTTACCTGCTGTTTCCACGCAAATATGGGTTAGTCAGTTCCCCCTGGGGCCTGATTTACTTAGGAAAAATCCTACGTTTTCCTAAGTCACACTTTATACTAAATTTGTCCTAAGATTTTTTTTGTAAGTCAGGTCCCTGGTATTCTTTCTCCACCTGTTGCGGAAATTTACCTTTGAGGATACAGGTTTTCTCATGGGCCAGATACCCTTCCTGTCATCAAACTTTTTCAAAGTACTGAAGGAAACAACTTCCACAAATATCAAATGAATATCGCAAATATCCACAAATATAAAATTTAACGGAAACCGAACCTGTCGCAGTTTGGCCTGAGCAGATTTCCATTCATCAGGACTCACAAATGCAAACAGGCCAAGCACATCGAAACCACCCGTAAGCATCCTGGTCACCTGGAATCAGATCCACATGCAACCACGAGGGTGTAACAAAGCTATTCTTACAAGCACACAGCCAACCACATGGAAAAAGTCACAGCCATAAAACTGCAAATTGGGCCAGACTGTTCAAAATAGACACTGGCACAAAATCCTGGACCAAGGTTGGATATGAGCGATGTAAATTTATTACAAATTTACTGGCTGAGTTTCAGAGTGAAAAAAAAGTAAAACTAGAAGATGAACTTCGATGCCCAAGCATCCATGTGGATGCTTTCAGCTTTCACCACTACATACTTTGGCCTGCTGTGACCCTGAACCTTGACCTTTGACCTCCTAAATCTAACCAGGTCATCAGCAGGGGCTAGTGGTTATTCCCTGTAAGTTGCATCGAGATTGCTCGACTAGTTCATGAGATATATATGATGTTCACAAGACTTGACCTCGACGGCTTACTGTTATCTTGACCTTAGACTTTTGACCTCCAAATCTAAACAGGTCATCAGTAGGGGATAGTGAACATTATTCCCTGTCAGTTTTACCAAAACCGTTCAAGCCATTCATGAGGTATCGTGGTAACATAACAATATCTAACCGGAAGAACGGATAAACAAATGGTCAGACAGTGACAAACTGGACAGCCTAAAAACATAACGCTTTCCCAGGTCGACTCAGCCTTCTACCCTCCATGGGAAGGTAAAATGAGTACCAGCCAAAGGGCGGCGATGCTCTGCGGCTGGGGAGTAAAGGCAGGCATGGTGTAATTTGCAGGTAAAACTGTGTGATCCATGTCTGAGCGCATTAGAGGTATTAACGACGATGCGCTATACAAATCGACGTTTACTTTACTTTACTTTACCGAAACTGTCGAGTGGCAAAGAAATAATCAGTCATCATTTGGCAACATCACTGGTAAGATCTCAATGACATCTTTTTGACTGACAGTGGACAATGACCTACTTTTTTGCACCAACTTGTTCCCATAGGATGCAAACATACATATATTAGGCATAGCAAAGCCACATATTGCACTAATAAAGAGTGACTTAATGTCAACATGGCTTCTGATTGTACCTGACGAGCATGATTCACAATGTACTGTTCATCAATTGCATCGACTGTCAGCCATCGTTTACAAGGTGGTTCCACATCTCCACTGCCCTCGTCCGACAATGCTGGGGTAGCAACCATGTGAACAACAAAGTCCTTTGATGCCGTCATCTGACAGTACACACATACATGTATCATGGATGATATCCAGCTCTAATTCTTGTCAAGATATTAACATACCAAAGCGACTTGTCATGACATTGCTTGCAAATTCTGTTTTAGGCATTCTTTGATGTGTGTAGTTGGGCATTAGGCTAGGATGCTCATCTGGAAACATAAACATCATATCATAACAGTACTGTCAACGTGTCAAGAACATTGACCAGTGGCACTTCTGTAAGCTGTCCCACCAAACAGTCCCATGGTAGTCCAGATGCCCAATGTTCATGATGGTCTATTAAATCTAAATTTAAAAACCATCACTGTTGTGCACCTTGACTATATAACAGAGAACAGAGGTTAAAATACAACTAACGTTAAAATACAATTAATGGTGTTAAACTATACGAAAAATCACAGATTGCACAAAATTCCACAACTCGCTTGCACGACTGCACCACCGATCTCATCGGCTGGTGCGCCTCCCGACGCCTGCAATTGAACGAGGCGAAGACCGAACTGGCGTGGTTCGGCAAGCCGTCACGTCTTGCCAGCTTGGTCAGCATGGACAGATCAGTGACCGTTGGCTCTAGCATCATC
>Ga0209780_1000711_pt1 | contig 19126 bp, 12 predicted proteins | sample WorMetexBAHAMAS2_FD_187384 | JGI IMG/M metagenome (GOLD analysis project Ga0209780, IMG submission 187384) | Marine gutless worms symbiont microbial communities from Max Planck institute for Marine Microbiology, Germany - Inanidrilus exumae... | ecosystem: Host-associated > Annelida > Digestive...
GCGACATACCGAGAGTTGAGATCTGACACTCGTGCGAGTGATCGTGGGGAGAGGCCAATTAGCGTCTGCTCTTGTCTCGCCGCCACTACACACGTCACAGCTGCAGTCTGCATGACGAATACAGGCCTCACTTTGTTCTCCCGATCTGTCAATGCGAGCCGTCTGCTTGATTGCTGCTGATTATTGTCACACTCGGTATCGGCGGAGACACGCAAACCAATATATCTTATTTGACGATACGTCAGTGCAGTGAATGAATACTCAGCGATATACGATATCGGTCTATCTCTATAAGTTGGTACAGTTGCACAGTGCAATGTTTATTTTTCTTCTACTTGTATGTAGTCTCACAGCATGGCTTGTGTGTGCTTACAGATGTAACGCATGACACAGATTTAACACCAAAGGTGTCACCATGGGATCCGGTGCATACAGGCGGTGCCCCCAATGGTGCTCACGCAGTGACGGGTGGGAACATTGCAGCCGGAGGCATTGACGATGAATTTGACTTGCTGTCTTCTCGTTCAAAAAGTCCGCCTACTACTGCTGTAACATCAGCAGGTACTTGTGGCATTGATAATGGGTTAATCTTGTTGACAGTGGACTTGTTTGGTGCAAAGTAGTGTCACACATTGATGTTAACATGGACTGGATCCACAAGGTCAAGAAGAAGGACCAAGCCACCAAGTCTTCAAGGACAAGGATAAAGACAAGGACTTGGCTGTTAAGGACAAGGACTTGACCTACGATCTACAAGGATGATCTATAAGCATCTCCTTTAGACAAAGCTGTACCTACCTACATCAGCAGTGCATGAAAACAAGCAACCATGCATAACACAAATTTTGTAATTTAAATACAGTACTTTATCAGTCACGTGGTACATAGATAAATGCAAGGCTTGCACTTAGCTTTATCTTGTCATGTTTTGTTTTGACTTTGCTGTGCTTTGGTTGGCTGTTTCAGCACCTGCTTCACTCTTGTGTCCATGTTTTGCTGAAGTCATTAATTAATTGTAAAAATTCAGTCGTTGTTTGGGGAACTTTACTGTTCGTTTGCAGTTTTCCAAATCTTACGATGGTATATATTTACACAATGCTGTTCATGCAGTGCACAGGAAAGACGTGCATGTATTTCAAGTGTGTTGCTGTTTTAAAGTATGCTGTAACCTGTGCATATTTTTAGGTCGACTCTTCTGAGTAGACCTAATAAGTGGGTCTCAAATGTCCATCCGTACGTACATATACGTATGTACGTAGGTTTGTCCGCAAAACGTTTCTTTGATTTCAATGAAATTTAGCATGTAGGTAGAGGTTGATGACTGAGTGATGCATGGCGGTATGCAGTATGACCCGATCCAAGATCAAGGTTGTGAGTCCTATAAAGTTGGAAATCCTTCCATTTTCAAAAGCTATCTCCTCCGCCATTTACAATGGGAGCTTGCAACCTACCACTGATTCTTAAACTGGGGCACAATATCTAAATTTGATCGGGTAGGATTTTTGATATTTATCATATTTTTGGTGTCATGTAAATTTGAACTTGGCAGAAATGTCAGTTGCAAAGAGTCGACCGTCCCGCACGAGGCTAATTTATTTATGTTTGTATTCTTCATGAAATTGATGAATAAAACCTTGTGAGCTGGGATGCAGACTTTATTGTCCATGTGGCAAGCAATGCAGCAGATGTCTACTTCAAACATGCAGAGCTGACAGAACAGTGATGGGCCATAGTTAACCATTAGTAGCTAACTATGGCAGTTCAACTGCTTATCAGTAGTTAAAAAGTAATTATTAACTACTTTTGGAAAAGTAGTTATTAACTAGTAGTTAAACTACTTTGAAGAGTAGTTGGTAACTGCAAAGTAGTTAACAGCATTTCATAACTACTTTTTAGCCACAAGGCCTGAAGAAAGCTTGAACTTTTATGACAGTAAACATCCACTGCTTAGTGTTGCAAAGACGAAATTACTGTTGTTCTGATTGCAACACATTAAGGACTTTTCAGTTAGTGGACACACAAGGACCAGGACAAGGATTAAGCCTTCCACGACAAGGATTTACAGTTAGTCCTTAAGGATGTTTAAGGACAAAGACAAGGATTGACATCACTGGTATCATGGAAGTGTATTGGCTACTGGTTACACTTAGTAATAGCCAGTAATGTCGCGGACGTTGTTGAGATTTATGATGTAACTGATTGTTGTAGACGGGTTGGGTGGAGGATTTGTGAATGTCGGTAGTGGTGGTGCGCCAGCGTGGGACATGGCTGGCCTGGATGCTGCTCTTGCCGGCAGCATTGCTGACAGTGATAACGCTGCTGGCAAGAAGAAAGCAACAGCTGTCGAGGAGTTTCTTGGGTCGAATGCAAATCTTGTGAACTTGAACGAGCTAGTCGTTCGACCACCGCCATCAAGTGAGTATCTTGCCAGCTGCGCTGTGTTCTTATTTATTTTGTATGCAAATTTACACTGAAGGTAATTGTGTCGAGAGAGTTGTTTCATCTTTGATGTGGTACAATTATCACAGTTGCCTTCATCATACACCATGTACTGTTGTACGTGGTGTATTGTGAAGTGCTACAATTGCTGCACTTAACATTGATTATGAAAAATCCAGAATTCTGCTGTGGAGATTGGTGAAATAATAATAGTCTGTCAGTCAGTTAAGTTCCCTGATTCATTTGTTGATTTCGGCACTGTATAAATTGTTTGTTTGTTTACTTAACTTCCTTACTTACTTTTTTTCCATTCTTATACTTTTTACCGTACTTATTTACTTCCTTACTCATTTACTTCCTGACTTATCTACTCCTTCCAGAATAGACCCGTTCCATTTCCAGGCTGGAGGTCATAGGAGGCGACCAAACGTGGCTTTAGTTTTTTGTGTTAATTTTTTGTTGTAGTATATTTTTGTTACGGATGCATGTTTGCTTTTGTTGTGTTCGATTTAGTTTTTCAGTACTAAGCCAAGAGATGTACTTGATGTATGTTGCATGGTGGCTCAGCGCTATGGCGTTGGAGTTGCGATTTACAGGTCGCGGGTTCAATTCCTGGCCGGTGGCTTTCACGTAACATAGGTCAACTCAGCCTTGCATCCCTCCGGGGTCGCTAAATCGGCTGGGGGTAAAGGCGTGATTTTCACCTCTGTCGGGTGGCAGGTAACACTGTGTGAGTTTCCCATAGCGGTGAAGAGCTAAGTTGATGCTAAACTGCTATACACTGTTTACTTTACTTTAGAAGAACATCACCGAAATGACCTACTTTGTGTACGGTGGGATGTAAAACTTAAACTCGATAAGTCTGTCGATTAAGTTGAATAGTGTTACAAAGTGGGTATATTCTCACCCTTGGCATGCTAATTCAAAGTTCCTGCAGTTTTAATAACGTATTTTGCTACTGTTGCAGCGATAATCAACCCATTTGCAATGACAACAGCTCCAGTGGGAAATGTACGCACGCAGTCACCAGCTGCAAACCTGTTTGCAACACGTGCCCAGCAAGAGGAGCAGAGCCGACGTGTGCCGATCAACCAGCTGGCACAATCGACAACGTTCCCAGCGCAGACTGCAGCTTCCACGCAGCTTCCCGCTCCACTGATGCCTGGTGCGGGATGGCAGCCTACGGCCAGCATGGCCATTCCCTCCCAGATGCCACACCAACCTCAGCCTGTTGTTCAGCCAAATCCTTATGCATCGATGGGCGTTGCACCGTATCCGCAGAGCCAAAATCCGTTTTTATGAAATGTTGTACAGATTATTGAACAATTGAATGAGATGTTGATGTCAACAGTGACTTCTCGTCCTCTGCGTTAGATTAACTTGAGGAAACGCGGCATCGCATCTCTTTCTCTTAACCTTCTTGATGTAACGATCACTGCAGATGTTTGTTAACTATTCTTGATTATTAGACATCGATGCTAGCCAGTGAGTTGATCAGGCCAACAGGCACTATAAAGCTGGTTGTAGCAATGATACAGTGTTGTGTACTCCGAGTGGTTACTGGCTTTGACAAATTGGCTGAAATGCGTTTGGCAGTGAAATCTTTGTTACATGTTAGTTGCTTCTGTAGAGATCACTGATTGTTTATTTTTGCACTGGCAGTCCTGATATCACGTTCATTTTTAAATTTTATTTAAACTTTAATTCAGGCATACACTAAACGTACACACCAAAAGAACACAGCAAAATGTGGTAACAGATCGGCTTATGCTATGGTTTGTGCATCTGTGTATGTCTGTGTGTGTTTGATGTTGGTGTATAAATCTGAACAGGTCAAGTTGGTGTGTAGGTTACCTCAGAGACAGATGCTTTGTATTGGATGGGGTTCCGGTTCACCCATGGAAAGGGAGACCTCCCAGGAGATAGGGTGTTGGACAATTTTCAGCTATCTCCACGTTACTGGTTTACTTATATATTATGATTTCCGAAGTAGACAGTTGTCATTTTTTGTTCTTACTTCGCTATGCAGAGATGAAAGAAGAGTGATAGGCCATAGGCCCCCGTACGGGCTCCGGGGCGGTAATGCGCCGTGATTCATGTGTTGACTTTGGCACTATATAAATTGTTTGTTTGTGTGTTTACTAAACTTGCTTCCTCACTTGGTTTCTTCCTTAATTTCTTTTTTCCTTATGCTTTCTTTGTTACTTAGCTACTTCCTTACTCGTTTTCTTCCTGGCTTATCTATCTACATGCAGAATAGACCCATTCCATTTCCAGGCCGGAGGTTGTAGGAGGCGACCAAACCTGGCTTTAAGTTTTTTTGTGTTAATTTTATGTTGTAGTATATTTTGTTATTGATGCATGTTTGCTTTTGTTGTGTTTGTTTCAGTTTTTCAGTACTATGCCAAAAGATTGGCTGGGAAGGACCTCTCTGAAATGATCTATTTTGTGTCGGGTGGGACGTAAAACCTTAATCAATTAACTCAATGAATCAATGATGGGCCATAGTTAACCATCAGTAGTTAACTATGGTAGGTTACCTGCTTATCGCTATTTAAAAAGTAGTTATTAGCTAATAGGTAAACTACGTTGAAAAGTCTTTGGTAACTGCAAAGTAGTTAACAGCATTTCATAACTACCCTTTGGCCAAAAGGCCTGAAGAAAGCTTGCACTTTTAGGACAGTAAACATCCACTGCTTCGTGCTGCAAAGATGAAACCAGTGTTGTTCTGAGGGCAGTGAGCAATGCTAAATCTGAATGGTGTGACGTTGGAGTTATAAGATCTATAATTCTCGTTGACAGCTTGAAGATTATCGCAGTAACAAAAGTCAGCAGTTAGAGAAAGTCTTTAACAACTAGTTTTTGCTGAGTAGTTAACTGTAGTAGTGTAACTATTTTAAAAATAGTTATATCCATCACTGTGAAAGAGTGTTGATGTTGCATAATGCGTTTGATGTACTTTGTCACAGTAATGCCCAGACAGTGATAGGAAATTAGTCTTGTCTGTTGTTATTGAGGTTTGTTTGTGTATGTTGCTCACAGCTTCTCTGCAGCAATGTTATGCTGCAAGATAACGTCGTATTCATATAGTTAATTGGGCTGCTGTTGTGGCATCTTGTGTGCAATGAAATTATGGATTATGGTTGTCGTCTTCCATAGCACCATTCTATGCAGACAGCCGTAATACAAGTTGGTGAACTGAACTGGCAGCAGTTTTTGTATTTAAAACCACCTCATGTTTTCGCACTAACCGGTGACAGGTTGATTTGCTTTAGTGGCATGCTGCACTAAGTGACAGGATAGCAAGCAAAACTAATTTTCAAACAGTTTCAAACTTGGCAAGAAAATTAAAAATATCCAACTTTGTCCTGTTTTACTGGAAGTTACTAAGCGTCAGCTGATTATTATTCGGCTCAAAGATAGGCTTCAGCGGAATATTGGATTCACTTTATGGCGTGTTTTGGCGGTGTTCATACCACCACACGTTCGGCTATAACTATGCCGAAATTGAACCGATTTGGATGAAATTGGAGCACTCTGAGTACATTGTTGATGGCTGGCCGTGGCAGATTTTTGGGCGCGATCCGTGTGGTAGCAACAGCTGGAGAGCCAGGTGAAAGTTTGTTTTAAGCAACTCACATTTGTCCGATTTCCCGTCGGCCAAATTTCACAAAATTTGAACACTACACGTCGATCAGTATCGTGATGAAAACTTTCAGAACAGAATTTTGACAATTGTACCATAAGGGGTCGTTTTTCCAAAAGAAAGAAAGAAAATCTGCAAATTTTAACGTATTGCAGCTTCAGGCTGCCATAACTCCACAAAGATTACAGATCGCCGGAAATTCACTAACAAAATAACCTCATACGGGATTTCTAGTTTCCATTTCTACCGTTGGAATCAATTCAAAATCATTCCTCTGGCTTGACAATACGGCAGATGACGCTGATATCACTGAGTTGCAGGTAGCCAATCACCATTGACTATTGAGTCACGTGACACTAGGCCTCGTCGAATGAAGGAAATAAACTGCTTGTGCACAGATACCGAGTCCTTTGAGCCGAATACTGTATTGTGGGCATTCCACACAATACGACCATCTAGTTCATTATTGTCAATTGCAGCATTCACTGTATGTGTGTGAATGTGGAGTGCATTGTCTGCAATTACGTGACTTTAATGAGTGAATGATGTTTATTAGCATGGGAGAAACTTCAGAAGAGCCCAGTTCAGTGCTAATGCATGTAAAATTGCATTATATAGATGTGCTTTGTGCATGCCTAATATTAGATGAGCCACCTTCAGGCGAGCTGAAATGTTTTCAGCCAGTTTAGTGACTTGATGTTAATGGCTGAGCCTGTCTCGTGTGGTATCGTATGGTCCGTCCATGCCAGTATAAATTATTTTGTGATAATTACAGTATGAATCAGCAGTGATGATGCTGAGCAAATGTCAGCTGTAAATTAGTAGATGTTGCATTTGAAGACACACGTACACTGACTGTACTGTAGTGCTGAAGCACGTTGCATGTCTTTTTACTTACTTGTTATTGCCTGTGTTGTCTGCCATTTGTATCTATGCCTTGTAAACGACTGCTCTGCTTCTTTGAATGCACTGCATTAATACAAAGCTGCATATGCACCAACTGCTGGATGTCGCAGTTACTGCGGTTTTGAATAAAGCATGTCCGCACTAGGTGGAGTGTGGTTAGGCGTGAATGTCCATTGTTTTTGGTCACTTGTTAGATATTTTAGCCATGTCTCCTCTGAACTATGCATTGTAGGTAGAATTTGACACTCACCGATTCTGTAAATTCCAAATCGTTCATATTCTTTCTAATATTTTGCCCGATTTCTTTTCTGTACAGTTATACTATAATAGAGCTGGTGTAAATTTATGCTAATAGCTTATTGTAATGATAACATTATGCAACCATAACATATGGTATGATGAAATTAATATGCGTATGATAGCAAATATTATAGTTAGATCGCCCATTCTACATAGTAGAAACTGCGATCTTTTAATCTGCACGTTTTTATTTTTTCTTCTTCCAAACTTATTTTCTGAGATGTACGTAAAGCAACATTCTCGAAACTTATCACATTAGAGAGGAAGCTATTGTTCAAGAATGTCAATTGACGGCTGACGTCATTGCTTTTTTATTATCTGACATGTTTGTAAAAGATAATGGTATATCACTGTGGCTAGAGCGGGCGACTATAACTAGCTGCGATCAGCACAATACATAGGCCTAATAGAAATTATTATTGTGTGGTCAATGGTATGGTCCACATAACAAAGTGGTAGCTAATAGCTATGGTCAAGAAAGACTGACACGTGACTACAGCATACGCGCACTGAAAAATATGCAAACGTAATGCAGCACTTAGTAATTTAGTTTCGAGTTTCAGTTCTTCAAAAGCATCACAGCATCAGAAAACAATAACAACATTATAAAATACAAGCAGAGCTATATCGTAAATGTACACAAACATATTATTGACAGTTAACTGACTGGCTATGCTTCTTTATCATATACACAAATGCAGTTCACGGACTTGCAAATTAACAGTTACAAAACGTATAAATGTGTGACGTTTCTTGCACGCACAATACACACAGACAAACCTCTACTAACATGCAACATGGGAAAGTTATTTTTTTAAAGTTAAACTGCAAAAATATATCCTGCTGCGCATCGGAGACTCAGAAAAGTAGCCTACTACTAAACATGTTTACTGGCCAACGATTGTGTCCCGACATTGCAGAAAAAAAAACAAGTATTTTAATTATAAGTTAATTCATGGAACGCTTGTATGAACACGGACAAGTCAAGTATCTGTCTACCATATCTCAATAGCTGCTTTTCTACGCATAACAAACAGTTCCACGTTAATAAATGGCGTCTCAGATTCAAACCTTTGTGGAATGCTCGACTGTTGTGGACGCTTTATGTATGCATGTAAAGGTTAATTACCGGTAGTATGCTGCCCAGCTTATGCCGGTATTTAGTTTTAGACTACCCATGGAGCGATTTTGAGGTTTTCGCCCCCACAACGGCGACACGTTGCGCCGATGAGGTGAAATTTTGCGTGCAGTGTCGACCTTTGGTCGATTCCTCCACGCCAAATTTCACCCCATCGGTGTAGGGGTGGAGAGTGGAGTTCCCAAAACTAAAACATTTACGTAATTTCTGAATATAGCCTACGCGCCCCACATTCCTTGTGCAATTTTTACGACATTTTCAGCGTTTGTGCGATGTTTTATGTTCGATGAACGACTAAAATTTGGGGATTAACTAAGGGGTTTGGTTTAGAGGTTTTACCTTGGGTCCGTTTCCAAGTTTTCAGCGCCCCTGGCGGCGAACTATGCGTTAGATGCGAATATGTAAAATGGTACTGTTTTGGTACAGACCGCATCTAACACCATGCCAAACTTGATGGGACTGGGGCTTCGTACGCAGCCGAGGGCGAAAAAGTTTGATGTTTTTTGTTTTGTTTTTTATCCATCACGCTATTGAACAGTAAAGTTTTGAACGCGAGATGGCCATTAAGCCGTTTGAACTCTGAAACTATTTTGATACCCGTGGGTAGGGTAAGGTTTATAGTTGTGCACATGCGTTCAACTTTGTCTCTCCGCCGCTAGGTGACGCCATCACAGCATGTCGAAATTGAAAACCCGGCAAAATTTGGCGTTTCCCCCTCAATGGTGATACAATATACCGATCCAGGTGGAAGTTGGCATACCATGGCTCACTATGCCACCTTTAGCCATGATCGGTCAAGGAATGGGTACGGAAGTCCCCAACAAATTGTAAAATTGGCCATGCATCTCTGCAGTTTCATTGACCAGGGTGGAATTTGGCGTGGTACAGTACACCATGGGTCATGGGTGCACTCTTACACGTCAAATTTGGCCGTTATCCGGGAAGGGGCAGGAGGTGGGTACATACAGGAACCCCAAAACTTGAAAATGGGGTAAAAACGTTTTCTGCCGGTTTTTCGCCCGCATGAACGACGGAATGTACCGATCAAGCTGAAATTTGGCAATTTTTATGAGCCAGCATACCATTGGTTTACTCTCGCTCGCCAATTTAGGGGTGGAGTGTAGCTGGCCATCCGCTGCCGGTTCTGCAGCAACTACGGGTCGATGCTTACCGTTTCTAGTTACAAAACAAACAAGGCAATCGTAGATAGCAAACTTCGCCCCTTCGCCGGAGGAAGACCGAGCCAGGGCCGTAGGCAACATGCACCAAAAATTTGGTAAAGATCGCACTTGTAGTTCCGGAGATATCCTCGCAGACAGACAGAGATATACACAGACATACTAATCACAATACTTGTGCTGTGCACCCCTTACGGGGGGTTGAAAGGCGATGAATGCATCTTTTGTTATACCATGCTTCAGGTAACCACGGGGCATTCCTGCAAACCTTTCAACACGATTTTCTGAACTTTGGTATATTTGCAGATGGCTCAGCGGCTCAATTCTCCCTTAACTTTATATACTTCCTTAATCTAAGTCCTAATAATGCTAAATTAACTTCGTTTTTCCTACGTACATACATTAAAGTCTCTGGTTTATTTGTTTCTCTGCCACAGCCACAAATAAATTTTATGTAGGTAGGTAGAGAGGCAAAATAATACTATTTCGTCACCAAGCAGTATAATTTGGTATTGGCCAAGAAGTGTTGACGGCTGAGAGGGTAACCATAGGACTGACATCGCACTGGCCACAGATAACAGACCCAAGTCTAAGTGGTTTTATAACCATCTGCGGGCTCCAAGGCATGGGCGTAAATCACGGGCGGAGGAGTCCCCCAAAAATTTGGAGTTGGGGACGCTAATGCAAACTGTCCCCATGATTTTGTCATGTTTCAAAATTTCAGACACCAGGTTGCTTGCATTACAATGACGTAATGCAGTAAAGAGCTTATCGACCACATTATTCTAACCGAGTATTCACTATTTCCCAAAAGTACATCTTCTATGTCCATCAAATCACCAGTTCAGGTGAAAAAATCAACATTTTTCTGGCAATGACACAAACAAAAAGTACCGCTCAGAATGCACCACAACACGCCATTTCAAGCGGAAAATTCAATTTTTCCTGGAGAGGGGGCATACCCATTCCCTGGTCCGGTGGGAAGGGTTACCCCGTCCCCACACATCACCCCCAACAAAGCCTTCTGGATCCACCCTGCGTCCCCCAGAATTCCAGCCAGATTTACGCCACTGTTCCAAGGCCTATGTGAGGGAAACGAGGTCCAGAGGAGTATGACACCATTTATCTTTCTATCCACACGCAGTACAGAAAAATGCAATAGTAAACCTCGACAAGCAAATAAACCCAATAGTTATGACATAAAAACAAAAAAATATCAAGCATGGCACGTACGACTGATATGTCAAAGGCACTGTTATCACTGACCACAAGAAACTTAGCGTCGACTCTGTCTCAGACGGTCTACAGCCGCAATGTTATTTACAAGTGAAGCATAACGAAGACTCCATGTCACTGAAAGTCACTGATTATGGCGCCAATAGTAGTCACAGGATAATTGTTTAACAGTAATTTAGACGAAGTGACGTTTATTGCAATATATTTGACGTTTAAAAGAACGTGAGCTTGAAATTGGAATTAGGATCACACAAGGTAACATAACATATCCGTGTATTTGACAACTGCCAGAACGCAATTGTAAGACAATAAAACATGCATGCATTAAATACTGTCAGTAAACTTGATAAAATAACATACGGATGATAAAATTACAGTCTGTTAAATGCGCTAGTCTTTCGGGCAGTGATCTGTCGTGTGCGCGTGGTCTAAGGTTGTAATTATGTGAGGTATGCGCGACAGGCGGCAGGAGGCGATGCAGAACATGGTCTGGGTTATGTAAAACGTTGTTAAATAAATGTTCATCGGCTTGGATGCATAAGTCGTCAAAACTGGCTAAATCAGACGAATAAAAACCAACCCGGGCGCTTCGTCGAAGAAAACTATAAACCTTTCAAGGTCATTGAAAATGCTACCACAGACTAAGTATGATTTCCTGTTAGTCGTCGTACGAGATGTAGCTAAAACTTCGTGCACTTTAGCACGATACGGACAGTATGACTGACGGACATCGTTTCATTAGCACTGTCAAACGGAAGACTCCGATAGTTAGACAGTTATTTTTGTAACACACTGAACGCTATTTCTACCCTGAACAAGGTGTCGCCCTAACGGGACGTAACACGACTGGTCCGCCATGCAGTGTCGGCCGCCCGACCGCCCACGCGCCGGCGCGCCGACGGTCCACGCGCCCGGCGGCCGGCCGGCCCACCCGCCGGCAGCGTTACAGACGACAACAGACGCCAGCCAGCAAAACAATACTGGTCCATTAGGCGGGCCAGTAATATAACGACTGCACAAGTTAGCCGATCGGCACAACTACAAAGGCACAGTGAAGTTAAATGCTCGAGACGGAACCCTCGAGGTCGACGTCAAAATTTTGGCCTCGAGACCAATCTGTGCCTCTATTAACTCCATCCCTTAACATCTGGGCAAAGACAATCACCGGCATCGGTGTTTAATTGACGCAACCTGGCCCAAGCGATGATAGGCAGAACTGGGCAAATGAACAGCAAGTCACGGAGCAGCACAAAATGAGCATAGAACACGCGCAATATAATGAATGACAACACAGCGGCAGCTACAGCTAATGGTAACGTGTCGTGACCTCTCATGTTAATATCATCAATCACCAATGTCGGTCGTACCGTCATACGTGTCCGAAGTACGTAAATTCAGACACGAACTGAACTTTGTCCATTGTCCTCAACAGTCTTGAACAACTGAAATGCATTAGCAACAAGGCTATCGGTGATATATCACGTAAACATCGTCTTCTGCACATAGCGTTGGCACAAAGCAGACAAATTTAAAACGGAAGCACGCTACAGTAAATTCACAGAAATCAGTCTTTGTTGTTAAATCTATGTAACTTTCTAATGCAGCTCATCTTGATTTTTAAAACTGGAATTATAGATTTCAGGTGTGCTATTTTCTCAACAAAAGTTAAATCTAAAGAAAATGGCAGAAGTGCAAATAAGCAGCACTCATCGTATTTTCGGAAAAAACAAGTATCGTGACCAGCACCAAAATAACAAAACACTGCGATCGCAATATCAATATGCTGACAAGTATGGTTACTGCACGTACGCAACAAGAAGCTCACGCTGTTGCAGAGAGACCGCGCGGCGCTCATCATAATTAGAGAACTCTATTATAAGTTAACTATAGTCGATATGGCGACTGTTGACATCTATAGTTTGTGAAATTATCGTCCCCGTCTGCGACAGTGACAGTCAAGTGCTGTAAACGAAGTCGTGCATTCAGCATCATCAACATTGTTGGTGTGGTGAAAAAGCCAAGTCCAGAGTTTGACTAAGCCTACCGACGGTCCGCAGCAGTACCCACATTTTTAGAAACAGAATAATCGAAATGACCTCTATTAACTCCATCCCTATTTTATAGAGATACAGCAAGGGAAAAAGTAAAAAGGTAAAGGCTTCCCATACTCGTTACCGAGCGTTGGGCCCGGAGCTGATCCAGGTGTAGAGGCTGTCAGCCCTCAGATGACTATAAGTCATCCACTCAGTGGTAGGCTGCCATTACTTTCCGCCTGGCCTGCGGTTACCTTCCCAGCCGCAGAGCATCACCGCCCCTTGGCCGGTATCCAGTTATACTGCTTGGTGACAGAGACACATGGCTGTGAACAACTTGCCCTAGGTTGCTACGTAGCTTTGCCCCGAGTAGGATTTGAACTCACGATCTGTTGATCGCAAGTCAAACGCTACCTGTTGCGTCATGCGCCACCTAAGAAAGGTAGGAAATCGCACACTTTTCTATTGTGTGTGTTTTGGGCGCCGCTGTGCGGAATATTGCCACTGGAATTTCACAAAACTCTTTGGCGTGAGAAAACTACAGAGTTCCTAAGCTACGATCTGGCGTTGACTGCGTGACATCAGCCGTGTGGATACAATACAAGAGTGTGACGGAACAGGCAAGTTACATTCTACATGCGTGCACACGATGCAGTGAGTCTATAAGGCAGCACCGATATCAGTACAAAACATGTCAAATAGTACGTTATACACAGTCACAAGTAAGTCACATAGCACACTAATATTAAAAACTAAATGTCCACATAACATTTGCTGTCCAATGTGCTACAGTCATCAGTAATACCTATACAATATGTCCCAACTCAACTGACGCCAAAATTCAAATTCATTTAAATACAACTCGGCAAAAATACATATATCGTTATAACAACACTAATTAATATTTATTTGATGTAAACTGTATACATTTCGACAAAATATACACTCTAGTTTCAGATATATGAAAGTTTAAAAAGTTGAACCTGAAAACGTAAGTATCTAAAACGTATAAACGCTCATTGTTTACTGAAACAGTTGTGCGAATAATGACAATGTTTATGTTGTTGTTATTAATCGTTGTTAGCTTGCAAGCTCGCATGATGGTTTTACAAGTGATCAAAATTCTCTAGCAAGATAAGCGTTATAGGCCTACTAAGGGAGTTTCCTCAGAGGCAGTGCTCTCATCAGTCACTTAGCGACTGCTGCGTCAGATCGACGCAGCCGGTTATCCCGACAGCAGGCATGGTTGGTCACGTTCATAGTGGTAGAAGACAAAGTACTTTCCATACAAATGACAACATTGGCGCGATTAAATACCTCATTCTGAGTCAGAAAAACGCTCCTGCAACTCACTGAAATGTGCGCCAAATTGTAACCGGCGAAAACCTGACTCTCAAATGTGTTCGCACAACTGTTTTAGTAAGCAGTGGAAACGTGTTGGAAACTTACGTTTTCAAGTTCAACGTTTTAAACTTTTATATCTCAGAAACGAGGCAGTATGTTTTGCTGAAACTTGTAAAGTTTACGTGAAATAAATAGTAATTATTATAGATAAAACGACATATGTTTCTAATGAGTTATGCTGTATTTATGATTTGAAGTTTGGCGTCACTTCAGTACGGTATATATGATGACGATATCAGAGGTGACTTCACGCTTTACATATGTAGGCTATTATTATTATTATTATTATTATGCCTCACCGCATACATTGCATAAGACGCGGGCTATTGCTACAGACGGAGTATCGTGGTTGGTCGGTCTGTGAATGTGTGTCTGTCGGTTTTTTGGTCACGTTCGTGAGCACTGCGAAAACGGCTGAACCAATTGAGATGCCGTTTGGTGACAGATTCATGCGGGCACAAGGAACCATGTATTAGATGGGGCAAACGTTGGACGAGTCCATTCGCTGCCGCGAGGGATAACAAGACTGCGATGCGGCCTTTCGTCAAAATTCTTTGACCAGTTATTGCAACTACATGTATTACTGCTACATTGACCTAACAATCCAAACAGCTTCATCGAGAAACTTAGCAATCGGAAGCAGACCGCGCGTCAGCGGTAGTGACAACTACTGCACTTCTACATACGTCATGTGTCGCTTGCAACAATCTGACCATTCCGTCCGACAGATATTCTTCCTGTGCTGCGGCGCACTCAACACAGGATGAAAACGGCCAGTCACACATTATGTCCTTGAAAGTGATATCTGAATTCTCTTAAGGTCGTTAAAAAACCGGGATGCCGAGTAGCTCAACTATTGAAAGCGTTAGTGTGGCCTGTAGCAACGTACGGCTGTGAAAGCTGGACACTCAGAAAAAATGAAGGAACACGTCTTGATGCCTTTGAGATGAAAGGGCTGAGAAAGATTCTGCGGGTTTCATGGACAGCAAAGAAAACAAATGAGTGGGTTCTTAACAAAGCTCGGGAAAAGAGGGAACTGTTAGACACTGTCAAAGCAAGGAAGCTAGTGTACTATGGTCACACCATTAGGAAACAATGGAGTCGCCTGAAGAAAGAGATAATGTAAGGAACAATGCCAGGTGCACACAGGCGAGAAAGACAACGCACGGCCTGGATGAACAACATCAATACATGGACAGGACTCCCCGTGGAAGAGTCAATCAGAATAACAGAGGACAGAGAAAAATGGAGAAAGTACGTCCATGGTGTGGCCAACCCTCGAATCGAGGACGGCTAAAGAACAGAAAAGAACGTTGGAAAATGAAAACGTTATCACTTGTTGCGGCGGCTGGCAGACATGACATTGTCTCTACCTCGCACGGTTTACGAGACAGCTGCATCTTTGTGCGAAATATCAGCTTCTCCATACGTCTCCTTCAATCTGCCGTCTCAGATGAGGTGGATTTCCCAATGATATCCGTTCCATATTTGGCGTGATCAAACTAGAATCCCTGGGCAATCTTTCGTTAAAATCGCATGATATATCGTTCGTTTAAACGCATCATTTGTGACAGATAAACAAAAAGTATATCACAGTATCCCAGCTGCGCTATGCTGACGCACGATAACAGTTTGTCTTAACAATGAAACAATTAGTAGACACTAAACAACAACGTAAGAAAACTTCTGACGCTCACACAAGCCGTCAGCATCACTACAGTTCAACACACTTATTCAAAACTGAACAAGGTCACTCTTTCCTATAATAGCAGCACTATTCACAACCAGGACATACAAACATCGTCGACAGTTCAGCAAAATCACATAAAAACGAGGTAACCTGCAGGAAAAGCAAATAACAAAATATCTGTAACAGCATTAAGAAACAAATTGCAGTGATTTACAATATATGATTACAGTCTAAACAACCGAAATAGTTTCGACGTTGACATGCTCGGTCAACGCAGCCTATGCAACAAAGCCGGGATCTCAACCTGAGTCTTCTACGTCGACAATGTTGTCGGGCAAATGAGCGAACTGGTAGACGAGTCTCTGACCGTCGACCTTGTTGAGAATGCCGCGAGCGTAGTAATATCTACACACGTGTAAACGCAGCATTAATTCGTCTCAGACATCAACACTGTGACAGACGTGCATCAAACTGAACACACACACACACATGCACATGCACCGTGTGTCGCAGCTTTCCTCTGTCTGTCTCTCTCCAATGTTCGACTACTAAAGAACAAAAGAAATTCAACTATTTGTTTTATTTATGCACATATTTATTTTACTGAAATTACACGAAGCAGCAATAAAACACACATACAATAAAAATCGAAGATTTTTACTGTAGTATTTTTATTGTAGAAAAACTTACAAAACATAAAACTAGAAACTACATGTAAGTAACTAGACAGAAAACATGTGACGAGAACGTCGTCCAAATACAATGACTGATATAACTGATTGACCTCATTTGTGACTCAATAATATTGTACACTGGACGCAATGGCGAAAATTTCATTATGGTATAACTTAGATAATACTCTTAGGGCCGGGTTTTCTACTGCAAATTAATCTCCTACTGACGTTGATGGGAGATTAACTCACATTAATTAATGGGATTAATTTGCGGTGGAAAAACAACCCTTAGAATAAAATATTGTCCTGACATTTAATCTTAGCACAAAACAAAATCCGCGTCTGGTCGAGCAGTTTGAAGGCAATAAATTTGTATAAAACTGCAAAATCCAAGGATTTCCCTCAAGCAGCAGTCAAAGATTCTTCTCAAAGAATTGTTATATGCAAAGTTCGCTGACTGTACGTCGTATATCTCACAGACAAAATTTCACATGCATACAACAGTGACGAAAGACAATAGCTTTTCATTAATTGAACGGTGACAGAACTCAAGGCCCATACACACTTCGCTAAATGCACGTCGTTGACGTGCGCAGTGTGAATGGGCTTTCAGAAAAACAAGAATTGTAAAAAAATAGGCGCGTGCTTAAATCAAGGTTGCAATCCATCTTACTTTCACCTGTGCATTGTTTACCGGAAGTGAAGACTACGATTTTGTTGACTGACAATTACGAAGACATCGCCGCACGTAATGTATCTGGATTCTGTACAGACTCGGTTCTACTCGTTACTGCCTGGTATTTCAGCTGGAGGAGACCAACCTGAGCGCGCGTCCCATCGTCTCGTAGTTCATGCTCGGCTTGTTCTTCTGCTGGCCCCACAGACGCGACACGGCTTTGGAGTCGAGCAGTTTGAAGATGCCTCGCTTTCGGTCAGTCCACTTGATGTAGCGTGGGCAGTAGTCGCGACTCTGCAGCAGCGTCAGCAGGAACTCCCACAGATACTTTGCACTCTTGCCACGCCGTTTCGCGCCGCTCCCGCGTGCCGCTCTGCAAGGACTCCTCTCGTCTGCAACATTTCATCGGTTCAGTGACGACGACAAAAACTGAAGCGAACAATACGTACGCCCACCCTGTCAAACGCTGACCGGAAAAGGCTGCTGCAAGGTGTAGAGCAAGAAATTCAGAATAAAAATTTCTGAAAACTGAGACTGCATGGCATGACAACAATGGCAAGCCGGAGAAACTTGATTGATCGAGTTGTGGACTTTGTGGTTCTACGTCGCACTCGACACAAATTAGCTCATTTCGGAGACGTTCTTCCCAGCCAATCTCTTGGCTTCGTACTGAAAAACTGAAACAAACACAACAAAAGCAAACACGCATCCGTAACAAAATATACTACCAACATAAAATTAACCCCCAAAAAACTAAAGCCATGTTTAGTCGCCTCCAACGACATCCGGAAATAAAAATGGAGAGGGCCTATTCTGGTTTTGGCGCTTCATAAATCTGTCATTTACTTACTTAGACATTTACCCACCTACTTATAGCCCCGGGACCCACACGGGGCAAGCCGGAGAAAAACATCAACATAATGATGTTGTCAGAGTTGCTACTCGTTACACATCTTTCACGTACATTTACAGCTGTTTTACTACAAACGTTTGTTATATTGTTCAAACACTATTCTGTAGTCCGCGGTATCTGTTACCGGTAAACACAACTACGTAGAAGTATTGTCTCGGTACATACTATCAAAACTCGACGGCCAGACATAAACTTGGCCATCATGTGATATGAAAGGAATTAGTTCCGGTAAATCAACAACGTTGATGTGTATTCTTATGTGTTCCTCTTTTTCTTTGCGATCAGCCTGTCTGTTTATGTCTGTTTGTTTGTCTGTCTATCTGCACGCATCCCTCAAAAACCCCAGTCCAAATGTCACCAAATTTTCTGTAGGCCTACACGTTAACAGTGGCCGTGACCCGGTCTTTCTCTGACGACAATGCAATACAATCATATCGTATTGTTTATCGTCATTTACTTCCGGTTTTGTGGATGACGTCATGTTTGCACATAATGGAGTAAATATGCCTGAAGCAGTTGCCGGTTTTGGCAACAATGTCGTACGAGTTTTTCGTGAAATTTCGTCCTTTCGACAAACTCAACCCAAATTGAACATGTTCAATTGTTTCGACTTTGTCGAAAGAATCGTTCAACTTGTAGCATTCGACAATGTTGCTTCGACATTGTTGCTGGTGTGGGCGGGGCTTAACGCTAACGATCAGTAACGACGAGATGACGAACCAGTGACGTCAGCAGGTGCGCGCTCATCACAGTCCAAGTCGTCGCTGGTGCTGCTCACAACTCGAGGTGATGACGTGCTCTTTGAGCTCACCGTCGCCACCGCCGAACCGCCGCCGCTGCCGCCGCACGTGGCCGTCGAGTCGCATGACATCCGCCGTCCTTCCACCTTCCCC
>Ga0209780_1000712_pt1 | contig 19126 bp, 18 predicted proteins | sample WorMetexBAHAMAS2_FD_187384 | JGI IMG/M metagenome (GOLD analysis project Ga0209780, IMG submission 187384) | Marine gutless worms symbiont microbial communities from Max Planck institute for Marine Microbiology, Germany - Inanidrilus exumae... | ecosystem: Host-associated > Annelida > Digestive...
GGAAATGGAAGATGCACCTTTTTATGGACTGAGCCCTTGCTTGTTGCATCATCTGCCAGTGAGGCTGCACAAGGCATATCACAAGGTATATCAAAAAATGGCTGTTAAAATGCTGTGTTGTTTTTTGTGTAATGCATTATCTATTTAGATTGTTTTTTTATGGCCTATCATTTGAAATCACTTGCTGTGGGCTACCTTTTACAGTGAATTACAGTGAATGTATTTTTGGACATGTAATATATTTTTTTCTAATTTACTGACTTGAATGTTTGCACATTATTTAAGGTAGCAATGATTCAGAGAGAAATTTAAAATTTAAATGATAGTTCCTTTACTCCTTTTTAATATTTCGTGAAAATTCGCAACTTTTTGAGTAATGAGTAGTGACAGAAAGAATTTGTCACATCAAAATCTGGCTACTTTACATTCTTTGCAGAAGTGACAATGGATAAAGTAATGCTTCATATTGGAATTCATTTTCTTCTTTGATAAATATGCTATCATACATTTATGTGATATTTGAAAGTTTTAAATGTGATAAGACATGAATATAAGAATGCAGCATCTTACACCAGTGATTCCTGTGACTCAACGTGGATCCCGTGAGTGTTGTTAAAAGGTGCTGAAACTAGATGTGCTAAATCATGTATTCTATGTGACAATTGTATCGCATTACTCAGTCAGATTCCGTTACTTGTTAGGTCGACTCCTCCGAGTCGACCTAATAAAGTGGGTCTCAAATGTCCGTCCGCCCGTCCATACGTCCGTCCGTCCGTCCACAAAAAGTTTCTTCGATTTCAGTGAAATTTCGTCTGTATGTAGACGTCGATGAGTGATGCATGACGGTATGCAGTATGACCCGATCCAAGATCAAAGTCAAGGTCACGAGCCTTTGAAAGTCGGAAATTTGGCCATTTTCAAAGGCCCCATTTTCAATGGGGGCTGGCAAATGACCACGGATTCTTAAATCAGGGCACAACACCTAAAGCTTATCGTGGCCGGATTTCTGATTTTTGTCCTAGTTTTTGTGTCACGTGACTTTGAAGTTGGCAGTAAATAGGAGTCGACCGCCAGTCCCGTACTTGGCGAAAGTTATTCATTATACATTCCCCGTACAGGCTCTTGGGCTGTAGTCACCCAGAATCATTTGCTTCCTTAATAATAGACCCGTTCATTTCCATGCCGGAGGTTTATGAGGTGACCAAACCTGGCTTTAGTTTTTTGTGTTTATTTTGTAAAATTGTAGTATATTTGGTTACGGAGAGTCTGGCGTCCGTCTCTTTGTCTGTCTGTCTGTCTGTCTGTCCCGTTGGCATACTCGCTGTGACTAACGAGGGGACAGCATGCAATGCAACCAGTGTACATTTCGGCCCAGCAGTAAGGCGGACTGACGTACTTGGTTAAATAAAGGTTAGGAAGCAGTAGTTATGTAAGCCATGCTGTGATTAGTACCAAAACTCATGAGTGGTCTAAATGTCTACAGTTGTTTATTGTAGTGAGCATGGATGGCAAGCTGGCAGTAATGGAGGGATCATTTTGTCATGTGGAGAGCGTCTTGCTCGTAATGTGACGGTATTCAGCCAGAAATGTTGGCGCCATTACTCATCGCTAAGCTCAAGTTCGCTCGGCGGCCGTCAGGAGAAGCACAGTTGTGATGAGGGTCACGGTTTCCTGAGCATTGTCTTCACGCGTGCTCTGACAGCCGGCTGTCGTCGTGTGGCGACATCGTGTGATGCAGATGTCAACAACTCGCAGACGGATCCCGAAGACGCAACTTGTCTGAATGAAATATGTTTGAATATGAAGCCATGCGACGTCGTGTTCAATGGATCTGTGCTTGCCAGTTTGTTCAACTTGTTTGCTTTGCCAGCTCGACGTAATTCCTCTGAGCGCATTCCTTATTCAGATGATCCAACATCAGTTGCTGGCACTCCGTTGCCTTTCTTGACGTCTAGGTCATTGCCTCTAGTCTACATTAATGTCCATGACTTTCGAGTATTTGTTCCTGCAGTAGAGTGCTCAGTGGATGCTGTCAGTTCAGCTAGATGTCAATCTCCCGTGTTTGGAGATGTGTGTATATTTCACGTTGGTAGTCTAACTGTTGTTCCACATGCCACTAATCCACTGGCGCGACTCATTATTGACAAGGCGTTGTACTCAAGGGCACTGCATGCGGGTATAACAGGTCGCATTGGTTCTGAAGTTGAAGACCGACAGTATCAGATGGATGTCAGTGGCCTTGGTATCAGCACTGGCTGCTGGAGTGAATTCATGATGGATGAAAACAGTGGCAGCTCACTGGTTGCTGGTGTTGCAAGTGAAAATCCGGCATTGGCTTGGAATACGCTGTTGTTGTCGCCAAATGTTCGGTTTGTTCGCTAACTGCTTGGAATCAGTATTTTGTAAATGAAACAAGTGAAACTTGTGGGTATTTTGGTGCATTTTGTGTACTTGAAATAGTCCATGTTATTTTAGTGGTTGAGTTGACAACGATGTTAGTCATTTGTCAAAAATTGTTCATATTTTGTGTTTCAGAAATTATTTATGGACCAACTGTGTTTTTATTATAGTAATTTGGATTACTTTTTGTACACCGTTTACATAAATATGTCGTTTGCGAGTCATGTGTAAGTGCCATTTCCTGCTCACTTTTGGTTCTGTTGTTTATGTTGTGTTTTACTGTAGTAGTGTGGACGAGATTCGTCTTATGCCTTTATTGTCCAGTTTTGACTTGAGAGTGATATTTGCTCCAGCCATCATTTCTGTGCAAAAAGGATCGGCTTCTCGACTAGTTTGTGGTCATTCAGTTGAGCTGAATGCCACGAGCGACCTGGATTTCTTTCTTTCAGTCAGTCAGCTACATCTGCTCTGTGACATTTTGACATCAAATGTCAGATGCCTAATTAACGACACAAGTTCGCCTGCGGTCTCTTGCTGTGGATCTCAGATTGCTGCTGAGACAAGTGCAGTGTTGGACAGCGGACTTGGAAGTGAAGCTTCTGTAGCTGTGATAAGCAAAGCAGAGCTCGGCAAAAGTCAGAAGCCGTGCGGTTGGCAGTGGATGGAGTCTGCAGTGTTTGATATCCTGTTGACTGCTGGTAGAATCTCGCTGATGCTCTATGACCATTTGCCATTGCACTGTTTCTCTGCTCAATATGGCAGCTTTGTTAGTCGCAGTGACAGTGACATTGACGGTGTGTCCTGTGAAGTAGAACCACTGCTACACGTATCATTTTCACAGCCACATTCCTTTATTGTCTGTGAAACAACAAACCAGAAGATCGAACTTTCATGCTATGATATGTCCGTGAGGGGCCCATTGCCGACAACTCACGTTACGTCATCTTTGGATGAGCCTAAGCTGCTTCCGGACCCCAGTGACTTTGCTGTCCACTGGATAGAGACAAAACCGGGCAAGGTTGATGTGAAGACTGGAATACCTGCATGCTTGTATACACTGAGAGTCATCAATTACCTCAGTTCTTCAGGTTTGCCATTTATTAGTTGCATTTTTATAGCAATTGAGTTTGTTCCTCTTTTGTCTGTAAATGAAACTGAAGGTTTGTGCATATACCCAAATTAGCCAATAAATTGGCTGATTATGAAGCTAAAATGATTGTTTGTGATTTTTGACACCTTAATTTTTTTATTAAGAAACACCGTCTCTAGTAATATGCCTTAATTTCAAACGTCTATTGATATTAGTTGTCAGGATGAATGTAGACCTTCTAGTGATTAAATTGCAGTGGATAAGTACACGTTTATTGTGGCTTTATGCTGATTATTTATCAGTAATGGCAAATTCTTCAATTCAAGGATAATGCACGTTGATTTAAAGATGTGCATTGCATTTTTATTGTTGAGCTCATTATATTCAAATGTAGAAGTCTTGCTGCTCTGAATGTGATACAGGGCTGACAGTCGGCATTAAATCACATACTGTTGAACCTTTCTCTCATACTGAAAGGAGTGATTGATAGCAGTTGTTGTTTATGATGGTTTTGTATGTTGCATTTGATGTTATGAGATTTGTCTGTGAATAATTTGATTAATTGATTTAAGTACTTTGGTAAAAGATTTAAGATTTCAGTGCAAGATTCAGTTAGAGAAATGCCCGACACTGTTTTTTGTGCATCAAGCATCATTTCCAGTGTTCTGTTGCTTGTGTTGTTTAACAGCGTCTGTTATTCTGGACGTTGGTCGGCCTGTGAAGCTGACTGCTAGCATGGCTAAACTACAACACATTCTAAGCATGGCTAACAGATTTCATGATGCTCTGCTGCCGGTTGTCAGTCTTGCCAAGCCTGTTGGATACACAGAGAAAGCTACAGATGGTGATATAATTTCTTCTTCTTCTGATATTGTTTTTAATTTTATTCAGTACTCTGCATGCGTGATAGTAGTAGTTATTTGCTGTGTTTTGTTTCGAAGTTGTTATTTGTTATTATTATACAGAGTTGTGAAATGTATGCAGATGACTATTATTTTTTCATAACGGTGATGAGCAGTTTCTGATTAGTTTAATTTGTTTTAAGATTTGTTTGCTGTTTAGTGTGAGTTTAATATGGTAACTGGTTACACATTGCAATTAAAATTACTCAATAGACACTGACACACTTTGATTTATGTTTGAGCAGTCTGGTGATTTCGGTTCCAATGTCTCTGGTCTCAAGAACACTCAAATTCAGTTTTTAAAAGTCTTGGTCTTGGTTTCAAGATTGGTTGTCTTGGTCTCGAGCAAAGGTCTTGATCTCGAAACCAGATGTTAAAATTTTGATCTTGAACTGAAGTCTTTTAGTAAGGTCTTGATAAAAAGACTGTGTTTAAATGGCCTTTTTTCATGCTCATCACTGGTTAGATTAAAAGGTTAGTTACTGTACTGTTGTTGGTGTATGTTGATAGGTGCTGCTGCGGATGGTAGTGAAACACTGCAGCAGCTTGGCTGGCGACATCATGTTTGGCTGTACACAGATCAGCTTGTTGTGTCCATTGATGTGAATGATGGTACACAGTCTGCTGGCATCAGGCTCACTGTTTCTGATCTGAAAATGGAGACTTTCCTGAAATTCAGTGATACTGGTAAGCGTCCAATGTGCTGTACTTTTAATATTTTGTGTGGTAATTTTAATTTCGTTTAAAAGGTTTTTTATATTATCTGCTGATTTATGATTGCTGTTCTGCTTGTGTAAATGTTGCTGAATTACGTTATATACTTTGGTATTTATTTGAACCAATTTTAACAAATACATATTGAAAAATGTTATAAAAATTGTGAAAATTTGTGTTAGGTCAATTACAGTAATTATTAGACTGTATTCCATTGTCTCATTGATATTTTTGCATTCAAAGGATTTTCAGCATACATTATTCTTACCAGTGTGTGATGATGACTAGTGTGTATTTTAATATTTTATCAGTGATCATTTCATCAAATTTGAATGTTTCTACAGTGCCGAATGCAACTGTCCGTATCGCTGTGAATAACGTTTTGCTCAAGACGTTACTGAACAGTTCATTGACAACGTTGTGTGGACCTCTGTGTCCAACAGTCAGTCTAGAGGCTTGGTGGCGGCAGCACAGTGGCGCCATCGGCAGTCCGTTGATGCTGGTACATGTTGAGTGTACCAACTGCCCATTGAGTATCGGACATGAGAATGTATTGGCCATAGAGCTCATTTCAAGATGTGTTCAGGTAAGGAACTCGAGCGCCAACAAACACCAGTAAGTAATAGATATACGAATGAAAATTCGAGTAACACTCCTATGATTCTAAACTGACGACATCATGTATATCGTTTCATTGTAAGTGATATATCGCTAAAAACTAGATGCTTTGGGCTACATTTTTGTTGCAGAATGTTTACGTTTATCTTCAACCACTTTTACGCAGTGCACCTCGGAAGCTGCTGATTTCGGTGAAATAACGCAAAATATGGGCCATTTCGCCGTTCAAGGTCATTCAAGGTCACGGATTTTGGTACCAATCGAAAGCTTATACATGACTTCCTATTAGTGATTAATACTAACTTACCTCCTATCTTGCACCGTTTCTGATATATGGCCTCTGAAAGCTCAAAAATAACCAAATTTTGCTACCCCTCTTGCGTTAAAACCCCCCAACGGAGGGGTTCCCCTGTGACGATCTTTGTAAAATTTTCCGTGGATGTCAGTGGATGGGCAAGGTACCAAATGGCATAGAAAAATTGCCGAAAATTTCAACTGGCTGACTAGGGTGCAGGAACGTTACAGACAGATGACAGATGACAGATGGATGGGCGATAGCATATAGCGAACGTTTGCTAAAAACCTTAGACGGTAGAATGATTTTGGCAGAATGTTTGAAATTGTAGGATTTACTGAAGTCATTGAATGTGCAGTCAGTGCCAGCCGCTGTTGATGCTGCTGCTGCTACTCCGATGAAACAGCGAACAGTTCTGTCATGTCGTCATACTCATGATGACTTGAAGTGTGGTCATTACGAGTACATTACAGAAGATAGTAAGTCTTCAATTTCTGTTTATCTTTTATATCATGCAGTATTTTAAATAGTACGGATTATGCGTTTCATTTTCAGTAGTTGCCCGATGATTCTCATGTGATTCTGATAGCGTTTTTTACGTAATACATTAGAATAACATGAAATGTCTTCAGGAACATCCTCAGATTCATATACTTTTGTATTGTTTATTTTTACATAAGCTATTTTGAGTACTAATTAGTTTCAGTATGTTTTTGTTGCAGCTGATCAAGCACTACACACTTTTGAATCAGAATTGTTACCAGATTTTGGAGAAATCTTGTTTCATACTGACATAGAAACTGGTTGTTCATCCATGACATGGAAGTATCGAGAGCAGAGAATTATCAATGGACTTTCTGTTATGCCAGTCCCATTCTCTATTTCTGCTGAGTATGACATGTTAGATCACAATTTTCAGGTATTTCATCCTCCTCGTTTTCCTTTTGAATTAATGATTATTTCTTGCTGTTGAGTAAACTTTTTGAACTTGTTCATATTTTAAAATTTAGTGACTATGTTTCACCTCTAGAGTTCCTTTTCATTAGTTATACTTTTGTTTTATGTCTTACTTTTCTGTAATTCAGACCTATTTAAACCAGATTCATAGCTGGTAAAATGGAGATGGTTGTAGTGGTGATGCTGTTCGGATGGTGATTGTGGTAGCAGCGTATATTTCATTAAGTAACGTTTGTCTTTTGGTTGAGAGTTTTAGTAATGTTTCGTTGATTCAGTTCTAAGTAGTTGTTAAACATTTGTGTTTGTGAAAAAATATTTAATTATTCATTATTTAAGTGAGAGTTTGGGTGTTTTTTGCAGGTGCCTTGCTACTTGCAGTTTTTAAATGGGATGCACAGTGACAGCTTTGAGACGTATGCAGAGTTTTTTCTGTCAGAGAGTAGATCAAGTGAAGTTTTGCTGCCTGACCTGCATGGAATAGATAGTGAGGAAGTTGTCGCATCCGACGTATGGCGTGTGACCGTTTTACATCAGCTTGTCGACAGAGCCACTGGCAATGTTTTTTTGGTGGAAGAAATCACAGAGTCCAGGTATTTTAGCGGAGCAGTATTTTAGTTCAGTTATTATTTATGCTTCTACGTACGGCTTGTTTTAGGAATGTTGAAGTTATCAGGTTTGTTAAATGTGTGCTTTTTCTTTGTGAGTGTACGAGTTACTTGTTAAGTGGGTTGTTAAATCATGGCAAATAACATTTGACCATCCAGCAAGTATTTGTAATTAGTGCCGGTTGCATGCTGCTGTGTAGGCAGACAGAGCCGGTTGTATCTCCATTTGCCTTGGCAGTATCTCTACGAGTCAGTTCATCGTTTGTCGCTGATCTTGTGCCGTCATTGCAGCTGTCGGTGAAAGTCGGCTGCATTAGCTGTGGTGTTATTAACCAATCCAGCTGCAGTCGTTGTGGTATGGAAGTGTTAATCCAGTAATGATTACTCCTCAACCCTGCCACTGTTCTACCTCTTATCTGTTTTTTTTTGAGAAAACAAATTTGCTTAAAAGTGAATTAAATATAGTAGATTGGCTGTAATTTCTGCGGTATACTCATAAATGTAATGTGGATGTAGATTTGTATAGTGCATCATTGCAGTACATACCTAATGCGCTGAATGTCCTAGTACTGTGCAAAGAGAAATATTTGCATTGAATACTTTAAACTGTCAATACAGAATCACATAATCAGACATATACAGGAACAGGATGGGAGTTCCAGACCATTGAATCAGCCACAGAAAAAGCTTGTCTGCCAAATATCTATTGTCTCGGCACCAAAAAGAACGTCACTTCTTGATGTCTGACAGTCACGATAATGTGTGTTTTTACTATAGAAGTTCCGGCTTTGAAGTGTTTCAAGTTTGTGGAGAGGCGGTTACAGCGTGAAATGATGCGTGTTGTGCTGAACAATGTGAACCTGTCTACATCCATGTTCAGTGGAACTATTTCCAAGCTACTATTTACTGTAAGTTTATCAAACTGGCCATTGAAACTGCACATATGGAAATGTTCGCATCAAGTTAATATGTAGCTACCCGTGTTTTTAACTTTCAGTTTAGGCTCAGAGGATCTTAGTCCCGAACGATTGTTCTTTAGCAATAGTCTTCTTGCAACTTGCATTGGCTGCTCAGATTCTGAAGACACACATTAGCAAGGTCTGAAGCCTCTAATTTCTTAAATCTTTCCATTTTTTGCCATGTACTTTAGAATATAACTTCTGAAACAAGATTAAGCTGCCCATCTCGTCAACTTTTGAGCACACGTTCATCTACCATACCGTATCATATCATATAAAAACAAGGTGTCGCCCTAACAGGACGTAACCGTACTGGCCCGCCATGCAGTGTCGGTCACCTGACTGCCCACGCACCTGGCCTTGCAGCGGCCGACTGTCCACGCGCCCAGCAAAACAATACTGGCCCATTAGGCGGGCCAATAATAATATTCTTTCAGTAGGTTAAATAAACAGTGTGTGAAAAGCTTTAATGAACATGTGGAAAACCGAATCGATTTGTATAACAAATTGGTGAACTTCATCACTACACATATGTACTATTATGATTCACAGGTGAATGAGCAAAGTAACGGCTAGTTGAAGAAATGCTACTAGTCTGTAAAAGGTAAAGTTCTCCCATACTCGTTACCGAGCGTTGGGCCCGGAGCTGATCCCGGTGTACAGGCAGTCAGCCCGCAGGTGACTTGAAGCCATCCACCCGGCGGTAGGCTGCCATCACTTTCCACCAGGCTTGCGGTTACCTTCCAAGCCGAAGAGCATCACCGCCCATTGGCCGGTACCAAATTATACTGCTTGGTGAAAAAGGCACACGCATGTGAGCAGCTTGCCCAAGGCTGTTATCTGGAAGCGGACCGGCCGAGATTTGAACCCGCGACCTTTTTGATCGCGAGCGAGTGCTCTACCGTTAAGCCACACAGGCCACTAGTCTGTACTAGTAACTAAAAGGCCTATGTCACTGAAGTCATCACCTCAAAGAAATAATGTCGTTTTACAGGCATATAGTTTTTGCATACGATTTTGTTATCCACAAAGGTGCTTTGTGGCATGTATTCTCTAGATGAGTGCACGGACAGGCTGTGATGTGCTAGAATACAGAAATCTGACCATGCGACCTGTATTTACCGACTGGCTTATGTCATCTCAAGTTTTGTGGCATTTTTTAAATGAGGTAAATTATTCGTCACTTCATCTTACAGCTGGTTTAAGCACTGCGTACATATGGATCACTTTGCTATTCAGTTGTATTGATGTACATAGCCCTTATGTATACATTATGATGTACCTGTTTGAAAGCATATGTTCATTGTAATAGATGTAGCAAAAAGAATACTGTAGAACACAGAATGCAATATTATTGCTGCTAGATACTGTAAAACCTTTATTTTTGGTTGCACTTAAATTTGGAGGTTTAGGCTACTTAATAATTTTGGCACCCATAATTTTGGCATTTTTGTTTGCTGAACTAATACTGGGTACACTCGTATTCCAGGCAGCCCCCTAATATCCGCATTAGCAGCCTCTGTCATAGCACAGTCAGAATCGCTAGCTTTCACGCTTGCATCAGTTGACAGCTGCAATACCCCACTGGCGACAACAGTTCTAGGTTTTACAAACCTATTTATCAGTGACTGTCGTTTGTTTGAATCCATAGTGTACTTTTAGTCTACTTTTAATCACGTGTATCTACTACTAAATTGCAATGTTTTAGTTTGTTTCTGTCGTCTGTTTTCGGTTACTGTAGCCTAGTGCTGGGCTTTTTTAGTGATGAAATTGACAAAATGCTGCATTCAAATATTTGCTACCCGTTATTTTCGCGAATTTATCAGGGTTGCAAAATTCACGAAATAAAGGGCATGCCAAAAATATGGGTTTTACAGTAGTGTAGAGAATTATTGTGAATTGACTGGTACTGGTGTTAGAGAGGTAAAAGCGCCTCTTCCATCATGAGTCCAGTGATGTCTGAATATAATCATAACCGAGATGATATTTATGGTGCTGTCATCATGGCAAAGCCAATGCGAGAGTTTACCCGGTTCATTTGATGAATGCCGACTAAGCGCCGGTCAGCGCCAACCCTCAGACCAAGCCAATCGACTCGGACTGTGAGTCTGCCGGAAATGGCAGCTACCATCCGCATCCACCATCGCCATTTATTATTACTCAGCCCTAAAGCTGATACTCATTTTACCATCCCACGGAGGGTAGAAGGCTGAGTCCACCTAGTTGGCTGGTTACATACCGAAAATAAGGTGCCGCCTCCAGGAGTCGAACCCAGATACAGTCACCCATCCCAGTACTAACCAGGCTCAGCATAGGTTAACCTCGTTGATCGAAACCAACGCGCTACCACTATGCCAAACTGCCAACTGAAGAAAAGATGAAGGAAATAAGTTGGGGTAATGCTTTGAGTTTTATTCGCTGCTTCTACACTGTTGGTTATGTCACAAGAAGAGTCCCTGCTGCATAGAGAAACTCATGCCATTTATTCTGAAAAGACGTTATCACACGAAATTTTGACTACAAAGGTGTCAACCTTTCTTCACCACTGTTGATTATCTCGCCATTTGCTGAGTTCCTGTTACCATCTGTTGTGTGTACTTGCAAATGTAGTATCAGCCGGAAAAGGTGGAAGTTGAAGCGGTATTTGGCATGGTGCAATTGAACGTTGGACAAGGACTGATACACGGCATGAATAGAGCTGTCAGGATGTTGATGGACGTTCACGGTGCTCGGCAGCAGCAGGATACCATGGAGTATTATGTCATCTGTAACAACACGCAGCAGTCTCTCTGCTTCGGACAGGTATGCACTATGCAGTACAGGTGTGTCACAACCTCTTGTTTTCTGATCACAAGGAAATGTTAATACAAAGGTGGCACTTCTGTAGAATGAGTCTCCTAATTGTCTTGACAGTGACTGAATGATGCACGACATTGGTCCAGCTACCGAAAAGGCCCAATGACCATATGTTACTGAGCCAGCAGATTACTGGTAATGAAAAGGTGTTGCCCCATAGTAGTTTAAGACTATGATTTCACACCTGTAACTTAGTAAGTAAGTAAAAATATTTGTACATGGCGCAAAAAGCAACAGTCATTATGCGCTGCAGCTGTAGACAAACCAAAGTGTCTTCAAAAGTCTCTTAAACTGTACAAGTGAGATGTCTGTCACGTAATGTAACAGGCATAGAGTTCCAGAGACATGGTCCAGCGACGGAAAAACTCCTTTGAAAACCCGTGAAGGCATAGTGTATGGCTCATCATAGATGAGCCGTGATTTTGTGAAGACAGTTATGGATTACAAGGCGAAGGGTGTAAGACCTAGAGATAGACTAAAGAAATCCGGGAGAAAGATTATGGAAAAAGACTTTCGTACCTGACAACTACATAATGACGATACTATAGACCATGGAGGAAATTAATTACAGATATTGTACAATACCCACAAAGATAGACAGTGATTGATTGTATTCTGGTATTGGCTCACCCAAGTTGTAAGGGCCATTAAGTGGGTCGTCGTTTTTGTTGTTGTATAGTTAAGTGGTTTTTTTGAGTATGTTCTGATTGTTTGGTATTGTTAGTAATTGTTAGTATTACCTTCGAGATACTAATGTCTTATGATTTTGTTTTGTATACTGTCAATCCAGGCAAACACAGACGAACGTATTTGTCTTGGTCCGGGTGAGGCTTATTGTTACTGCTGGATGACTCACAAGATTAAACAGGTGGGTAGGTGTAATTTTGTATAGCATTGTTGAGTGTTGTGAGTGGTGTTAGTACCGTCATCTTTGTCTTTCATCATTTCTGCTGTAAGTGTAAGGTGTGGTATTTTATTGGCTGCAGAGCTTGTCGATTGCGTTCAGTGGCTCAACACTGTTATCCTCTTCAGCTGTTGACATCGATACGAACGGTTGCACTAGCGTTGTTTTATTGCATGCAACAACTGGTTTGCCGAGGGTGTTGTTTGTACGAGTGCAGCCATTTACTGGTTATCAGAAACAGGTTAGTAGTAGTTCCATCGGCACTTTTCTATTACTGCTGACGTTGCTGTTTACATGAATTATCTTGGAGCCATACTTAAGAAGCACGTCAGCTTTAACGATGGCCGTGAAAATATGCCCATGCCACTGATTAGTGAACCAGCTCTAGTCTAAGTCCGTGGCGCCTAGAACAAGTACCAGATTTTCACTTCACGAGTGCTTTCATCGCTGTATCTTCCAGCCATTTGATTGCAGCATCGTCAGCGGAGTGGAGCTGCAGTAAGCCATCATCAGCTAGTTTTGTAAGTGGGCAAGCCTCCACGTACCAGACATACTGGTACCAAGTACCAGTACCAGATAACACAAAGTACGAGATAACACAGGTTGACCTTATAATGGCCATGGAACGGTTGTGTAAATATACATGCACTGATTCATTAGTTGTTGACTGCTTGTAGTTTTGGACATTGTACATATGTTGCTCTGCCTTTGCCACCGGACATTGTCAGTGAAGGCATTATGTTTTGGGGCTGTTCATTTGCCGCGTTCATTTGTTCATCCGTATGTTCATTCTGTCATGAACAGCTTAAGCAATCTCCATGAAACTTACAGTGAATATTTACTAGCTCCTGCTGATGACCTTATTAGATTCTGGAGGTTAGAGGTCAAAGATCAAGGTCACAGCAGACCATCAAGGTGGTGTGTTGTGTGGTGGCTTAGCGGTAGGGCGTTGGACTTGCGATTTACAGGTCATGGGTTCAATTCCCGGCTCGTCCGCTTTCATGTAACATTGGTCTTCGAGTCTTGCATCCATCCAGGGTCGCTAAATCGAGTACCTGCTTCGGCTGGGGGTAAATGCGGGATTCTCACCACTGCCAGGTGGCAGGTAACACTGTGTGATCCCATATGGCATGTGTGATTCCCGTAGTGGTGAAGAGCTAAGTTGATGCTAACTGCTATACACTGTTTACTTTACTTACTTTTTACATCAACACTGGGGTGTCGAAGTCTATCTTCCAGTTTGTCTGTACGTTTTTTGTGCATTTTTCAGGTAACTGTGAGTGGACAGTTGGTCTTCGGTACTCTACTGCACAGAACTGTTCAGCTGAAGTTGGTCACAAGCGGCTCCTTGCATGAACCAGTTGTTGACATTGGTGATCAAAGGTCATCGGTATCTTACGTGACGGATCCTTCGGTCGTCAAAGCTGTCAAGATCAGGTGGAAAGGCGAAGAAGCGTGGTCGTCAGATATTTCTATTTCCTCAGCTCGTGTTGGAATGGGTCACTTGACCAAGGTGCATATCACTTTGTTGTTGTTACTACACATCAAGTGTTCACATTAGAAACTTTAGCTCCTGGAAAACAAAACCTTCTTAGCCTTTGTACATGAAATCTACCTGTGGATTTTCAAAGAGTATGCAAGTGGGTTTGATTGCTGGATAATGAAGGACTGGATGTTGATTTTTCATGGGTTTTGTTACTAAACATGAGAGCAGATCTGACAGGAGAGTGCCATGAAAGTGTATTGTCTCTTCCCTCAGGAGAGTGTGGGTGTTTTTTTCATGGTCGGAGTCAGTGTTTCGAGTTACCTTCAGTGCTTAGACACTGTTGGTTGGGTGACTGGAAGGAAATCCGGCCTGTAAAGAACTTGCTCTAGTTATCCCCAGAGGTTCTGTTTGGCGGACATGGCCCAACATGTCGTAACTCCAGAACAAAAGGCCCATTAAACAAAAAATGTCTGTCTGTCTGTGTGTTTATCGTTCCTTTTGCCTGCAAGCATCTTGATAACTGTAGTTGTCTGAGTTTCATGTCTTCACCACTCAGCCGTGTCGGTGGAGACATTCCGGCTCTCCTGTTGGAACGTTTCGTCCATCCGTCCGTTGTTTTGTTCGTCCATTTATTCGTCAGATTTTGTTACCACGATATCTTGTGAACGGCTTGAACAATTTCGACAAAACTTAAGGGACTATTTATTAGTTCTTACTGATGAGCTGATTAGATTCTGGAGGTCAAAGGTCAAGGTCACAGTAGGCCGTTGAGGTGGCAAAGGCATCCTCGTTGATGCTTGGCATCAAAGTCCATCTTCTCATTTGTGTTCTGTTTATGATTTTGTTGTCTGCTACATTCAGAATTATGACAGTACGGGTGGCACAATTCAGTTAACAAAGCATATGCAAACATATCCTGTGTAACGCGAATCAGACAGTCATTATGTCTTGGTGAGTTTTATGTCTTAGATACTGCAGTTATGCTGTGTGTATTCTGTGATGGTGTTTGATACGATTGGAGCAGATTCCATCGTCTGACAGAACTGATCCTGTCCACATCTGGTGTCACATATATGTCAGTCAGCACAAAGATGCAGCAGAATACCTGGTCTGTTGCGTTTTTGAATTGCATTTAATCTTCCTTTTGTGACTAGTCTTACAGGTGCATTGTAATAATACACATGGCTTTCTTGTACTACTTAGATTTTTTCTTTTGTAGACGTTAAGGACGTCTTGTTTGTAGTTTAACTTTTTTTACTGTGCTATAGTGACTTGCTTCACTCCAGGATTTTGTCTTCTTCTTTTGCAGTTTTCCTTTTCTTTGGTTTCATATCTTCTTTTTGCCGTCAGATGTACATGTTTGTGCTGTATAGGTATGTACACGTCATTTTACTTTGTGTCTCATAGTTTCGTTTTTTGTTTAACAAGTCTAAGTTCTTGTTACGATACGATACGATACGGTAGAGATTAACGTGTGCTCAAAAGCTGAGGTGATGGCCAGCTTAATCTAGCGCACGGCCCAGAAACGAAAAAATAAGGAAAATAATAAAATCAAAAACCGCGTAGCTCAGAAGAAACGATCCAGGCAAAGATCCATGGAGGCAGTCCAGAAGGAAGAAGTGAAACTATGGGGGTAGGATTTGTGAAAGAGGTAGGTTTTAAGCCGGGAGTGAAAGAGAGAGGGAGTTATAGGTGTACAGAATGGTTAATCAGAAGAAGAAGAAGTGATGGGTGAAGGAATAGGTGAGTAGGAAATGGAAGAACTGTTACCAGAATGAGGATGACGAAGAGAAAAAGGGAGCTGATTCTAGAGACAAGGTGAAGTATAACGGAAGGAGCGATCAGTTATTTTTAGAGAGGATGATGAAGGTGGGTGTCAGGTGTTGATTTAAGGAGAAGGTTTTTTACGGGATGGATATCCTTTCTGTCAGCCAGCCAACAGTGTGAAAGCACTGAAGGGAATTATTTTATTGCATATTTATTTGACATACTGACCTCTCAGCCAAGTCATGGGGTATGCAATCCAGTATAACTCAGTGCCTGTCCTATAAATTGGGAGGGTTGTGACACGAATGGCATCCGGCATAGAAAGATGACGGGGATGATGGAGATGGAGGCACTGGTGACCCAACCCAACTAAGTTGACATGCAGTTGCATTGTTAGTGTGTTGATGCCTCTATTAGTCTCACTTGCTCTGAAAAACCCCCAGAAATATGGTAGGATTCCAGCCTTTGTTGGGAGGGCCCAGCATCAATCCAAGTCCTGTTTGCCACTCAGAATGGGGACCCGGCTGTGTTACAGTCTCCATGTCTGTCTCCATGTCACTGTTTCTCACTTAAGACTTATCAACAGTTTGTGACAGCATGTTCCTGCCGCCTGTTTTCGTACTGGCTGACCTTGTTTGTCCTGGATACAGCATGCAGGACTTTCAAATGGTTGTCGTCGTTACTGGTACATTGTTTTTGTTCTTTGCCGCATCTTTTCTTTGATAAATATTTTACATGCCTAATACTGTTCTGCTTTGCATTCATAAACGTCACGCCTGTGCTTGTGGTGCATGATATGCTGGTACTTGTAGATTGTGTTCTTGCCACTCTTTGTGGTCAGAACTCAGCTTCCAGTTTCGCTGCTAATGAAAGTCGAGACAGCGCGGCACAAGTCGAGCTTGTGCATGGAGCTTGCCGGAAAAGGCCAAGAAAAGCAGATTTTTCTCTCAGGAGGAGATGTCACTCATACGATGACATTTCAGCTTGGGTATGTGTGCAGCTAGCCATTCTACTGTTGGACGTTTCTTGTTCACCTACAGCCGCATGACACACGGCTTAGATGCAGTATTTGTAGTAAATCTATGATAAATACGTTGAAGTTATCATCTCTTATGTGCTGAAGCCAGAAAATGGTTAAGATGCTGTTGTGATAAACTGTATAGCTGTGGTGCGGGCATTTGTGTGACTTTGCGACTTTGATGACACTATTGAGGATGTTTCTTCTGGAGTTGCATCTCTGTGAGACGTAATAATGTCTTTTAGTAATTTGTGATAATATTAGCATTTTGAAATACAGATGATCTGTAGTACCAGCAACTATTAAACGAGTTGTTATTATGGCATGCAGTGTTTTTGTGTAGCTTGTGTCTGTTTTGCAGTCCAGCAATGCTGCCGTCAAGTCCAGTAGTGTCATTGTCATCTGATACAATTAACCAAGTTTGTCGTGAAAGTGTCACTGGTCCAGATTTGATGAATCTGTGGTCTTCATGGCAGCATAATGTTGAGCCAGAGATGTGGCCGTATAATTCCATGGAGCCGTGGTTAGTGCATCATGTCGCTAGGTGCAATATTTGTTGTTTTTTACCACATGACGCTATGCTAGCGCAGTATATCCTGTCACACTGACCGTCGACATCGGTGTACAACATGGTCGGCATGAGTCACTGCATCGCGTGGGTCTGTCAGCAGCAGTGGAGTTAACTGTTGACTTCTGTTTTCAGAATCGTGTTAATAAATACTCTGCATTTCTCGACACATAGTCATACACAATGTTTCGACAATATTTTTTCTGGGTGAAGCTGTGTTAGCGTTTTCCCCTTTGATCTTCCACCTGTTTTGAAAAAGGAAAGGAAAGGAAGAGTATTTGTATAGCACCTTTTATATACTGTGTACATCTCCAAGCGCTCAGGCGTGGATCACACAGTTTTACCTGCAAATACACCATGCCTGCCTTTACTTCGTAAGCGTTCACCAGATGGCGCCACCCCTAACTGAGGTAAGAGACATCCAGTTGCAGCTTACTACTCATCTATTGACCCCGAAGGGATGAAAGGCTGAGTTGGCCTGGTTGGTTGATCTATAGCGGACGGATTACCCACATAAGTGGCCACCCGTCAGCTACAGGTCGAGCGCAGTACAGAGAAAGTTCGTTGGCCAAAGACCGACCACTGTGCCACGGAACCAACAAAGAAGAATAACCTTTGGGAATAATTGCGCATATTTTACGGCTGGATGCTTTTCTTGTCACTGAACCAACAGTGGGAAAGCGCTGAAAAGTACTTGGAGCTCTGACCCCAAACAGGGAAGATCACCCCATGGCTTTATCCTTTTTTCAAATAATTGACTGCCCAGGGAAGGTGTGCTCAAGGGCTGGGTATGCTCTTACTCTTCAGTGACAAACCATAATTTTGAACCTATTGAAACGCCAGTAGTCATCAGGGCCTTCCATCCCCCTGCATTGGTAGAGGCACCCCTTCCCCCTCTCCTTTTTCCTTCACCTCCCTTCCCCGGGGGCCCTACTCCTCAAATAATTAGGAGTCTGAGGGAGCGCTGTAAGCTCCTCCAGTGGGTTCTGGGGCGAAGCCCCAGCCGAAAAACGATTCGGTGCGTATTTGAGCCTAAAAAGCTGCTCTGTTGCTATTGTATCAGCAAAATATCTGATTGTAGGATTTGTTGTCATGACTAATTTTGGCCATGCATTCTACAGTGCAGATTTTGTTTCACCACTATTAACAACAGATGACCATGTTGGACTATGGAATTAAATTAAATGTGGACAAGTAAGTAAAAAACTTAATTGCACACCTTGCTGACGGACAACAGTGCCAGCAGCAGCAAGAAACACCACAGAAACAAACGAAACCGTCAAGTTCAATGACAGTGCAGCACTACTAATTCGTTAACATACTATTAGCACTTGCTAGACTTCCAGGGGGATTTGTTCCCCCTCCCCCGCGGCGCCAAACTGGAGGCAATCTGCCTCCTTCCTCCCTACGTAGGAGGCCCTGGTAGTCATAGTGTAAACCTACATACGCCCGGCTTTCTTAGTTGCTGTAACTGTTCTGTTGTTGTGTGTTGCCATTGTTGCCATTTTGCACGCTGACAGCTCGTGCTTGTTGTAATGGTTTCAGTGGTTCAGCCTACAGTTCATCTCCGTATGCCAGCACGCAGCATTGTGTAGTTGAGCAGCCAAACATTGACCTGCAGGTGACGCTGACCCAGCGCTGGCCGGGACTCAACGCCCTGTTGATTGATGTTACTCCATACTGCTTGATGACAAACGAGTGTGACCTGGAATTGACGTTGTTTGAAGAGAATGGCAGTTCTTGGACACTTGCTGCTGGCAAAACGTTCTCACCTCCTTTCTTTAACGAGGTTCATTTCTCCCTTCACACACTGTCATAATTGACTATTTGAATTCCGATTTGTAATAATGATCTGTATATAATAATCGGATTGTGAATCAGGCCAGTGGTATGGCTTACGTGGGCAGTCGGACGGGCGAGGGCTGGATGCAGGCGGCAGGTGCGGACAGACGACGGGCGCAGACCGGCTGCGGGCGGGGGTAGGGGG
>Ga0209780_1000713_pt1 | contig 19124 bp, 7 predicted proteins | sample WorMetexBAHAMAS2_FD_187384 | JGI IMG/M metagenome (GOLD analysis project Ga0209780, IMG submission 187384) | Marine gutless worms symbiont microbial communities from Max Planck institute for Marine Microbiology, Germany - Inanidrilus exumae... | ecosystem: Host-associated > Annelida > Digestive...
CCTTTATCCCTTCACTTCCCCCACCTTCTACTCTGTCTTTTAGTATCTTTTACTTGTCCCTTTTTCCCGTTTTTAATCACTTCATCTGTTTTTCTGCTTTTCCATCACTTTGCATTCTACTAGAACATTCCCACTACATTTTTATGCTGTATGTTGTAGGAGGCGACTAAACCTGGCTTTTGTTTTTTTTTTTGCATGTGTTGATTTTGTGTTATATGTATTTTTTAGTTAAAGATGCATGCTTGTTTTTGTTGTATTTAACTTAGTTTTGTCTTGTGATGTGATAAGTTGTTTTCCCCTGTTGTGGGTGCTAGTGTAATAATTTAAATGAGCCTTTCGATCCCTTTCCTTTTTTGGGTGGCTGCTGAACAAAAAAGGTGGCCAGGGTTGAGGTTAATATATTGCTGGCCTTCCTTTTCTGGGTAGGGATAACTCTCAACCCCTGGCCTTTCATCTCCTATATAGCCATATTTGCGCTGAAAAAGGGCGTAAAACTCCAACTAACTAACTAACTGTTGGAGAAAAACTTGCTGCCTAAATGCTGTTGCTAATGGCAAATAGCGCATTAGGATTAGTGAGATGCTAAAGTTATCTGCAGGAATACGAACGTTATCAACAACGTTGGTGGTGGTCAAAAATTGTTGATCCACCTGTTTTGAAACAGCAAGTTACGGTCCAGTTGACATCAATAATTTTAGTTGTAGTGGAAGCCTATTGATCACACACATGGCTCAGTTCAGCGTTATATTATGTGACACGGAGCATCGCATGCTGGATGCAATAATTGAGCACACTGCAGTGATGCAGGTAGCTAAATAAAATGTGGCAGTTGCTGAAAGTGCTCCTCCGGTTGACATGCCATCTGTTTGGGTTATTCGTACAACAGTAGGCCAACATCTTAACCGATACGAAGTGTCATGCGCGTCTCTCGGCGATAGCGGAGCTTCTTGTTGAAGTGTATTTGCAGGTGTGTTGTATTGTCGTTGCTGTTGTTTTTTGTCCAGTATGGTGCAAACTCGAAGTCCATTGATCACGAGGGACACAGTGCCGTCTACTATGCTCGAGGTGCCGGTGCCACCGAGTGCGTGGAACTCCTGCGGTCTCAGGGTTGTCCCGAGAACCCGACATTACCTCGCCGGCGTATCAGCAACCCTCCGGCAAACAGTGCGGCCGTACCGAGTCGAAGTGGAAATGGCGGACCGGAAACCGACGAAATATTTGAACGGCTTCCCGCGAGCGTCATATGATAATGCTTCTAGTGCGGAACTGTGCGTTGACCCCCACTGACTGTATTGCCGGTGGACGTGCTGCAGAGTCGTCAGTTGCATCCTCGTTTCCATTGCGCTCAGAAATCGTACGCTGACGAATATTGTGCAGTGATGTACTGACGACACTACTGTAGACATTTTTTCTACTTTGATGAGAATTGATTGCCTCCTGCGATTTTTGTAAAGGTGCATGCCGACCGAACAAGATGTGCTTTCGCAGTGTTGAATACAGCTGTTGTCGGCAGCACGATCCCGTATCTGCTATTTTGCCTGGTTTGTGTCATCTGCTGTGCTTCTTGTGTCTTGTTGATTAAGCAGCATACTTCATGAGATCGAGAACTGTTGCATCTTGTTTTTGTTTTTATAATTTAAACTGCACATATGGGGTGGGCCAAAAAGCTGTTATTGATTTCTCTAAAAAATTGTGCTTACTGTTCTAATGTTAAACATTCTATATGCCAATGAAGCTTTTCTCGTCTGATTTGAATGTAATTCATTTATTACTATACAGTGATATAGTATTTGAGAGTTTGCTGCTATTAAATATTCTATATGACGTCATATAGACGTCACACTTGATACTAAATTGAGGCAGGTGAAAACCAAAATATGAAAACCTGAGAAAAAAAAGAAATATTAAGTGGACATCGACATCCTTTGGAATAAGTCATGGCTTTGAAATGTCATTTTACACACTTTAATGGATGATTATGACAGTATCTGCTAGTGTACCATAATCTTTAACATTAGAACAGTAAAAATTATTTAATTACACACTTATGTTCATGAATATGTCATGAGATCACTGTATTTCTTACATTTTAGTGTTACTAATGTGAAGAAGATGGGGTTTGTTCCTTTGGCCCCACCCTGTACAATATTGTACTGTTGGGCACAGTCTTAAGATTCCTGAAATGCTATTAATGTAGTTGTTATTATACAAAGATGGATACTTCATAACAATGCAGCTAGCACATATGTCAGTGTGCAGGTGTTCTTTATACAATACTGAATGCCGCTGTTACTGGTAGACTTTAGCAATTGTTATGCCGTATTTGCCATCGCGGCAATGGCTTGATTTTTGTGTTGCAGCAATTAAGGAGTGGTTTTAAAATATTTCCGTGTATTAATAGCAAATTCTCCCATGTTCTGGGAACTGCTGTGGTTCAACACTGTGCCCAAGTGTGTTCGTAGAAAAAAAAAACAACCACTAGTACGTTTTGTCTATTTAGCTTGCCTATGCAGCAGCTTGTTGTATTTATTGCACACGTCCAGTTGTATTTTTGTGGCCTTTTGTTGCTGATGTTTCATTAAGATATCAACTGCTCACTCTTGTTTGCCGAGTTGCTCCAGTTTAGATTATAACTTGCAAATGGCACCCTTCACGAGTGGCCAAAGTGAGTTCTTCACGTTGGGTAACCATCCAATCCAACTAACAGTGTCAAAGCACTGATGATCACCCGCTGGCAGTGACGTACGGGCTTCGGGGTGGTAATGCATCGTGATTCAGGTGTTGATTTCGGCAGTATATAGATTGTGTGTTTACTGATCTTCCTTTCTTCCTTCTTTCCTTATGCTTTCTTTCTTACTTATTTACTTCTTGACTTACCTATCTACTTCTTCCAGAATAGACACGTTCCGTTTACAGGCTGGAGGTCGTAGGCGACCAAACCTGGCTTTAGTTGTTTTGGTTCATTTTATGTTGTAGCATATCTTGTTATGGATGCATGCTTGCTTTTTTTGTGTTTCAGTTTTTCAGTACTGAGCCAAGAGACTGGCTGTGAAGAACGTCTCCGAAATGACCCATTCTGTGTCGGTTGGGACGTAAAACCTTAACTCACAGTCAGCCACCCCGTCCGAGTTGAAGTTCTGTTTAAGTGGACTAATGCGGTTTTGTGGCTGTATTTGTACATTACTGCCCGTTGAAACTCGGCCTTTTTGGGCTCATCCAGAAAGGACGTCCAATGGGGAGGCAGGGGTGAGTAAAATGCGGACAAAAGTGGACAAGGGAAGTGGAGGTTTTGATTGTTTGTGGTCACACTTGATATTTCAAGGCTACTGCACCCTATTAGCATGATTATGCCATGCCTTACCTTGCTGTATGCACATTTGTATCATTTCACAGCAATGGCTGCTAGGCTTTGAGGATAGCCACTAGAGATGAGTTGACCGTAGCTGACGGCTTGATTTGTGTTAGCCTATTTGGACTTGTAGTATTGGCTTTGAACTACGCAGCTGCAACGTCCACGTGGCAGGGGAGGGGAGCTTATGCCAAATGCAGACAAGGTGGAGGGGGGTTAAGAACTAATGTAAGTTGACCAGTGACGTAATTTCTTCATTCCTATCTCTGCCAGCTGTTCTGGCCGCCGGCAAATAAATGTAAACATTTTGCAGCACTTAGATCGGCGATCTGGTACTAGTAATAAGCTTATCTTAAACTTACCGATTCACTTTTATTCAAATCACATGACAGACCTTCACCAGTTCACTTCGCAAAGCAGGACATCATGCCCTAAAACCTGCGAGATCGTATCATGACTAGATTACTGTAAGTCACTGTGCTCTATTTTTGCGGACATTGTTTATGGATGGCCTTATTTTGATGCATCGACTGATACCGGGGAAGGGACGCCACAAACTTCACTCTCATAAGCCAGCCGCATCAAAGCACTGCAGGAGTTGGCAGTACTACCAAACTACAGAACGTTCAAGCAATTACTACAGTTAATGTTATTTACGGTTAATGTTATTTAGTTGCTTGTTAATGTCATAGACGGAAAGCTTGCCCTGTATGAACTCTGGGTCTGTAATGCACCCAGATTCATTTGATTCCAGCGCTGTTGAAATTGTTTGTTTGCTGACTTATTTACTTCCTTACTTTTCTATGTCTTTAAGAATAGGCCAGTTCCGTATCCAGGTTGAGGTCGTACGAGGCGAACAAACCTGGCTATAGTTTTTGTGTTGTTGCAGCATGTTCTGCTGTGGATGCACGTTTGCTTTTGTTGTGTTGGAGTTAGTTTTTCAGTACTTAACCAAAAGATTGGCTGAGAAGAACGTCTGCAAAATGACCTGTTTTGTCAAGTGGGACGTAAAAGCTTAACTCAATCAGTCGGACAGAAAGCTTAGCAGATCCGTTCTACACATCTGCAAGTATAAATGCTGCCGCTCTGAGATTCACTGGTTATATTTTGTGCTGAAAACTAGTCTCAGTTCTGTGCATATCTGTTGACGTTTGTTCTGTCTGTTCATGTACAGTTACCATTTCATTTATTTTTATTATTATCATTTTAATTTTTCTCGGATCACTGCTTGTTTGTGAAGTGCTGCATTTTCAGCCGGTCGTTTAAGTTTTTATATGTTCGCTGCTGTGCTGTATACATGTAGTTATGTTATTTGCATGTAAGTATGTAACTGTATGCAACTTTATATTTATCACCGTCGCTGTCGGCCGACATGTAAATATGTGTTGTAATCTTTTCAGTATAGCACTGATATTTCGTATTGTTTTATAGATAAGAACAATGTCGAGCATATTGGTGTTTTTATCGTATTATGTATGCTCCAGTGCAGATGTTTCACAGTACGAGTGAGTCTGCTTCGGTGGCAAAGACTGTGTCTAAAATGTACACATAGTCGCGGTTGTCAAAATGCTAGTCCATGTTGTTTGCTATATAACACTGATGATCTCTGTGGTTCTGGTATGCGTAATCACAGTTGGTTTGGTGAAGATTGAATTAAACGATTGTGAATGTGGTATATGTGCATGAAAGCAGCAGTATTACAAACAGGTTGATAGTAAAACATCGTCTGTCAATATTTACTGTACATGCATCGATCTATTATCAGACAACAGTCTAAATTTCACCAGTCGTTTGTAGTAAGTAAGTGTTTATTTCAAAATTGGCGGTCACGAGACTGAATAGCTCAATAACAATGCAATGTTCAAACAGGACACAAGACAAAAACACTGCGACACTTACTAACAGTCACAACATTAGAACAAACACTGGCAGTTTATACCAGATTAATGCAAAGTAAGATTATGCTGGAGAACAGTTTTAAGCTAGCATAAAACCGAACTTTAGCCATACGTTTGTTCTAAATAGAGGGTAATGTGGAAGCTAATCTGAACAATCCAGTTTTAAACCGCAATAAATGTGGTGCTAAACCTGCAGTCTAATTACAGTTTAAAGCCAAGTGAATCTTTTGGTCTTAGTTGACAGGAATGGGAGCGTATAATGTTTCACGAGAAAAACACAAAACCGACATATTAATTAATTATACGTTTTCGCAACCGTTCAAGTTTCTTTTTCCACCGTTCCATTTTCTCGACTGCACTGACGAACAGCTGACAACAACACAATGTTAGCACCTTGTAGTCATTTACATTAACTTTTAGCGGTTTTGTGGGACATCAGCAACCAACCTTTATTGTTAAACCAGAATACAATGCAAGCTTACTGGAAATGACATAGTTTGACAGACCACAATGACGTCCGAACTTTAGCCTAAAGTTTGTTCTATATAGGACTAATATGGAGGCTAATCTGAACAATCAATGTAGTGCTAAACCTGCAGCCTAAAGCCAAATGAATCTTTTGGCTTTGTTGACAGGAATGGGAGCATATAAGGTTTCACGAGAAAAACACAGAACCGACATGTTTAAGCTTGACTGTTTCAGTTTTAAAAAAGTAACTAAACTGAAGTTATCAACTAATTTCTACTGTACTTTAACTATGTACAAACTGAAAAGAATTAACTTTTCCCAACGTTTTCCCAACGTTTTTTGGCAAATGATTTTACGCTGCAACAACTGCTGTTATTCTATTACCAAATTTAAAAACAAGTCTTTCAACTGAAAACCAAATCATAAGAAAATCTGTTAACCATGAACTCATCAGTAAGTGCACTGTAAAGAGATAATCTTGATTGCAAGAATAAGGGAGGATATGAACATTTCGTCGAACATGCAGCACATTTGCTTTGTCAACATTTGAAATATCAGTTGGATTTTAGTTAAACTTATTTTAGTTAATAATTAACAAAATTACTTAAACTGACGTTTAACTAAAGTGTTTTCCTTCAGTTAAACCTTAGCTGTAACAAAAGTTGACACTAATAGATAACAACATTTCATTTACCATACCAGCAACTTTTGCTCATCAGTGGTTAATACTAAAGTTCTCATATGTTCAGCCATAGCATGTTGTATGTTGTGTCGTAAGAGAAATTATTATCAAAGAACCTATAATTTTGAATGCTACAATCAACCTATGACCAATAACCTACAATGCTGAGGTTTATTTGCACACCCAGAAACGCGGTACGTGACTCGGCAGAAAAACGTTAACTACACTGTGTCTCAAAAAAAACGTCCCACCTGTAAACTGTCTCTAACTTTGTCAAATCTTAACCGATTTTCAAAATTTTTGCACTGCTGGAAAGCGTATGAAATTTGCTATAAAAGCCGTATGACAATACCCACCTTACCTTAGGCATGTTGCTACACTACCTTGGGAAATTAAACATTCAAAATTTCCAGCAGTGCAAAAATTTTGAAAATCGATTATGATTTGACAAAGTTAGAGACAGTTTACAGGTGGGACATTTTTTTGAGACACAGTGTAGATAACTAGGTAGTAACTAAGTACACTGTACACAAGTCGATACATATATATATATATATATACTTACATTGGGATGCATAAGAGCATCATCGTCAGGTACAGTGGCTGAAGCAGACAGTCCATTGTGACTAACTGCACCGACAACTGGTGCAGAGGCATTTGCACTGCCAAACATTGCACTGCTGTGTGACGCATCGACAATACTTCCACTTGGCAACGGAATCTAACACAACAACTGGCTCTCACTATAATCAGCATGCAGTTAACAATAAGTAGAGTGATGTTGCATAACAGAATCTATACAGTTCTTCTATCATTTATTCCATCATATTATTGTGTGTCTGACTGATGCAGTCAAAGTATGCAAAATATGACTACAATGTACCTGTTCAAAAGTTAAATATGCTATCCATTCGTGACCAAGAAAAACGTACAGTCAATGTTAAAAAGAGATCTAAAGACATAATTATTATTTCAATACAAGTGCTGAAAACACGGTGATAATTTTCTACACATAAACAGTAGTGACCTGACAGAGCAAACACAACAATTTAACTGCAGGCTAGCAAACATCTCAAACCACACTGTATTTTGTTCCATCTTTCAACAAACTAGCATACCATCCATAGCAAGTCACAATGCAATGTCTGACAATTTACGGATAATTCATGACAGTGAACATGATGTGCTAACTCGATGTCCCAAAATAAAACATGGCAAGAAGAGGGTAAGCTCGTGTGTTCACGGTTTAGCTGATGGACATCGAATAAGAATTAGTTACACTTGTTTATCAACGTTTCCATCTCCGATCTGAGATCTTCGTCAGTACTGACTCAGCCCCCACTCCTGCTCACCACTTCTATACAGTCTTTCAAGAGACAACTTAAAACATTCTTAGTGACCAAATCTTTCCCATCACTTTAAACTGCTTTCTCATATGTGTGTTCCGTGTCCCAGAAGCTACTTTACCTAACTTATGCCATGTTAATCAGTACGTTCTACTACTACTACTACTACTACTACTACTACTACCACTGCCACTGCCAATACTACTACTACTACTACTACTAGTACTTAAGCAATGGTGACAACTGCTACTAACTCACCTCACAGCGGCTAGATCTGAATGTCGACTGAGTGAAATCCGAGTTCTCAATATCGTGGATGGCAGACGCACGCCGCTGCTGATCGTCAAACGATACAGTTTCTGTTTTCACTCGGACTCGGCTGTCATCCAGCATCACTCCCTGCGCTTTCAGTATCTCATCGGCATCCACTGACACACAACAACGCGAGATATACTACCCACTGCATGAGACCTGCCTTGTGGACCAGTGGTCTAAGCACTCAGGCACCACGTGCAGCAAAGCGTCCTTCACATAAAATTAACCCCAAAACACTAAAGCCAGGTTTAGTCGCCTCCTACGACATTGGGCCTGGAAATGGAGAAGGTCTATTCTGGTTTTTGGCACTTCATAAATTAGTCACTTACTTAATTAGACACTTACCCACTTACTTACAGCCCTGGGACTCACACAGGGCATGTATGCCCTTTAGTTGCATGAATAATAATAAGAATAAATTTGTTTCATCATCATCTCTCTCATTCTCTAGCATGGAACACACAGTAAACTTTTTTTGTTGAAATGGACTTCATTTTTGCAGTGACTCCACATTAGGCCTTTGAACCTTTAAAAGCCTGCTTCAATTATCATCAAATGCTTATCTGTCACCAACCAGACACTGTCAAAGCATCGAAAGCAGCCAACAGAACTGACTCCAACGAGAGAAAGATCACCTACAGTCACCATCCTTTTGTGATCTACCAACTTCTACAGAAGGGAAAGCACACACTTTTACACCAGCTGTCCAACACCAAATCCTATTTCTACAATAAGGGAATAAAGTTTACAACAAGATTTTAACGTTTTTATACTACAAAATAACAGAATGCAAAATACAAACCTGCTGCTTGAAGTGCCTTCTGCAACGCCTTCTCTGAATGCTGGGCATTTGTCTACAACAAAATACTTCAATGATAGGCAGCACGAAAAAAGAAACTATGCAGTAAGGAGTTAACAGGCTATCAGCTGGATGTCCTTCCAATCACCCAACAACAGTGTTATTGATTGATTGAGTTAAGATTTTACACCCCACCCGACACAAATAGCCTAGGTCACTTCGGAGACGTTCTTCCCAGCCAATCTCTTGGCTTAGTACTGAACACAACAAAACCAACATGCATCCACAATGAAATACACTATAGCACAATATAAACACACACTAAAACTAAAGCCAGGCTTGGAATCGCCTCTTATGACTTCTGGCCTGGAAAACAGAATGGGCCTGTTCTTAAGGAAGTAAATAAATAAGGATTTAAGTAAGTAAATGATTTATGTAGTGCTGAAATCAACAAATAAATCAGGGCGCAGTACAGTGCCAGAGCCCATATGGGGCTACAATGGTATTAAGTCACAGAAGGCAAATTTATTTATAAACTATAAAATAAATTTCACATTGTTATCACAGTGATAATTAAACACTGCACCAGCATAGTGTTGAGGATTTACAACACCGTGCTTTCAGTCATAAATAAAGTGCAAGTTAACTACAGCAAAGTTCAGACAAATTGAAGCATGGAGTTAGTACTAAGGTTCTCTTTGCAGCCATCTTCACTTATTTGTATATATTATATCGATAGCATCAGGAACATCTGCAAAGGTAATTTAATAATTTTTCATGTTTAGTCATTACTTAATTTTCAATCAAGACTTCACTAAGTGGAAAAAACAAAGAAACAGACAACACAGGAATACTTGAGGATTTAGCATATAGCTCGGTTTAATACTGATAAATAATCAACAACACACTTCAGTAAATAGATAAATAAGTGAATCATGGTAACACACCATAACGTCCATGTATGGAGACAAAGATTCAGTTTTGTGCCAGTCTGTTGACTCCTTTTTACCACGTTTTATCTCCTTCACTTTTGAACTATCTCTGCAATAAGTCAACAACAAAGTGATAAGTTGATAACTCATTAGCCTATCAGTCTGCCAGTATAAACATAGTCAATTAGTCATACAGAAGACGATAACAACTGGATGATTTACATGTGTCAGTTACTACAGTTGATACAAGAACAGGAGTGGTGTCTTGGTGTGTATATCCTTGTCATTGGTCAAACAAAAGACCCAACATTCACTTGGCGAAACTTAAGAAACTGATAATAAATCTAAGACGATAGTAAAGTGTATGACACATCCGAGCAGTTTAATAACAGCAGCTCCGCAAGTGAAACACATGCCAACATGAATGAGGGAGGTCACCGTCATGTCCACATCTGCTAGCCAAAAAAGAGGCTCACAATCACTATTGTGCCACCTTCACAGCAGAAAATTAACACATGCTGTCTAATCAAAGAAGACCACCTCACAGTCTTGTTTCACGATGAAAACAATCCTGTTGACAACCACAACTTTTAATTCTCGGTCAGTAAACATACTTGTTTACGACAAACGGTTCAATTTCTCGGTCAAGAGCCGGCAAGGTTACTCAGTACTAGTTCATCACACAGGATGCACCACCCGACCAGCACATCTCCACCATAAAATCCACGATAATCCGGATAACGTTTTACTAGCATCATAGTTACGTGCTAGTAATACTACACAAAATATGCACGTAAATTTGCCATGCCTTAATTTATTAGCTTTTGATATACAAATAAGGAGTGCATGGCTACTTAGAGGAGTCTGTAAAAAACAGTAATAGAATTTCTACAACAATTCTAACACTAGATGACAATTAAGGCACCTTGAATGGCTTTCAGATTTTCTGTGTGACTTTGACGACTTTGATCTGGAGTTTCGATGCGAGCTCAATGATTGAGAATGTGATCTTGACCTACTTCGGGAACGATGCTTACCTACAAGTGACAATACTATAAATGCCACACTGCAACAACAGTAATAGCAAAAACAAAGGCTAAATAAACAGTGATATCAGTTATCACAGTACCCAACAGCAAGGACAATAGACTACAGAGACTGGAGATGTTAACAAGTCTCGCAAGACTCAAGACTCTGATTTTTTCTCGATACTGGAAAATAAATTTCTCGAATTGCGAGAATCGAGAATGGTTATCAGTAACACCTGTCATTCCATGCCTGTTGTTATCAATTGCATACCTGCGTGGACATTTCGGCAAAACTAAGGATTAGGAAGCTGACCAGGCCGTGTCAACGCGGTCGCTACAGTTCGCCTGCATGAGTAGAAGTCCTGCACGGACTGGGGATATGGGGATCTCACAGGGGCCCACAGGTACCCATGGAGGGTGGCGGGTATATGCTTACGTGCCACCCGAGGTAACGAAGAGAAAAGTAACTAGCATACCATGAGGATGCCGGGAGCCGTGAAGTGCAATCATCTACTCTCTCACTCATTCCATTCAAGTTGCTAGTAGGGGAGAATGGCTTGCAGGGCCCTGGACAATGTCTGCTCATCGTCGTCCGCCGGTTGTCTTTGATCCTGACTGGCATGCGTGCGAAGGTGTGTGTGCTCATTAACTACACTCTCCCACAGCTGCCGACAACGCTGTCGCCGGAAAAGCGGAGCCGCTCCCGCCAAACTAAAGTAGGGAGAGTGCAGTAGTCATGGGACTAAACAAGGCTGTGACTTTGCAAGCGCACCAAAACGGGTACCGGGGTAGGTACTCAGTCCAAATAGAATCTCGATCGAGTCCCGGGATTGGCCGATCAAGACTCGGGAATGAGATTTAACACACCTAGCAGAGACTATGGTAAGATGTATTTGACATATTTAGCGATTGCAGCAATATTCAAATTTGAACATATTACAACCACTGAAAGATCATCCCAAAGCTAGTGTACTTTTGAAGATCTCTGACATCATCTTCATTATTACAGGAAGATGATAAGTAATAACTGCAAGGATCTAGTTGTGAGTACCTCAGTGTCATTACAAGCAACATGGGGAGCTGCAAAAATTACAAAGCACCACAATGTTAACAGCACTGAGCACAAACCGTGTCGTCTGTGGCTGTGTTCACTGCTTCGATGTTTATCTGACGAACGGCTGCGGGAACGAGAATGAGATCTTCTTCTGTGCTTCGTGTGCTTTGATCTTCTGCTGCTTTCACGATCACTTGACCCACCGCGTGAACTAAAGTTAACATACCAAAATTACAGTGATAAACACATCTCACATACAACAACATTAGTACATTACACACTGGACAAAAAAGACAGCGATGACACAGAATCACCTGCTGAGCGGAAACAGCGGTATGCTGTTCCACCTATTTTGATAACCTGAAAGATACTAAAACCAAAAAACTATAAAACTAAAGCCAGGTTTGGCTGCCGCAATTAATTCGTTGCAAACAATGATGCTGTTGACTAGCATCCGCAACGCATCATAAACTTGAATCAGACATTCCTGGGCTGTCTGTTGTGGTCATACCGCTCCTGTTCAACTGGACAATTCTGACTGCATGCTCGACACTCATAAGCAGCTCTAGCACAGAAGACGCCAGCGCTTGTTTCCGGCGATGATTTCCGGCGCCAGAGACCGGCTCGTGTAACGTCACCTTTAGTCAGATCGCCCCGGATAGCCTGCCAGTAACTCTTAAAACCCTAACCGTATCGGTGGAGTCGGTAGAGTATTTTACCATCACCGCTTTCAACAAGAGCTAACCTCAAATGGTGTCTTTTCTCGTGTCGTCGACTGTCGCGATCGCTTTCACTGCTTGATGAAGAATATCCCATTATTTCACTTATTTCACTGTCCCATCACACTATCGCTCACTCCTGCCGCAAAGAATACCTATAACAGCACTCACTAAATACCGTATCGTTCTTCATGGCGCATAAGACCGATGTCACACCTGCAATTTTTTCGCGCGATTTTGTCGCGCAAGTTTATCGCGGGATAAAATCGCAAGTGTGACATGGCGTGCCGCGCAACTTCTCAACATTTACGCAACTCCTTTTTCGATTACAGCAGCGCTCTATTCTGTGCCACTTTGTCGCGAAAATGAGGTGAACGCTGATTGGTCAATTCTCGTTTATGCGACAGAGTTGCAGCTCCGGCGCTATATCATCTTTGATTGCAGTGTGCGACACGGCATGTCACACTTGCGATTTTGTCGCGCGATAAAATTGCAGTCTAATTGCGGTCTAAGTATATAGCGCCAAAGCGTATACGCTCCGCCTAACCTACAGAGTACAGATACGTAAGCTTTGATAGCACAGCGAGAGCCATACACAGCTGTACTGCTGTAGCCTGTATGTCCTAGCGCTACACTGATATACTAATTTCTATTCGTTTGGTTGTCCGTTCGTCTATCTCTTTATTACATCAGCATGTAAGACAATCAACGTTTTTTGCCTGTAACTTGGTCAAATGTTCACCAAACATGTTAAAATTCTTTCACCAATAGACTCTGTAGTCTGCAGTAAATTTGTAGTAATTAGGGCAAAATTCGGTGTTTCTGGGGGATCAAAATGGTTAAGTGTTAATTAGGCACACCCACGGATTATTTCTCGTCTTTTGAGCCATCAATCGTCAAAATCGGTCGTAGGGTGTGACTAATTCTTATTTAGAGATCTTTGCGAAAAGGGTAGCTATAGAAATGAGTAAAAATAATATTCGTCATATTTACCCATTTGCACAAAGATTTTCGTGGACGGATTTTGCACCAAATTGGCACGAGTATAGAGGTCGCCGACATAATCACCGGTTACAATTTTTGGCGATCGGTTGAGGGGTGTCGATTCTGTATGGGGTCAAAATTTGCAATTTTCCATTGACTAGCCAAGTTGCCGTTAACACAGGGCTGGCGCTAGCCCGTATCCCGTGATAGCCTATAGGATGACTTGACAGAAATAGAAAATTAAATAAAACCATGCTGAGAAGTTGGGAGAAAAGATGAGACTGACGGGTGACTTTTGTTCTTTGTTGCATATCTACGCAATGATGCAAAGGTGGACTTCACTCTGCTTATGCAAGTATCTCGACTGTCAGTGACGCTAGACAGATGGAATAGTCTATCTCGGTCAAACTGCTTAGCCTACGCATGTAGGCCTACTACATCTACACCAACTTATTCTTTGCTGCTCGATACATATATAGGATGTGCAAAAAGCCGTCGTGTGACTTGTGCTAATATTTCAGTTGTCTTTTAGGCCCCACCCACACCATCAACTATGTCGAAGCAACGTTCGACTTTGTCGAAAGAATCGTTCGACTTATAGCATTCGACAATGTTGCTTCGAGCCTTTGACGTTGATGTACGGGGCTATAGAATTCCAAGAAGGATAATGAGTATCGACGGGGCAAAAGGTATATGGGGCACGTGTCCCTTATTTCTGAACATCGGGGCACTTAATGTAATGTAATGCTCGCCTGTCCCTCCGTTTTTAAAACCGTTCCGCTGCCTTTGTACCCAACAGACCGACCGACAGACAGACAAACAAACACACATATAGACCACGCTACTCCGTGTTCAAACATGATAAAATCGCGAGACTGAAGTCGTATAATTTGTCGAACCTTGACGGAGGGGATAAATAGCAGTCATGGGTGGATATGACTGCCAAAGAATTGTGTAAAATTTCATTTTCACGTTTTAACGTATAGGCCTAGCAGACACAGACAAAGTCGAAGAAGAACTAGCCTACTTTTGGCTCTCCGTGTGTAATACATAGATAGAAGAGCCATGCAGTAGACCGAAAGCAATGCGCAGTTGCTGTAACCTCGCGAATAACGTTGCTCTAAAGCTGTTTTGCATCCACGCCGTTGCTATGGTGATACTTCTATCCTGCTTCCTAGGCATGCTGGCGACATGTCTTGCCTTCCTTCTCCTAATGGTGCTATCGTCGTCACGTGGCTACAGTCATCTTCCGGGTATTTCGCCTCCAGTTTTCCGTACTTTAAATACAATGTTCTATACCTGTGTTACTGACCACGCAGAAGTGTTTTACCACGCGACGCTGTGCTAGCGCTGTATTAGCTGTGGCCGACGTGTCTGTCTGTCTGTCTGTCCGGCACAAGTCGGAGTTCTATCGAAACGGCTGAACAAATCGTGCTCGTTTTTCGCGTACAGACTACACACGACTTTTCGTAGACTGTGCTGAAAGGTAATTCGGTTATCTCCAAAAATAATGGCACTGCCCTCTGTAACTTTGTCCAAACTCTCTGGACTCAGAGAAACTTTTGCAAGTGCCCGTCGGCTGTCGAAAGTGTTGCCAACGTATGTGGACGCTGAGTATAATAACCTAGCCACGGTCGTCAGGGGTCAGTTTATCACTTTGAGCGTCCGTACACGATGGGCGTGAAGCAGTGCATCGCGCGGGTCTGTCTGCGTAAGCTGAGACTTGCAAATGTCGATGATGTGGATGTACGTTGCCTAGGGCCTGGTTACTGGTTCGGAGTCGGTGCCGCGTTGACATTCGCGAGGTTCTTGCTGAATGGAGTTCCCGAAACAGCGTCTTATTACGCCCACATCTACGGGGATTTCGTACGAGTATGGATCGGCGGTGTCCCGACGTACCTGACAACCAGGTTATGTGATCTGAAAACGGTCCACTCGACCGTTTCGTTCTTAATAATTCACGTTATCGCAGCAAGATCATCACGTTTCATAGCCATTTTTCAGACAAAATTGCACTTCAGTAAAATTTAAAACAACCTGTTACAGCAGAACTCTTCAGTGTACTACACACATGATACAGTTGTTTTTTCACGTTTGCTTCAACTGTCTTTCTATATTGCTTACTGTGCAAATGTTTGTTTGGCGTCAACAAATACACAGCAATCGCGCGGTTTCTACGCAACACATGCAGTATGCGTTTCGTTAATTTCGTTGCAGGCCATCAGTGGCGAACCACGTGATGAAGACGAATGGTAATAACTATACACTGCGGTTCGGAAACAACGTTGGCCTCGCGCATATCGGGATGCTGTCAGATGGAATAATATGGAACAGCAACTTGGCGAAATGGAGAACTTTACGAGCCTTCTTCCAGCGAGGTACGTGCGACGTAAGTCAGATGTCGAAATGTATGCTCTAGTAGTCGCTTCTTCAACCGCACTGTCGATGGATGTGAAAAACGAATCCACACCTTGTCTCCACTGAATTGAAGTTAAAATTCAAATGCATTTAAATACACTCTAACTGTATTATTTATTTAACGTTAACTGCACGTTTAACAAAATATACCACCTATTTTCTGCTATATGAAGTTAAAAGCTCTGTCCGAGAGCCATAGTTGTCAAATAGCAAAGCAAACTGAACTGATTAGGCCTTCCATTTGAAGTTGAAGACACGACATTTGTATAGCGCCTTTTTGTGAGAGCTCACCTCTAAAGCGTTCAGAATGTCACGTGTTAACAAGGAATCACACAGTTTTACATGCCACCAACACGTTTATCCACGAATGTAATGAGCCATCCTACCTGTACTGCTAACCGCAGCGCATCACCACACACTGCCCGCCCCACAGAGGGTAGGAGGCTGAGATGGCCCCAGTGGCCTGGGTGGCTGGTTACATATCGAAATGGTAATAGCCCGCCCGAAGACGGTCACCCATCCCAGGACCAACCGACCGATAGTGCGGCGGCCGGGGATCGAACTCACGACCATAATTGAATCGCAAACCCGACGCCCTAACCACTAGACTACCGAGCCACCATTCGTAACAGGCTAACAGCCGATCGAGCGATAAACGAGATCTTCGCCAATCTTGCGTATGCTCGTATACGGTGTTGGAAGCTAAATATTGCTTCTGTGTTCATTTTGTCAACTTAACCTATCTAGTAAAAACCATGTGACTTGTAGCTCTGAACGCTGATACGCTGAATCGAGCGGTTACCGTGGCAACGGCGTCAACAAACCGCCTGCTGCAGCAACTTGTCAGCGAGTCACGTGATCGCATTCAGATGCTCGACTTCCTGCGCCGCATCACTCTAGACGTCACGAACAAACTTATGATAGGAGTGCGCATTGATGACGGTCAGCCACAGCTCTTACCAGCGAACTTATGTTTTGCTCGTGTTTGTTCTTTTTCATCTGTCAAGTCAATTTCTCCGACGTCCGTCAAAAAGGTGTAAACCGATATTCTCGAAACTCTTCCACATGACGAGGCTTCAGCCCCAAAAGAAGCGCTGCTATGCCGATTTCCTGAAAGTTCCCCCTAACAAAAATGAAGGGCAAAAAAACAAATTTCGCCCAATTTTGCGTCTAACCGCAACATATTAAGCGCCATCACTCGTGATATAGAAGAAAAATAGAAAATCGAAAACAGTAGTGTTCACCAGTACTTATTAGCCTATACTGTCTCCAAATTTGGTGGAGTCGGTTAAACAGTGACGCAGATCACGTGCTAATTTAAACGGGGATGGAAAATTTTGCGATTTCTGACGTAGCAGCAGCAACAACGGCAAGCTATCAGCCTCTCCTGGCCGCTGTATGCTAGCTCAGCTGTACAAAGTCGGGCGATCGTCAGGTTGAGTTGCCAACGTTCTAGTGTTCATTATAGGCTCGAAGAGCCTATATTTGAAATACTCTACGGGCAAAAACGGTCTTCACGCATTCGGCAATAACTCCGCCGAAAGTGAACCGATTTGGATGAAATCTGGAACAGTGTGAGCCAAATGTGGGGCTGGCCCTGGCAGATTTTGGGCGCGATCCGCGCAGTAGCGAAAGTTGGAGAGGGATCGTTTTTCCTTAAAAAACGCAAAAATTGCTCACAAAATCTCCAGGTCTTGCGACTTCAGGCCGTCATAACTGTGCAATGATTACAGATCGCCGGACATTCACTTCCAAATGGTCTTTCTACGGGATGTCTAGTTTCCATTTTTGCCGTTAGAACCAATTCAAAGTCTTTACCCTGAGATGTACCTTCCGTACAAGAAAGGTACCTACCCAAATTTTCGGCAACGTCCGATGTCCCATATTGCGTATTATAACCATTAGTACGCCGCAGTGCTGGTGCGGCCCAGCGAGCGATCTATTGAAAAAAGCAGACTAAATTGGAAACTGAAAACGCTGGCATCACTCAGTCGCAGACACGTGACACTAGGTATCGTCGAATGCTGGAACTAAACAGCTTGTGCGTGAGTAAATAAGTAAACAATTGTGTCACCTGTCGAGTACGCCGGTGGGAAACGTTCTCTTCGTGCCTGTGTTGCAGTGTCTCCAGATACACCGCAACCTGTTTAGTTATATAGGGTCAAGTGACCTCACAGTAATCTATGGTCATAATACGACCTTCAAGTTTTAGGGTATGATGTCGTACTGTGCGAAGTTAACAGGTATAAAATTCTGTAGGTTTAAAAAACCTAGTGCTATGGCCAGATCGGCGATCTGATTGTAAGTGCTGTAAAAGGTTTATATTTTGTTACCCTACATCATGGCGGCCTAAACAGCTGGCATAGATAGAAATGATAAAATACGTTATTGTCACCCTAAGTTTTCCCACGCCGACGGTGGTCATGACTCGCGATCGAGGGTAGGGTTTCAGCGGCGTTTGTCTGTCTGTGCGTCTGTCGGTCTGTCTACTTTTTCGTACGATAACTCAAAAACCGCTGCAGGTAGGATCACCAAACTTGACACAGAAATGTTCCTTCATGAGTCTTGGAAATTCGTTTACTTTGGGGTCAACAGGTTAAAGGCCAAGGTCACGAGGCACAAAAACAGTGCCGGCGCGGGTTCTTGCTCTGTGAGTTCCGGCTGTTTCTAGTCACCTCACGACAGGTGTAAAGTATTGCGATGAGCATGTCTGTCTGTCTGTCTGTACATATGTCTGTCCACTCGCACATCTCATAAACCATATGTCCAAATTTTGCAAAATTTTCTGTACCTGCTACCTGTGGTCGTGGTTCAGCTCTTCTCTGACCACAGTGCAATACGTTATGTAGTCTGGTTTTATGGACGACGTTATATTTTCACACAATGGTGCCAATAAGATAGAATCAAAAACGACGTCAAGTCAAGTCAATGCTGTTGACGAACGCAGGCTCTTCTGAGCCTCTATGTCCGTATCGTTGATAAGACACTAATACTGATTTTAATAAATTTCAGTATCAAACTCAGATCGGTCTCCGGAACCGGTCAGGTCGACAGTGTAATCGTACTTTACGTCTTGGAACGTCCAAAATTTATCGAGTCTTGTCTTAAATAAATCAACAGAGTCAACATCTA
>Ga0209780_1000714_pt1 | contig 19116 bp, 11 predicted proteins | sample WorMetexBAHAMAS2_FD_187384 | JGI IMG/M metagenome (GOLD analysis project Ga0209780, IMG submission 187384) | Marine gutless worms symbiont microbial communities from Max Planck institute for Marine Microbiology, Germany - Inanidrilus exumae... | ecosystem: Host-associated > Annelida > Digestive...
GTCTGTACCTGAATGACATTGATGACATTGATGTGCCCTACATGGCCTATATGCTTGCCCCCTCGTTCCTGCCCTGCTCTGCCCCTTCTAAAAGAAATTTCTAGAGCCGCCCATGTACAGCAGTTGACGGATTTCAACTGACGGAGGGCGTGGCGCGATCCTCCCGCGGTAGCGGAGCTTCTTGTAGATAAGTAGAATTTAAAACAAACAAGCAGAGAGCTAGCGGATGCTGCATATGCGGACTAATGAATGTCGTGCGTGTCGTCCTCGTCAGAGTACATAGGCAATCGCACAACGGCTGGTGTTACTGATCTGACGCACGCCCACCTTAATGATGACAGAGCCTACTCTACCGTGCATGTCTACCGGTGGTCGAAAGCGAGGGAATATGTTTTCACCGGCGTTGGTTTGTGTGCATGTGTGTCTGTGTGTCTATCTGTGACCACGATAACTAAAAAAAGTTGTGGACGGATTTGCATCAAATTTTATGCGAAGGTTCCTAGGGGGAAAGGGAAGACCAAGTTCGTGTTTCGTTACGATCGGTAGAGGGGATGTGGAAGTAACGGTCAAAACACTCCGTAAACCGGCGATTGTTTACAAAAACCGGCGACTGTTCACAAAATAGCTCCGTCGGGAAATTCGAAACTAGCGGGCCGCAAGAGAGTAAATGTGGTAAGTGTTGTCGAGTGTTGGCGACAAAAACGCTTTCGCGGGGATTTGTACTCTCTCAGAGTAGTTTCCATCTAGTTTCACTTTTAGAGTTTTTCGTTGTGTCACCGTCGATAAATCAGGACGACGATCCGAGAACTGTAGCTAGTGAACGAGAGGTCCAAGAAGAAGGAGGATAAATGGCCGTCCAGGGAAACATTACCCGGCGTGTTCTATGTTCCGACCAATCACCGTTCACCGACGGCAGACGATTCGGTGTTTTAAATTGGCGATGGTCGAAATGCGTTGACGGCACTTGCATGCTGTGACGAAAAAGGACGAAAAATCGCATCGCGACGTTTAGTTCAGAGTGGCGGATGACGTTCCAGACAGAAGCACATTTATTTCTAGATATATCCGAATTCTCTCATATATAAGTCCATAGATGATACATCCCGGATAGCCTCCGTGCCAAAACCCGGCTAAATTCGTTCAATACACCAGGTGGTGGTGTGTTGCGTGGTGGCGCTGAGGTAGGGCGTTGTACCTGTGATTGACAGGTCGCGAGTTCAATTCCCAGCCGGTACGCTTTTACGTAACATGTCAACTCAGCCTTGCATCCCTCCTGGGTCGCTTCGCTATATCGAGTACCTGCTTCGGCTGGGATAAAGGTGGAATTCTCACCTATACCAGGTGCACGGTAACACTGTGTGATCCCATATGGCATATGAGTTTCGAGTTTCCCGTAGCGGTGAGGCTAAGTTGTTGCTAACTGCTATGCACATTTTGCGCCGTGCGGTAAAAATTAAACTAACAGTTAAACCGAAAGATTTAAGCACAAAAATCACATATTGACCGGCTGGATGAGTGATTCGCTTGTGACACGGTTTCTGGTTGATTTTTACCGCGCGAAGTACGGTTTATGCAATGCATCAAACGTACACTAAACTATATTAAACGCATCCATCACAATCACGCATTATACACTATACAAACAATACACTAATCTTGAATTTTGGTCATAACTGCAGCAAATATGAACCGATTTTCAAAATAATTTCACTGCCATATTCCCAAGAAAACTCTCTATGTAATTACTGCAGGGTCTTCCACCTCACATTAACTGTGTTGCTACACTATTTTGTGAAATTAAAAAAATCTACAATACTGGGGGTAACGGCTGAACTTTTACTGATACCATCTAAATTAATTGGTTTTTGGTTTTGGTTTTACTTGTAAATTAACAAAACTTGACAACATTTAGATGACGAACGGTACAAAAGATAACACGGTGGTGATTTACTTAATTTTTGTGCAATATATGAAGCACGGAATGCAGATAACACAAAACGTTCGGAATATGATTTGATGACAATGTCCGTGGAGTTTACGCAACAAACGACTTCAACATTATCTGAAGGTTACAGTGATGTTTGTAACTCATGCCTAATGAAGTAAACCTACCGAAGAAATAGTCCAACAAACGTTACACGTCAATCGTCAACTGCTTTAGTTCACTGACATCGCGGATCCTCTTCTGAGTAGTGCTGCATTGTTTTCCAGATTTTATAGTCACAGGATTCAAATCTGAGCTTTATAGGCGACCTCATATCTTACCAGATAAATTCCGAGGTCTCCCATGCAGTATGCCATTGAAATCGGCAGCAACTGTAATTTTTTAAATTTCACAAGGTAGTGTAAAACGTACTTAATGTGAGGTGGAGAATCTTTAAGATATATGTGTACAAAATTTCTGACAGTGAAAGTATTTTGTAAGTAAATCAGTCTACATATGCCGATGTTATGACCAAAAGTCAAGTGTATTGTTTTTAGACACACTGTATATTGAGGAAGCAGTGCTAGAATGAAGGTGGCTAAAATATTATCTGGGTTATAGGCGTTAACTTGCTATCGCAACGCTAACGGAAAAGTCACATGTCACCAAAAGTGACATAATCGATAACCCTGAGTGACTTTCGAAGATTATTTCAGCTTTCTGAACCCCCTCCAAAGCCAATATCGCAACAAATGTATATGACCTGAGAAGCTAATGACATGCATGAGTATGTTCACGATTAAACAGAAATATAGCACACATTAGCTAGGGTGCACTTATATACGAAGAAATAGGAAAGCGCATGTTGGTCGTTATTACGCTGGCGTCCGTCCGTCTGTCTGTCTGTCCCGTCGGCATACCCTCCGTGATTCTCCAGGGGGTAGCATGACGCGGCCAGCGTATATTTCGGCCCGACAATAAAGAGGACCGACACACTTGTTTAATCGTCGTAACCAAATTGCAGATATATTGGACGGCACGGACACAGGCAGCCGCGTACGCTAAACAACTGGTAATTATCTCGGAATCAGTGCTAGATAAAGATGGACGGATATGGTTAGGCCGGATGTGGAATAGTCTGCCGTCTGCTCTGCGCGACGACAGTCTCTCACTGAACACGTTCATGCGGCAGCTGAAGACTTATCTGTTTGGACAGTAAATTGCTCACCACCCGATGCCGTTGTGCAGCGTTTTGTGATGTTGGCGCCGTTTATAAATGTCATGACTTACTTACTTACTTACTAATTGGAAGTGATATATGGTCCATCAAATAAAGTTACAGTTCGCTGATAACCTTGACAGTCATGATTAAAGATCGTTTCAACTGTTCTGTCTGTAGAATAACGGTACTGTTTGTTTCAGTCACTCCTTAACCCTAGCCAATATTCCGGATTGCTTTCGTCTCGGAAATAACCTATATCAACGTGCCGAGTGGGACGCTATCGAACCCAGCTCACGCTGTTACTCGCCGTAGTTCGACGTCCTCTGGCTTTTATTCCGTCGCGCGCGAAAGTCCGTCAGCCAACTGCGACCGTTGCAACTCGTTGATAAGACTGAACGCCGCACGTCGCTTAAGCCTCCTTCACATAGCACGAACTCAACTGAACTAAACTCCACAGCCGGGTTATGGCAGACGCATTGTAGGCAAACGCCTAGGGCCTACGACGTCGAATGGGCCTACGAAAGGTGGCTGCAGAATATCTCGAACATACGTTAGCCGATCAATCACCAATGTGTTATGCAGTGCGAGCACTAAACTGACAATTTTGGCACTAAAATATCAATATTTCACGGAATGACATATACCAGTAATATAAGCAGAAATGCGCGGACCCTAGTGACTACAGTTTACTTCATTTCAGTTGGTGTTGTGTGCATTTCACCGTCACTTTCGCAGAAGAGAAAGAAAATATTTTGTCAACTGCGATACAGTTTTGAACTAGACGAAGTCAGCACTCACAAGAGTGCAAAGACCCACGACGGCAATGATTTTGCGACTCGTGACCTTAAATCGTTGACCTTTTGACCCCAAAAGAAATGGACTTCCAGGACTCGTCTTGGAACGTTTCTACGTCATGTTTGGTGGTCTTGCCTGCATCGGTTTTTTAGATATCGTGCAGAAAAATAGACAGACACAGAGACAAACGGAGGCAAAACCCCTACCCCGCAACTGTCGTCGGTGTGGACAGCTAACTGCACATGAAAGTATCATTTCAAACGGAACGCTGCGGCGGCAGCACGTTCACTCTGCGACAGCATAACTGTTTGTATTCTACAATGACTGGCCTGGGTGGCGCGGTGGCTAAATGAGTAGAGTGTTGGACTTGCGATCAACAGGTCGTAGATTCAAATCCTACTCGGGGCAAAAGCTGCGTAACAACCTTGTGCAAGTTGTTCACACCTATGTGCCTCGGTCACCAAGCAGTATAACTTGGTACCGGCCAAGGGCCGGTGATGCTCTGCGGCTGGAAAGGTAACCGTAGGCCTGGCGGAAAGTAATGGCAGCCTACCGCCGGGTATATGACTTTTGAAGTAGACTGACTGACTGTACACCGGGATCAGCTCCGGGCCCAACGCTCGATAACGAGTATGAGAAGCATTTTTATCTTTAATGACTGGCCTAATTACGTCCGCCACTTCTGGCGATGGTTCTGTTTTACGATATAATACGATACAAGACATAACGTCTCGTATCGTGTCTAAAATCCAGCTTTAATCTATCACACAGCACCAAAAACGGAAAAATAAGGAAAGACATTTTAAAAACAAAAACCGAGTTGCTCAGAATAAACGGTGCGGGTAATAGTCTGCGAAGGCAGTCTGGAGGGCCGAAGTAAAACTACGAAGGGAAGGACTAGTAAAACAAGCAGGTTTTAAGCCGGGAGTGAAAGAGTGGGGGAGTTTGGATGAGGAGAGTGGTGATTGGTGAGTGGTGAGTCAAAAGAGAAAGAAGTGATAGGTGAGGGAATAGGTGAGTCAGCAATAGAGAAACTGGTACCGGTGTGAGGTCGCCCAGCGTTTGTTTGCTTGTTTGTTCATTATCATGATAACTAAACAAGTTATAGAAGCATTTGTCATGGTCCACATAAGAGTTAAATTTTGGAAAGATAGGGTGAGGATTAGCGAAAGCGAACCTGCTGCTTGTAGGTAGTCCAGTACATTGTACATCGATAGCTAAGCAGCAGCTGAGCTTCTTACTGTTAATGTCATCGGCGTTCTTTATCTACAAATCGGCCGATCATAAGGGCGACGTGTGTGATGGACATTTTAATTGACTGGCCTCTGCCTGGCACAACATCACAGACATGAAATGCCCAGCGGGAACGCAGAGTTCCCAGTAGCTTCCACATTCATTTAATGGAGAATAAACACAGGAAATTCTTCGTCATTTAGGCACTCAAAAAGGTGTAAATTTATGGCTAAAACGCACCAAAATACGTTTGGTGGCCGGGCTCCGCCCGGATCGGCTGGGGGAGCTTAAAGCGCTCCCCCAGACCCCCTAGCCGCAATAAGGAGAGGGAAGGAAAGGAAGGGAAGGGGATAGGAAGGGGAAGAAAGGGAAGGGGAAAAATAAGCCCCCAAATGCTTTTGTCTGGCCTCGTTCCTGTTGCATACCTTTGTGTCTTAGTATTGAAGATCGTTTGTGCAATTGGGCCCCAGTTTTACGTGTAAAGTAGTAGTAGAACGTGCTGATTAACGTGGCATAAGCTAAGTAGCTTCTAGGACAACAAATGGTCATTAAGCTGGTATATGTGTCTTTGTGTAAGTTTTACTATGAAGACTGTTCATAATCGGTACCATGAGCCGTTCTAGTTGCGTGCATTCTAACAGATGGTGTCTAACCCGTGGCAGTTTGACGTCATGGTGATGCCAAATCTCTACGGTAACATTGTTGATAATCTCGGCGCTGGTCTTGTCGGAGGTGCTGGTGTCGTGCCGGGAGAAAGTCACGGCTACGACATTGTTGCCTTTGAGCCGGTAGGATTCTCACATTGTCTGTCTCCATGGTGATGTCTAACCATAATAGCTCAGAGTGATACAAGCCTAGTCCTCCGGAGCAAGAAGGCAGGCATCCCTGCCAGTTCAGCCAGGCTCTCGAATTATCCCGCCTACCTATCTGCAAATGAATGCAGTCTCGCCTGGCCTCCATAAGCTTCTGAGCTACATGATGACGTCCTTGACTTTTAAGTGGCCCAGCCTTGGTAGCATTAAAGCACTGCTGGCGTGGCACTGTGGTAGAACGTCGGTCTTTGGCAACTTTCCCTCTTCTAAGCTCGACCTGCAGCTGATGGGTGACCACTTATGTGGGTAAACCATCCGCTACAGGTCAGCCGTGTAGGCCAACTCAGCCTTTCATCCTTTTGAGGTCGATAAATTGAGTAGTACGCTGTAATCGGATGTTTGCTTCCTCGCACGGTTGGTGACGTCTGGTGAATGCTTATGGCGTGAAGGCCTGGTGTGCTTGATTGGAGCGGTGGTGTGTTTGCTAGCTGCATAACGTACGTTAACGCGTGCAGTTGGATGGCCACAGTTTGCATTGCAGCACCATTGGCTGTGTTGCCCAATCAACTGCCACTTCCGAGATTGTAAAGCGCGCTGGTCCATTCATCGCGTAAACAGCGCTATATAAGAATCTGACCTTTACTTTACCACTGTTTTAAAATCTAACTACTGGTCACAGATTATTGACAGTACAGACTGGTGTAGGTAATACCACTGAGAAGAACCCTAGCATCTTCCCTAATCCGAATGTATTAATTGCCGTTAGCAAGGGCATGTAAGTAAAATTTTGCTCCAACAAAATCTCCCAGTTCTTAATAGGGATGTACCGGATATCCGGTTCCGGTTGGCCGGATATCCGGCCATTTTCTGCTATCTGCTATCTGGTTCCAGCAAAAATATTGACTGGTGCCGGATAGTACAACCGGATAATTTACTTATTTAACGGAGCCAAGAAGCAAAAGTAAACAAAAAAAAACAAACAAAATGCAATTTGAAGATTTGTTACTGTAAAGATTATAACAGAAGAATTGAAATGTCTATTAAGAAAAGTAGTAGTATTTGGGAACATTTTACCATCGATCCAGCACATTGCACGGTGGCGGTGTGTAATGTGAGACAAAGTTGTCACGTGGCTATCCGGTTCCGGCCAGGTAGTGAAATGTACAATCCGGTACATGCCTAGTTCTTAACTGTGGGTGCCAAGCAACATGTGCTGTGACCTGTATAGTGACCATAAAACAGTTATTGTGGTCACAGACTGTAGATGACTTTCTCTGAAACCTTCTTGTCTGAACGAGAAATGAATCACCTTACAAATTATCTGACTAGATGACCCACTCCCAGTTTGTGTTGGTAAACATTCAGGCACAGCATACATTGTGGGCATTTCATTGCTAACTACCAGGGTGGGCAATGCCAAACCTTACCCAGTCCAAAATCTCTCAGCACTCTTCAGTTCCAGCAGTGTCCATCGAATCTTTTTTGGTTCCAGCCGAAACGTGGAACAAGTTCTGTTTGGGCCGACTTCATAACAGCATACTGCTACAACGACTTTCAGTTTTTGTTCAGCCAGATTACTGTTCCAGGATTACAGTGGGTTGGGCTGGGTCCCCCAAAGAAGAGCATCTAGGGATAATTGGTGGAGATTTTTGCCTGCCGAATGCCCTTCCTCTGACAAAACCGACGTGTGAAAGCACTGAAGGTAAGTTAAAGCGGTGACACTGGAAATGTACCTTTCGTGATCCATCAATTCAACTGATGCTGGATGGAAGGACAACGGCTTCAGTTGTCCAACTCTGGTGGATATCCAAACGGCCAGATTTGGGCTAAGCGTGAAAAAATCAGTTGATAAGATACGCATTAATGGTGTTGTTAGTAAGACTGCAGTGTTATGTACAGGGAGCGAGGCATGCGTTCGCTGAAAGTGCCGGGCGAAACATGGCCAACCCAACTGCAATACTGCTGTGTGCGTCTAACATGCTGGAGTACGTAGGTCTGAAGCAACACGCGGACATGGTACGCAGTGCTGTGACAGCAACCGTCAAAGCACGCAAGGTAAGCTATACACTGAAATCAGTTGGTAGTGAGATGGGTGACCAGTTGTGTGCACGTAAAATATCTTAGCTATCTAGGCCAACTCAGCCTAGCCATCCCTCCACGAGTAGCACAGAAACCTTGTTGCAGTTAGTCATTTTAGAAATTCACTCGAATTGTTCATGTAATTAAAGTTGGTTCTGTTGAAAATAAAGGGCAAAGGTAGATGGGACATTTCTTGGTCTGGAAACTGAGTTCTTGCTATATACTCCTAGCATTTTCTGCCATTAAATTGTTGTATTGACTGTTGCTATTTACAACACGGCTTTTGCCGTGTCTGTGTATGCATGTAGACCGTAATTATCTCTTAATTGTAATATTTATTCCTACCACTGACCACAATGCGGGATGACCACTGTCCAGCCTACCCATGTTTTATTACTCACATCATAGTCATACACATTGTCCATGCTACTGATATACTATAATGTTAGTGCGTATTCTGTAGAAATGTTAACGATGATTAATAAGCGGCAAAATCCTTAAAACAGGCACGAACGTCCCCAAACGTGAAGCTGGCAATAAAGTTTTCTCTTTTCCATGACAATTCTATGATTTTTGGTCTAGTCCTTGATATTTCCCTGAGAGTTGGTAAATTCTCTGACATATCCAGATTTTCCAGGTCACCCTGTACTGTACTGAAGGTCACGCCAACCACTTCAGCAACATTTTTCTCTTTCTGTGACTATGAACCTATTGCCTTGATATAGTCAGTGTCAGGATGAACCGGTATGCCTAATATCTAGGTCATGTTTCTTCAGGTACAAAACGTCTTGTCTAGGCACACACAGGTAGATGGTAGTTGCTCTAACTGGACCACTAAAGTGGTTGATAAACTGCATTCTGTGTAATATACTAGCCCATATCATTGGTCTCACATGCCAATGTACAGTTTTGTGATCTCGAGATTGCCCAAGTCCAGTCTCCATAGGTCGAGTCTTGGTCTTGAGACCCGAGTCTTGAACCTGAGTCCTTTAGTCAGGTCTCGATAATAATAAGACTGCCAATGTATTGCTGATGGATGCAGTAAGCTGATGCTGCTCCAGAATGATTTGACCTTTGTATACATGGATCGAGCAGTGGACTGGCAGTCCATAAGTGCCTGGTGGACTTGGTCGCATGACTGACAGCAGCCCCCACAGAAGCCAAGCATTTTGGATATGTTGCAGTGGACTAGTCTTTGACTAAGGAAATCTGACGAGTTACAGTAAAGGAAATGAAAAGTATTTATATAGTGCCATTTATACTACACATAGTCATAAAAGCACTCAGACATGGATCACACTGTTTTGCCTGCAAATTACACCATGCGTGCCGGTAGTCCAGGATACTAGTGATATGTCTAACTGTTTAATCATGTCTTATAGTAACATGATGCTTGAGTTGAAAATCAGCGAAGTTGATGAAATGGGAACTGAAGTAATGGGAACTGTTGATTTGCTGTTTTATTATAAAGGTTCTTTGAAGAAACTTTGATGTATGCTTGTTTATTCATATTCACTCATTTGTCTCTTGTGTGTGTTGACAGGTGCGGACGACAGATCTTGGTGGATATGCAACTCGCACAGACTTTACACAGGCTGTTATTGCAAATCTCAACAACCGCTTCTAGTCGTCATGTTGCTATATGAGAATCATCTGTAGATTATGTAATGCAGTTTTTAGCACGCACGGCATCGCGATGCCGAATGGCCTATATTTTACTCAGGGTACCCCCTCTTCTGAGGCTTTAGAATTCAAGGACTTGTAAGGACCTTTGCAAGTACTTTTCAAGGACCTTTCCATGATAGGCCTAACTACTACACATATTCCGAGAGACACTCCAGTACACTGCTGGTCAAATGTACAGACATCCAGTGTTTTACACAACAATGCTACGAATTGCTTACCTCAACAAACAATGATATTCCATCCACAGTAGCTGCTCACTTGTATGCAATTATGCAATAAAATTTTCTAGACCAAACTAAACATTTCCAGTACTTGTAAGGACCAGGGGCTACCCTGTTTACTGCTATGATTACTTCTTTTTTCGATGCCTAATATCAGCGGTCATTGAACAGATCTCAACCAAACTTGGACGCATATTCACTTATGACTGCTTTTTGGTCCGAACTCCCCGTGCATTTACCCCGATTTTTTGGGACTGACTTTGAACTTTGACCGAACATATCTCTGCAACGGAACATGCTATCAACAATCGGAAAGAAACTTGTCAATCTACAGCGACTACCCTACATGCCCCCAAATTTGGTGAACTTTGGTCCAGAAACGGCTGACAACGGTTGGCAGATTTTTGCCCACCCCCTACATTTTCGCATTGGGAGACTGCCAGCCTTACCACATGGACGTTATATAACAGCCGGCAAACTTTGGCATGTATTATGTAGTGGCAGGAGCTTACAGTCTAGAATAACAGAATTCCAACCGGGCTCACGCTGTACTTTGCCATGCATCTAGTTGTCAGTTTAAACTGCTTCATGTGTGTATTGTCATAATTGAAACATTCAGCTTAGTCTAAGTTAGGTGGAGATTTGCAACATCTCTGTTTTCATACTCATTGACACTACCAAGTGATAAAGCTTAGGACAGAGAACACATTTAGAAATTTGTTGCATGTAGTGTTTATAGAAATTAGAAATTCACTCGAATTATTCACGTTATTAAAGTTGGGATTCTGTTGAAAATAAAGGGCAAAGGTATATGGGACATTTCTTGGTCTGGAAACTGACTTCTTGCCATATACTCCTAGCATTTTCTGCCATGAAATTGTTGTATTGACTGTTGCCATTTACAACACTGCTTTTGCCGTGTCTGTGTATGCATGTAGACCGTAATTATCTCTTAATTGTAATATTTATTCCTACCACTGACCACAAAATAGGGAAACAATGTCCTGGCACTGTGAAATTTGCTGACCTCCCCCCCCCTCAACTCTTTAGTCATAGATTATGGTCCACGCTACCTGTATACTATAATGCTAGTGCATATTCTGTAGAAATGTTAATGATGATTAATAAGTGGCAGTGGCAAAATACTTAAAACAGGCGAGAACCACCTAACCCACAACAGTCTACTAAACACTGGTGTAGCCCCAAATGTGAAGCTGGCAATAAAGTTTTCTCTTTTCAATGACACTTCCATAATTTTTGATCTTAATATTTTCCCTGACAGCTGGTAAATTCCAGAAATATCCCGATTTTCCTGAATATCATGTACATTAATGCACTGTGTGTCAAAGATGTCACTACGCTGTTGCTCATAACGGTGCCAAATGCTGACCAATTTATGCCGACCGATTTTCAAAATTCTTTCACCACAACTCTGCAGAAAATTTGTAGTGAAGTGAAGTAACATGTAGCTACACTGCCTAGTGATTTTTTTATTGCTAGTTTTTGTACGTTAATGTTTCACTATAGTGCAGTGAGATCGTTCGTGAACACTTGTATACATTTGCCGATGAAAGTAGTTTGAAAATCAGCATTTTGCAAACCTATGGGTAAGAGTGTAATAGCACCTTTTTTGACTTGCAGTGTGGTATGCTATGCTAAGATTGCATTCTTGGGTTGGCAATATTTCATCCGGTGCATTTACTGAACGTGAGACTCGCTCTTTTTCCAGTATTACAACACTAACCCGCGCCACTCTGGCATATCTCAAGCAAGTCTGCATTGTGAATTTGGCTGTTTATGTACAAGACAGTAGTTTATATATGCTTTTAGATACGACCAAGATGTGTTTATTAAAGTGACACTCCAACAAATATTTTTTCTTCAATTTTTGTGACCAGAAATACCAGATATGATATTAATGCATTGTATTAACTAGTAATCGTGTACAGCTACATTATGAAATGATTGTATATTATTGTTAATTTATATTGTTAGCAGCTGTGTGGATGATTTAATGCTGTAGTTTGTGTTCTGGGTGCGAGTTATTAATATCTTTGTGAATTCTATATCATCAGCTGATGTCGTAATTTCAAAATTTCCGTGTACAGCTTTTCTAGATATTTTGTGTTACTTCAGCAAGAATAGACCGATTCCATTTCGGGCTAGACACCTTCACACCATATTAAGTTATTGACTAAATTTTTATTATTGACCATCTGTTTACTGACCTTTTCAAACCACGAATACCATACCAACCAAGCCTGACAGATATCAACACAAGTTTTCCATAATCACAGTGATTTATTTACAATGAAGTGTAACAGTATCAACGAATGAATCGGCAACTGACAATAATGTTACGCATTAGCGACGGCTGTGTTTCACATTTGTTAAAAAGTCACAGACTTTGAAAGTCGTAGTGTCTTCGGCTATGTACAGAGTTGAGTCACGGATGAATACAATTATATAAACAACTGCGTCGACAAACCACCATACATAAAACGAGAATAAGATGCAAAAATGGTCAGCAAAACTGCATGAAAAGAAATGCAGAAGATCCAACAATGTGCTTTCATTTTCCCCAAGGACAAAGCTGAAGGTTTCCTAGAAAGATTTCCCAGCAGCAGACACAAGCTGTGGCTTGGATGGGAAACTGGCCAAACAAGATGAGGAAAAGGAGACATTGACGACAGCAATAACTCTGTCCATCTTGATTACTTGTGTTCCACACAAATTTTATTTTTCAGTTTCCTTTCCTGCATTTTTGTCTGTCCATCGATCAACACTGCAATGCCAGTCTTGTTCAGTTGGCAATCATTACCGATAGACTAACTGACATTCGACTGACACTTGCTATATATCCTAATGCCTCTTGTTGCCGGCTGTGGCCGGCATTGAGTCTTTGCCAGTTCTTGAGCCTGCTGGCAGTGGTTTCCTCTTGACAATGGCCGAGCGTGATGACGAACCTGGAGCCGATGATTGATTCGGCACGATACGATTGCCATCCATTGGTGGCACCGACCCAGCTGCAGGTACACGATTTGCTCGTGGTACGGCAGCAGTGGCAGCCGGTACTCGGTCCACATTAACACTGCTCGCTGTTGCTGCTCGAGGTGGTTCTGCGTGCGCTGCAGCCGACAAGTCCGGCTTGGTTTGTGGCGCAGCGGCCACCGCTTTGACCAGCGGTTCTTCTGCCGCGGAGTCATCAACCACTAAACCAAGCTTGTCATGATCAGACAGCAGAGCCAGAAGAAGCTCTTGAACAAACAAGCTCTTATCGGCTCGGTCCGTCTCCATCACTTCATGGTCAGCCTCTGACATCGTCCTGTTGTCCAAGCTAGACACACAACTACACAATTATATTCTGCAGGTGAACCAGGATTAGACACATGCTTCCTTAATTCACTTCCTCCACCTACTCTGAAAGAGCAGCTTTCTGGACAAATGGTGTAGGTTTTTTAGAGGCTAGCGATGCCATTCACGCCAGTTTCTGTGTGTACATTTTGCGCACACAAATGCTATTCATGAAACTTTCATACGAAAAATCGGAAATTCAGGCATAAATATACACACACAAAATTTTCATAAAAATAGCGAGTTGAAGGTACCTTGCCGTTTGTTTTTAGAATCACAGCAGAAATTTGTTTACAATGGTGCTTGTAGAATGCAAATAGAAGAATTACGTCATTAACATTGATAGGTATTAAACGTAATGCATGACTGTTTTTCTCAATATACCCGGTAACATACTTTATAGAAAATGCACGTTTTTGTAACAGAAATCTGACAAAATAATCATTAAGCGATCAGATGATCAAATTCGTGAATTTGTGTCATTTTAAAAATAAATTGACAAACCAAATATGCTACTTAATGAGCACGCCCATTGAAGTAGACGTTCTATAAATAAAATACGATCATCTTGGGCTGCACGTACGTAAGACAATTCTTATGAAACGATAGTGAATAGTATGTATGAAAATCGTAAAGGTGGTGTACGGCAGAAATTTTTGCGTGCATATGCATATATTAGTGAACGAGCCAAAATCGCGCATGGCCGTCGGCTTGCCTGTCTTCCCAGCACTTCCGTCTGCCCGGCCTTGCTTGTACCCGCGCGCCTCGTAAGCCACGCCGCCGCCCAAGCCGCAGCTCGCCACTTTGCCTGTGCCTGCCACGCTCGACCGTCCATCCATCCAAGCCACGCCCGTGGCCACGCATCTTCACAGTCCGATTATTATATATAGATAGCAGACCAGATGTCCTTCCTATAACCCAGGGATGTGGTCTTGGTCTTGAGACGCACCAATGCCTCGTCTCGACAAAAATATTACAACGTCTTGGTCTCATCTCGGCTATTTGCACCTCGTGCCCAAGACGTTATTTTGACTGACAGCCATCCATCTAAAGGATGGGACATATTCTACAACTAATAATGTCAAAAGAAATGAAGACATATAAAATGTACAAACTTGGTGAGTAAGAACGCTGATGATGATCGATCGCGTGACGTGCTGGATGCCGTGGTGGCTGCTGCAGTGGATGTTCCAGCTGACGACTGAACCTGCTCACTGACTGGAGGAAACATGATGGTAGTCACAGACCTTGCTGACTGATCGGCTGATTGATGCTGCTGCTGATGATGATGGTGAGGAGGATGCTGGCCCGCTGACAAACGGTCAGCCTGCATTCTGCACCATCCACAACAAATGATCCTATTATGAACAGCAGACAAACCTGCCCTTGTGGCCGAGTGATTAACGCACTCAGCCGCCATGTGCAGTAGAGCAGGACGCACTCAGTGGCCGGGGTTCAACTCGGCCCGGGAACGTCCGCCTACCAAACAATAATTTCTAATAATTCCTACGCACATGATGAACAGGGAGATAATCCTGGGCAGCAAAAAGAGGGTTCGACGGTGTCCTCTATAAACTGTGACCGTTGCAGACACCTTGATCTAACAGTGTCAAGTCTGCCTGCCGTGCCAGCGTGAGTCGAAGTTAAACAGACTTGGTTGGCCGCTGGCTGGCGTAATATACAGCGCCAGTCAGGGCTAAGCCATGCAGTAGGCCACCTCTAGAAGGGGCGTCTAGAAGGGGCACGCTATAAAAATACCCAACAAGATGCTCACTCCTACTTAACCCGCCTTCCCTGCACGTTGCTGACACACATCGCACACACCTACCAATTACCTTACTCTTCCTGGGCAAGCACACTGGACCGCTATATGGTCTCAGTGCTGGGGTCGGGTCTAGAGTAGGCTGGACTCCGGCCCGCAAAGAACGAACAGCAGCCAAGTACAAGGCAATTGTAGACATCAGACTCGCCCCCGGTGCTACCACTTGGTGAACTTGACATGCCCATGTAGCCCAGTGGTCAAAGCACTCGGGTGCCACGTGCAGTAGAGTGTGACGTGCTCAGGAGCCGGGGTTCAAACCTCAGCCCAGGCGCACTCTCCTACCAAAGAATTATTTCAAATAATTCCTATGCACATGATGAACAGGAAGATAATCCCGGGCAGGAAAAAGAGGGTTCGACGGTGTCCTCTATAAACTGTGACCGTTGCTAACACCTTTTTTATTACCAGCATCAAGGCGGTTAGCTACACCGGCGTGAGCTGAAGCCATTGGACTTGGCTGGCCACTGGCTGGCACGAAACACAGCGCCAGTCAGGGCTAAGCGAGTCAGTAGATCATGGCTAGAGGGGGCACGTTAGAAATACCCTAAAAATAAAAATCTGTTCACCTCCTACTAACCCCACCTTCCCCACACTCATGCACACACCTACCAATTGCCCTCCTCTCCCTGGGCTAGTGCACTGGACCGTTGCATGGTCTCAGCGCTCATGTCCAGAAGTAGGCTGGACCTCTGCCTGCAATAAAGAAAGAAAGAAAGCTCCACTGGCACCATTATGTGAAAACATGACGTCATCCACAAAACAGGAAGTACATAGCGTATTTCACTGTCATCAGAGCATGAGCGAGCCACGGCCACAGTTAACATGTATGGAATATTTCACTAAGTTTGGACACGTGATTTTTGAGATATGTGAGCAGAGACAGACATAGAGACATGCTGACCACAATACTTTACATCCCTACTGGGGGCATAGTATTATTAACTAATTAACGTTACTGTATAGCATTCAAGTGTTTCTGGTGTATGGAATATGGCTGGATGTATCTCAAGAGGTTACGGGTTCAACTCCTGATAGACGCTTGACTCTGGACAAGTTTTTCATATCCTTGTACCATCAGCAACAAGTATAATTTGGTACAGAACAATCAGCAGTGACACTCTGCAGCTGGGAAGGCTATCTCTGGTCTGGCATTGCATCGGCCATGCCTTTATGGACTTCAGTGGTTTACCACCTACTGGCTCAAGGCCTCGGAAAGACAGATGAGCACCCAGCCTACACTCCAGTAGGAGTATGGCATCACTTAAGTTTTACTTACTATTTTTAGTGTGCTATGAGTAACGATGAGCACTTGTGTCACATAGCCACCACAAAGTGACATTTCTTTCCTCAGTAGTCAGTTTGTGAAGAAGAAAGGACGGCTACCTCACTATGATTCCCATTTCATGACAGGAGGGGCATCCATGTTATCACTGATCACCCATTATAATCAAGGGGCAACCGAATAATGTAAAACCCTTTAATTTGGCTGCGATAAAAGTTGACGATTTTGCATGCAAAAATATTTTGGCGCCTTTTATTTTGGCGAATTCAAGCCGCACAATTCCAACACATGAGTAATGCCAATTGAAGTTGCTACAGTATCAATATTCACGCCCTTTAATTTCGCGGTTTCGTTAAGCTCGCGAAATTCGTGAAATAAAGGGCACGCGAACATAAAGGGGTTTACAGTAACCAGCACATGGCTGTTAATGTGTCTGCCATGTACAGTGCAGATAGACATGATAGTATTGTGATTTAACATACACTCCTTGTACTAGTCTTTCACAAGTCATCAGATAATTTCTCCACTGCAATTTTTCACGATAATCATTCACAGGATTGCAAAAGATTACTGTTACTAGATTATCCCTTGCACTGCACATTTACATGGAGACCCAACTCAAGTCAATGCTTTGCGTTCATACATATCCACCATCAATAAGTACCAGACCTGGCCAGGAAGAGACCAAGGTTTTTCAGATACAGAAAAGATGTGTCACAGCAACCATAAAAATAATATGTATACCTAAAGTGACACGCCGACAAGTAATCAAAAGAGGCACTTAAATGATCTCACTGCAGGCTGTTGGGGGTTACATTTTTATCCACGTTCGTCTGTCTGTCAGATAGAAAAATAGCCCAAGAAATACGCGTGGTTTGTCTCAAAATTTGTAGTTAGGTTATGGACTGCAGAAGAATTAAATTTTAGAAGGCTAGAGTAGGATTATGGGTGAGCGTTAGTGTGCCTGCTGCTGACCAGTAATGACACTGTGGCAGAGGTGTGTGCTGTACTGAGTGCCCTCTATTTATATTACTGCAACCACACGCAGACATCATTAAGAAGACCTACTGTAACTGACACGAGAGCTGAGTCACAGAAGCCAAAATAGCATCATATATAAATGAACACAGCCGACCGTGTGGAATGCAGCTGCATCTCAAGCTGCTGAAGCTGAGTGGAGATGCTATGAGCAGCTGCCGTTCTACTGCGAACACTCGATAACTGAGATAACAATTCTGCCAACAGCAACAGACCACCACTTAATGTAAAATGTAAGGTAATGTAAAACGTTAAAATATTCCTTTCAGTGTTTGGAAAGGGTAACAGAAAAAGCATCTGAGCTGTAAAAGCCCCAATTAGCACCAAAGACTCTCATCTGCAACAACTGGAGAAAGACAACGAAAGGAGAACTAACCAATGAACACAGGTTCTGTTTAGAGATGTGCAAACTCTTCGATTTCTTTATTGTCCAACTATGATCACAACTAATCAGATGCTGAGAGAATGCTAACATTTCACTACAGTCACTCGATACATGAACACCCAAAACTGTTTCTGTCTAGAGACGGGCATTAATAATAATGATTTATTTGATTTGGCAGCAACAGCTGGATTAGTCACAAAAAGTACATACATACATACAGAGCCTAAATAGCAAAAAAAACAAGAAAATACAGTCCAATGTTCAATTTTCAGCAGGACAAGAGATGTAGAGCATCACAGCAGCGACATTTCAGTATCAAACTAGATGGTAAGTACTCTGAGAGAGTAGAAATCCCCGCTAAAGCGTTTTTGTCACCAACACTTGGCAACACCTGCTACACTTACAATTTTGCGGCCAGCTAGTTCCGAATTTACCGACGGGGCCATTTTGTAAACAATCGCCAGTTTACAGAGTTTTATGACCGTTACTTCCACATCACTCTACCAATCGTAACGAAACATGAACTTGGTTTTCCCTTTCCCCTAGGAACCTTCGCATAAAAATTGATGCAAATCCTTCCACAATTTTTTTAGTTATCGTGGTCACAGACAGACACACAGACACACACAAACCAACGCCTACATTGTTGGTAAATAATAGCTGTAATTGGTAAATAATTAATAAACTAGTATCACCATGGCAGTGATAAATTAATCACGCACAATACTGACAATAGTGCACTTCTCATGTTTAGGCCGCATCGCTTGCACACAGCACAGTCTGTGTGCTGGTCATATGGATGTTCTGTGCAAAAACGGTTGAACCGATTGAGACGCCATGACTAATGTGGGTCCATGGAACCACATAATAGATGGGGTCAAGATCGGATGAATCCATTCACAGCATGCAGGGGTGACAAGATGGTGATGCGGCCTTTTGTCAAATTTCTCTAGACACTTGTTTCCGTAACATCAGTGACTGCAAGCTGATGCTTTGCTGCAACTGAGACCCTAATTCATTCCATTACACAACTATCTGCAACAGAAGAATGAACGGAATTTGTTCGATGGATTAAGCAGTTTGACATCGTTCGAATGCGAAGTGGGCGTGTCCGGCGGCAAATGGCTGTCGGTTTTACATGTGTCAGCCGTGTATGCTTGCTGCGACAGACGTCTGCTGTTCCCTGCTGGTCACGCTGTTTACCGGCCGTTGAAACGGCGTTCTTCGTCATCCATCTTCATCGCTCTTCTACTGCTACTCGGC
>Ga0209780_1000715_pt1 | contig 19114 bp, 10 predicted proteins | sample WorMetexBAHAMAS2_FD_187384 | JGI IMG/M metagenome (GOLD analysis project Ga0209780, IMG submission 187384) | Marine gutless worms symbiont microbial communities from Max Planck institute for Marine Microbiology, Germany - Inanidrilus exumae... | ecosystem: Host-associated > Annelida > Digestive...
GTGTCCTCCTCCGACAACAGTGCAGTACATTATGTACTTCGGATTATGTGGATGACGTTAATGGGGCCAATGGGCCAAATCAAGCACGACGTTTCGTCGAGTTCGCCAGGTGGCGGCACCGGGGGCAAACTCTGATGTCTGCGATTGCCTTGTTGCACTCTGAAAGCCACGTATTAGTGGAGTATACCGGCTTCTTGAGAATATGCCTTTTCGCATGAGTTAAGGATTTAAGTTGTGAATTTTTGTTAATTTATTTCTACGTTGCAGTGCAATGAAACACGCGATTCATGAGTGACGTCAGCTTAATCGGATTTTGATCCTCAACGATTCGATTGCCTATACCCACGTTTGAGAACTCTTTCCCGTAAACGTAAGTTTGTAGGGCACCTGTTTTGTTTCTGGTGCGAGTGCGCCTGCGCTGACAGAGGACCAGGATGATGATAACGATGAACGAGATGACCAGCAGCGCTACAAGCAGGATCATTATCGCTGTTGAATTAAACGTGAACATCGATCCAAACAGCCCCGTGCCGACCGCCTCTCCTGTTCCTGCGAAAATTACCAATTAGCTAGGTCAAAATAATACAGCAGCTATGCGTGTTGCAACAGGCTAAACTCGCCTTCTATATACGTTCGTATCCGCTATAACACGGATATCCTTTAATAACCGTATAGTTTACATGTCTATTACGGCGATCATAGACCTAGTGTGACTGTGTATGACGTGTCAAAACAGCAACAGTTGTATAAACTGATATCCGGCCAACTTCAGCACACAGTCAATTTTGCTGACGACGTGATAGACGAACGAAAGAAGCAGCATATGATTTAAGCAGATCATTTAATGAGTTAATTTTTACTAATAATGAATTAATATTCGCTATCGTCTGATGCGACGGCTATCCGATACTCTTAAAGTAAATCTTTGTCAGACACAGCAGCGCGATCTCGAACTGTCGCTCCGCTATCGCATCGGCCGATATTTTTTACCGATACTATCGACTATCGGACTATCGGTTTTTGCACTATCGTCCTAACCCTACCAATAAGCCGATGATTGTTCGACTTCAACGTCAATCAGTTGCTTGTTGACAATGTATTAAGACATGCGTCGTACTGAATGCCGTCATTTATTAAGTAAGCGTATAACAGCATAGCGGATCCGTCGCTACTAAAAATTTATTTCGGAGGGGGTCCGCCCTAAAACTGTTTTTAAGCCAAAATACTTGTAGGCATTGTAGCGGCCTATGAAGTTAGCTGACCCGTAACGACATCAGTAAAGGATGTGTTCCATCTCATCGTAGTCTTGGCTGACAATGTCTGTTGGACATTTGCGGCTACAGTAAAGCTCCGGTTCCACTTGGATTTGTGGCGCGGAGAATGGGTCGTTGTAGACGTCATCTGAAAGTCGATTGTGGTCCAGTTCAACCGAGCAGATCTAGACTCTGTAGTAGAATACAACATATCTAGAAAATATTGCAACTATATTTAATATTTATACTTTATAACAACAACAATAATCACAGTAGCCTATAAATTATTATAGTTAATTTTCTAGGAATGAAGTATCCATAATAATAATAAGTAGTCGAATAATTTTGACGAAAGGCCGCATCGCTGTCTTGTCACCCCTCGCGGCGATGAATGGATTCGTCCGACCTTGACTTCCATCTTGTTTCCTTGAGCCCAAATAAGTCAGCCCCGTAAACGGCATCTCGATCGGTTCATCCTTTTTTGAGTACATCGCTGCAAAGGCTCCCAATGCTTTTTAATGGGGTAAAGAATCCCCAAAATTGCCCGTGCCCTGTCATTTGCGTTGCTGCATCTTGGGATTTTCAATGTCCTGTGGCCTTAGAAAACCAAAGAAAAGCGTGCGTTTGCGGGCAACTTGTAAAATTCTTATGACAAAATTGCGATGCATTTTCGTTACCGCTGTGGCATGGACAACCGTGATCAAAAAACATCAACATCAACATCATTAGGCGCCATTGTAGCGTTTCTGTCATTTCCGCATTTAACAAGGGTCAAGACTTACTTGCTTACTTATCGGCCCCGTCACAAGGGTGGGGCACACGGAGGCAGGGCCCCAGCCAATATCGTCAGGGCCTCGGCAAAAATAACTGGTCTGATCATGTTCCATCTGCGTGTCAACTTTATACACCGGTATAGTGACTTTTCTTTTCACATTAATGATAAATGTGTGTCGTCATTCATGATTCGTTTCCAATGACTCATGGTTATTTTAGATAGATTTCTGTGATGTCATTTGAAATGCATTGCATGAGTACTTAGTCTCTCTTTTTTTGGGAAGCATCGATGCTCGGACATGGCGCGGGTATACGCTATACGGGCCCCGGCCCCCGGATGGGCCCCATTGACAATTTCAGTCTGGTGACGGGGTCGTTACTTATTATAGGCAGTGTGGATATATCGGTTACTGTTTGTTTTTGTGTGTGTTTGTACGGTTACGGATTTCTCCGTCGAGGATAAAGCTAGCGGCGTCAAATTTTGCGCCGCGGTTCATCGGCGTCCAAGGGAGCGAATAACACATTTGGGGGAACTTTGCTCCCCCAGTAGCCCAAAATCGGACGAATAGAAGCCTATAGCTAGCGTGCAGGCTTAGGCTGACTGATGTCAGAGCGACGTTCTGTTTATAGTTCAGTAAGCGCGCGGGCTATACACGCCGCGTTAGAGATGCACCGTTCGTGAAATTGCGCGGCGTGTGGACGTAGGATCGGCATGTGTGGATATACGGCCGTCCCCGAAGACGGACGTACTTGTTATTTTGCAGTCGAGACAGAGAACACGAGCCCATTGATCGGGTGTCTTCGATCACGTTTCAGAACATTTCTGACAGACGCCTGAGTAGAGTATGGCGAACGCAGTGCTTTATCCAGACACCCTAGGTCCCTGGATAAAACACTAGGGCGGACGCTAGCTACCTGTAGTGTTGAAGACGCGGATCGGCAAGCTGTGCCAGGTGCTCTGATAGCGCGGCGTGTCCGTTAGAATACGAATCTGCCTGTTATCAGCTGTCACAAAGAACAGTGCCGTCTCCGACCGAAAGAAAGTAGTTTTGCAGGTGATCACCGCCCTGTCTCCGAGTTCGGCGGCGGCCATCACGCGTATGTAGGACAGCCGGTGAAACGCAGAGGTTTCCTCGTCGAACCGCCGAGCGGGTGCTTCGGGAACACAGCTGACGTTCGGCGTCCAGCTACCTTTGTACTCAACCGTACAGTTGATCTCGATGAAATCGGACACGTGCACCCGATTTTCCGACGAACTGGTGTTTAACGAACACTTCGGCTCCGAAGCTGTAATTAAAACACAGGTCTACAACCCTCGTTTAAAAATACTAACTTAGCACGTACATCTACAGATTGAACGTATACAACACATTCATGCATTAGGCCTAATGAACTAAATACACACTATCTGGCCTACTTACTTAGACTTAGTTTTCTGACGCCAACCGCAGTATTGGGCAGTCAGCAGTCTCCAGTTCTACTTAATAATACAACTATTACTAAAACACAAACATATGAACTTTACACGTGGCATAATCACTTAAAGGCGATTTCACACTTGCTCTTGGTTTAAGCAAGGTCTTCAAAAAATAGTTAAACACTGTTGGTTTGTTTTTAATGGACAAATGATGTCCTTCCTGGCGCCTTAATTGAGCAACGTGGACAAAAATGGAAATTTTAAAAAACAATGACAATGCAGGAACTGCAGGATGCGTCAGAAACGAACCCCCATCTTTTCATTCTTTGGTATAAAAAAAATTTCTGGCTCGCTACGCTCGCTCGATTAGGTCTGAATTCCGTCTAGCGTCCGTCTCTGTTAAATTCTGCATACGCAACTCAAAGAGACCTAGTAGAAGCCAGCACTCACAAGAGTGTCATGACCCACGCCGGCAATGTTTCTTCGCCTCTTGCTGACTAGGAAAAACCCCACGCACGGAAAAACCGGCGGTCGGCAGCAGCATCGGCCGCAGGGGAAGTGATGCAGAGAAAACCTAGTGTCGCTAGCATGGCTTGTACGGCGGAGCATTGCAGCAGGAAAACCCAGCGTAGCTTACGTATGCAACAAGCGACGATATTGCATTTCGTCTGAAGAATCATACAGACTTGTTTTTTGTACCTCGTGACCTTTACTTTTGACTTTTTGACCCCAAAATAAAGAGGTTGCGAGGACTCATCGTAGAACACTTGTATGTCAAGTTAGGTGATCATAGCTGCATCGTTTTTGAGATATCGTGTGGAAAAACAGAAAAAAATACGTAAACGCTGCTGAAAACTTTACCCCGCCGCGACTGCCGTCTGCGTGGGTAATAAGGTAAAATGGAAAGAATTAAAAGGCGGCTCGGCAGGTGCCCCGTAAGAGGTACCGGCCCATGATTTGGGCATAATCTTAAAGAATGCATGTAGACCGCACTCGTTAAATTAAATAGGCAAGAAACACGAGCAACGTCCCACCTAGTGCAACCAGTGATGCCGCTACTCTCTCCCGACGAGATGCTTCGAAACAGATGTAGTAGCCGGTATCTGCGAGCTGGACTGGCGTGATACTGAGATGACAGGTTTTGAGTTCGCAGCTGCTGTAATCCAGCCTAATTCGGCGCCCAGTGTTGTCGTGGACGCCGACTCCGTTGTAGATGATTCTTGGTTTGTCCGTAGTTCGACCGTAGAAATCCCAACGCGAGTCGTTGTCAACGCGCGAACTGCACGGAAGGCTGATGCTGCTTCCCGCTAACGTGATCGTGTTCGGAGGACGTAGTACTTCCGCGTCGTCTCCAGGCCGGGCTGAAGTTGTCGCTGCAATATTGTTTAGAATGAAAATTCACATTCTATGAATCTTTTATCTTTTTAAATTCACAACTGTTGAATTTCACCAGTAGCCTAGTCATGAATTTTAAAACTCACGCCCTTAGCAGCGGAGTCATTGGTAGTGCGGTGTATGTGCACGTTGTATAGGGTGGAGAAATGAACAGTAGGTGTGAGCAGCTAGTCGGTTATTTCTATGAGAGCCCTCTCTAGGCGTGGCCTACTGTCCGGCTAAGCCCGGACTGGCACTTATTCAGTGCCAGCCCTGACCGGCACTTCTTCAGTGCCTAGCCAGGGGACTTAGCCACATCTGTCTGCTTCGGCTGTCACTGAGCGCGTCACGCTTTACTGCACATGGCGGCAAAGTGCGCTGACCACTCGGCAGGTCCCCGTAGAGGGTCAGTTTGGTAGTGAATTTCCGGCGATATGTAATCATTGCGGAGTTATAGCGGCCTGAAGTCGCGTTCGTTCGTTTGTTAGTTCTTTGCGGGCAGGGACCAGCCTACTCTGGACCCAGTATTGAGACCTTTTGAATTGGTCCAATGCGCCAGCCCAGGAAGAAGAGGGGATTTGATAAGGTGTGTGTGGTGTGAGCGCTATGTAGGGTGAAAGAGGGAAAGTAGGCTCGAGCAGCTTGTCAGGTATTTCTAGGCGTGGCTTACTGTCTGATTAAGCACGGACTGGCACTTGTTCAGTGACAGCCCTGACCGGTCCACCGTTTAGCGCCCGGCCACCTGATTGACACTTCTGCAGCGTCAACCAGGAGACTTAGTATCATCTATCTGCTTCGGCTCTCACGTCTGCTCGGCTGATACCTTGACGCTGCTAATCAAGGCATCATCAACGGTCACAGTTTATACAGGACACCGTTGAACCCTCTTACCTGCCTTGACTAACTTCCTGTTCATCATGTGCATAGGAATTATTAGAAATAATTCTATAGGAATTATTAGAAATAATTCTTTGGTAAGCGGACGCGCCCGGGCTGAGTCGAACTTTGGCCACTAAGCGCGTCACGCTCTACTGTACATGACGGCCGAGTGCGTTAACCAGGTTGGCCTGAGGTCGCAAGACCTGGAAATTTTGTGAGCAATTTTTGCGTTTTTGTTTGAAAAAAAAACGATCCCTTATGGTAAAAATTTTCAAAAGTTTGTTCCAAAAGTTTTTACCTCCTCACCGATCGACGTTGTTGTGTTCAAATGCCGTAAAATTTGTCCGACGAGAAATCGGCGAAATCGTGCGTTATTTACCTGACCAAAAAACAACAAAAATTCGGCTGCCTCTCAAACTGTTCGTACAGCGATCGATCGCGCCCAAAATCTGCCGGGGCCAGCCCCCAGCAATGTGCTTACATTTCTCCAGATTTCACCGAAATCGGTTCATTTTCGGCGGAGTTATAACCGAACGTGTGAACACCATTTTTGCCCCGTATATTTCCAATATTCGCCCGAAGCTGTGCTTCGCTTTAGGCGAATAATAAAATTGCCATTATAGCAATACCAGCAGAGCGCATATCCATCGGTTGCCACATGACTTCACTGGTAAGGGCGTGCATTATCGTTCTAGGTGGAGTCCTAACAACTCACTACAACTGCCATCACACACTACACGCTTGTCAGACTCTAACTTCATTACACGAATGACACATTACACGAACAAAGACAAATATTAGACACTTAACTCTTGAACTGTTGCTATGTATATTATGTTTATTGTGCATTCTTGGCGTGCGTTTTGTCATGCCCTAATAAACAAAGATTGATTGATTGAAGTGATATTTGGCGTTTTAGTGTCGCTCTTACACTTGGTTGTAAACTGTCCAGTTTTTACTATTTATATGCGTGTTCACGATTGACACTGATGATTAAAAATATATGTACCATACCATACCATACCCTACCATACCACACCATACCATACCATACCATCGTTTTATTTCAGGCATCAATGCCCATATCGACAATACAATTAAACGAGAAGACAAGAAAACAGAAAATCAGTAGGCCTACAGAGAAAAAAAACGTTAAAACACAGAAAACACACAACACACAGTAAAACAATCAAGACAAAAAATGAACATATATACACAACTACACCACTAAAAGCGACTTTACCAAAACATTACTATTCACATTCCAACGTGACGCGTCGGATTTCTTAGCATCAATCATAAGAGTATCAAAACTCGGCAAACCAGTCAAAAGCAGCATATTAGTGACACTATAATATTTAGTAAATCCAAGGAACATTTTGGCATATTTAATATAACATGAACGAAATTTATTCATCAATCCAATACTAAACCTATCCACAAGGCTATATTATAAAAATAGAGACAAAATGATTTGAATAAGACTAATTTAACACACTCATAGAGCAATATAAAATCTATATGTAGAATCCGTTTACGTTTAAATACGCGCCTAGACTAAAAAGCTATAGCTACTAAAAACTGCCCAGTTCGTTGGCTGCGGAACAGCGGGTGTGAGGTCATGGCCAAGGCGGAACCTCGTCATCAGCTTTCACTGCAAAATGTTGCAAAAAGTAATACAAAATCTAACTTTTCTTTTAATTTACGGTGTCAGTTCATGGCTCACATCATTGAACGATGTTTATTTCGTGTAAAGTCAATCATACACAAATGAAACTGTCTGTCCTATGCATACGGCACTCGGCCAGTAGTTAAGTAGTTAAAACTTTCTCTATAGAATGTTATTTAGCGACATCTATTAATCAACCAATTTTATTGTTATGTTGTTCGTATACGTATAACCGTTATTAGTTCACACTACTTTTGTGTAGCCTTTCTGTATCTACATTCGTCCCATGTTTTTTTATCACATTATGTTGCATGTGCGTATGTCATGTGTTTAATAAAGCATTTACTTACTTACTTACTTAGCTTGTTTCTTCTGGACATTTAACAAGTAGCTCAGCTGTCGCTGACAAACCCGCGCGTCGCGCTGCATCACGACTAACAGCAAAATTTTAAAACAGTTACGTGACCATAACCACGCCCTTTTGTTGGTGATATGTCATCCTGCTGCATAGAATTGATATTGCCTACTCGTATACAAAATTTGACGACTTTAGGTTCAGCCGTTCCGAGAGTGTTACAGTTTACCGACCTTTACACTTGGTTGTTTACTGGCCAGTTTTGCCGTTTAGCTGCTTACATTGATCAGTGCCTCCCATTATGTTCAATATAAAATCTAGAAATATCATAAAAACGTACTACGAGTGTGAAATCCTGTGACGTCACTGACTGTCTGCTCACAAAAGATCGATCCAGTGGACTGGAGCACGAAGACAAAAGCTACGGCGAGAATCATTATTAAATGATGCTATGGCATCTTATAGCTGAAAACGTAATGTTACAGTCAAGTCCACCGATCTGCAAAAATTTCTCTATAAGCCGGATATTAAGGTCGCAGCTCGGCTCTAGCCTATGGCGTCCGTCTGTGCAAGATCGTAAATCGTAATCAACTATGCTGTAAAACACATTAATTATGGCATACCAAGGCACCATCGCATCCGGAGTCGTCATTTACCACCGTCGATCGTTATACTTGGCCGTTTTGGTCACATGGCTGTTCTCAGATTGCTCTAAGTTGGAGGCCTATCTATATATCCGGTATACACAGTGTCGTATACGAGATTCAACGTAGGGGGTGCGAGAAGGCATTGAGACCCTAATCGAGCGAGCGAAATTTTTTTGACATTATATAATTACTTACTTACTTACTTACTTATTTACTTACTTTTTACAGCATTTTCTGTTGATTTTTTATAATAATAGAGGCCAACTACACTCATAAAATTAGTAATAGGGTTTTAAAAATATTTTTTGACTTTCAAAGGGGGTGCCATTATTTTGTCATGGCCTCTTGGACCCTCTATACGCCACCGGCTTACAGTACACTTCAAGGCGCTGCCTACGGCCTATCTTGCGGCCTGTCGAGTCACCGATGCGTTACTTAACTGGCCAGTCATGTGACGATATAGCCTATAGGCTAAATTGAGTTCCGTGTTCGTCAGTATTAATTGCTCTGAAATTACATTGCATTATATGTGAGATACTGTAGTTCTATTACTGAGTTTTATAACGCACGGGTGCGTTATTTTGTAGCAGTAGGCTATACATAGATAGTTTACTGCAAAAAAGTATCGTAAAGCAAACGTTTTTGTTGTTTGTATATAGTACCTACAGTGCCACCCGCTGCGAAATAAAAAAATGCCTGAAAACGAAAACAGTCACAAACTTATATTACTCATAATAAGTCTGTAATAGTTGTAATAAGTTTATTGTAAACAGATATAGACAACGTGAGAAGTGGTTTTACGGTAATTAGCTCGATCATGTGTCGCTGAGTTTGTTCATTAATCTGTAAACTTTGAGATTTGTTCCCAAATTGCTTCTAATTTTGCTTTAGGCCTTTCATTTTTATTCAATCGGGAAAATAATGTCATTGAATAACTATTATTAATATGCTACGCATTGACACCAGACGTGGTTTGGTCTGACAAAACAAGAAGCTCAGCTATCGACGAGAGACAGCGCGACGCTCAGTATCAGTTGAAATACTGGCCTACTGTTGTACGAATAAAAACAGATCGCGTGTCAGCCTGATGAGCACTTTCAGCAACTGCTACGTTTTATTCCGCTACCTGCATAGTTTTGTACACGCGTCGTTGCACTAGGCACAACTATTGCACAGCGAGCATGCAATGCAGTGCGCGTCATCAACAGACTCTCGTACAACCACTCTCTTGCTGATGTCAACTGGACCGCATCTGAAATCAACCAGCGTCGCCTACCACCAGTGTCGTTGATGACACCGGGTATTACTCCGCCAGCGCACCGTCGTTGACGCGGACCACCGTGACGGATGGACACAAATTTTCGGCGGTAACGCGTCTAAGTTCCAAACTGCAAAAGTGACCTTGAAGGTCATTCTCACTGTCACTGGTAATGGCGCCATTCGATAGGCCACATACGATTTCCTATTAGTCTTCCATTAGAACTATGTCTCTAACTTGCACCGTTTCCGAGATATCATCACTCATTTCTCAAAATTTAAAGAGTTCACGCGACCAGAACACAATCCTTTTCGGGGATTATTTACCACGCATGCACTAGTACTCCTCTGTATCAATCAGCACACGACATTTGAAATGCCTAGCTTCATCGATTCACAAAGATATGATTGGGGGCCAAAATTTATAAAAAGAACAAGTCACGTGACCCTGACCGCGCCCATTAGGGAGCACTTTGTCATCTTTAGGCCAACACTTGACATATTCTATTTGCATAGCAAATTTGGTGATTCTTGCTTCAGCCGTTCCGCAGATATAATTGCGGACGTCAAAACTGAAAATGGATTACGTGACCCAGACCACGCCCCTTTTAGAGGTGGTTTATCATCCGAAAGCTAGGAATTGATATAGTCTACCTGTGTACAAAATTTGACGACTCTGGCTTAAACCATTCCAGAGATATCACTGAGGCCTAAAATTTAGAATGGATCACGTGACCTTGACGACGACTCTTTAAGGGTGTATTTTACTGAGTATGCTAAGACTTGATATAGTGTACAAAATTTACAAAATTTGACCACTGTAGCTTCAGCCGTTCCGGAGATACGGTTGGTGCCCACCAAAAGCTAAATGGTTTACGTGACCTGCATGACTACGCCTCTTTCACTGATGGTTTATCATCCGCGGGCAAGCACTTGTTACGATCAACCTACCTGCCAAATTTGAAATATCTAATTCCACCCGTAACGAAGATACGAAAGGCGATATATAGTGTCGAAATTGGGATTGTTTGTGGTAATTAAGCGTCACCCAAAATGGCATACGATTTCCTGTTAGCTTTCCATAGGAACTATGTCCATACCTAGCACCGTGTTTGATATATAACGAAATATTGGTCGAAAATCGCCGCTTTTAACCTAACTCACCTATATTTGGCGCCCCCTTTGGGGTGACCCCGTTGGAATTTCGCCGCAATCTACGGCAGAAGAAAACCAGAGTCCCTGGGCGTTGTTTGCGTTATCCTATGTTTAGCCGTTTTGGTAAAGTGCCGGCTTGTGACAGACGGACAGACGGACACACGACGACAGCGAGTACCGCGCTAGTATAGCGTCGCACCGGTAAGAAAACGACGGAGAGCGCCTTGTACTGCTCTGAACAAGGGTTGATGCGTAGCAATTGTCATAGTGAATAATTATATATACGTCTCTTGATCCTGATGTCGTCGTGGGGTTCTTCGACATTCACGGATCTGATTAACGCTGTTGACACTACCATGTTTACCCGCGCGACGCTATATGCTAGCGCGGTACTTGCTGTCCCCCTGTGCCCGTACGACCGTCTGTCTGTCACAAGCCGACACTGTATCAAAACTTCTAAACGCAGGATCACGCAAACGACGGCGTACGATAGGAACAGTTTTCTGATGCTAAAAATTTAGGCGAACTTCTACGGGGTCATCCCCAACGAGGGCGCCAGACATAGGTGGGGTGTGTTAAATTTTGTTAAAAGAGGCCATTTTCGATATCAAAGTTATGTTATGCACTTATTGTTATGCCAATATCTGTCTTTAGCTCAGCAATAGTGCAAAATAGGGACATAGTTACTATGGACGGCTATTCGGCTAATAGGAACTCGTATGCGCTGTGTCGATTGGCGCTATTTTCAGTGACCTTGGGTGACCCCTAATTACCCCAAGCCATATCGCCTCTGAAGTTACGACCATATGGCGCTATACAAATGTGTATATTATTATTATTATTATTATATCACACAGCCGATATTATAGCAACTTGTATTTTTGTGCAGACAGTTGAAGTGAACCGAAGATGGTTGCGCTCAGAGTTTTCTTGCTGCTGTTGCTTATTGGAACTGTTTTGTCAGAACCACGTGAGTTAATTGATTGTTGTTGATCGCATTCATAATTTGTTGCTTTAACCATGAGACGCATATAAAACACATACGTAGTGCTGTATTTGCTATGGCCAATGTCCGACTGTCCGTCTCTCTGCTACATGCCCGTAATGTAGGTTTGTCGAAACGGCTCAACCTGTCATCATGCAGCTAATTTAACACCGCCTGATAATCTGGAGACTGTTTTCCGGTGCCAACGATCTCGTGCAATTCCAAACAGGGTGATGAAATTAATAGGCATACACGTGGGGTAGAAGAAGTATGCAATGTTCGATCAACAGCGCTGAAGTTTAAACTGATATTGGCACCATTCATTGTGCCACATAGGCCTCTGAAGTCTCTGATTTCCTATTTGCGTTTCATTGTTAGATCTATTTACTGGGCCGCTATCGTGTACCGTTGCCGAAATATTATCACTTACATTATATACCGAAATTAAAAGGGGTGACACCTGACCATGAACTGGCTCCCTCTGGGTAAAATGTATGGCGTGTAAGTGATCAATCCAATTACCACATTCTGAAGTGCATAACGTAACTTTATCGTTCCAAAAATACGCGGGCCCGAAATTCAAAAATGGGTTTTGTAACGTCGTAACCATGATCGCGTACTTTGCAACTGGGTTGTGTTTATTCATGCTATAAAGATCAACACGTGTACTGATTTGACGACTTTTTAGCTTTAACTGTTACAGACGTGGGGAAAACGAACCAAAACATACAAACAGGAGTTGTTTGGGATGTTTAGGGCTACTCATGGTCATCTGCTGACTTTATTACTGGCCCGCCTAGTGGGCCAGTATTGTTTTGCTCGCTGGCGTCTGTCGTAGTCGTCTGTCGGCGTCGTTTGTATTCTGTCGTCGTCTGTAACGCTGCCGGCAGGCGGGCCGGCCGGCCGCCGGGCGCGTGGGCGGTCGGGTGGCCGACACTGCACGGCAGGCCAGTACTGTTACGTGAGCTTAGGGCGACACTTTGTTTATTTATCTTGCCAGTGTACTGTACACGAGTCAGAACCAATCATTGTTGAAAGTGGCAAATTTTTCATCCCACGTGTATTTGGTGTCCTAGTCGGAATTTCATCAAGATCTTATCGACTCTGCTAGTCAGATCGAACGTACCCGTCGTCCCGGCATGAAGACGGACGGACAGACACAAAGACGTACAGCGTGTACGACATATAATCAATAATCATAGCGTCGAGCGGTAAAACAGGCATGCAATCAGGGCTGCCGCTATCCAGAAGTTTAGTTTATACTCGAATACTTGATTGAGTACTTTATCGAGTACTCGAGTACTCGAATAAAACCGGAAGTGGACATTTGAGTAAGTAAATGGCTAAGTTACGAGTTATAAGTAGCCTACACGTATACACAGTACATTCATCCATCCTAAATGCGCATGGTTATGGTCACGTGACTGTTTTAAAATTTGGCCGCTTGCCGTGATGAAGCACGTCGCGCGGGTTCGTAAGCGACAGCTGAGCTACTTGTTGAGAAATGTGAATGGACAGACAGCCAAACAAATAGACAAACAGAAAAAAACATAGATAGACATACAGACACACTGCTCGCAATACAACGTACATAGCCCACTCACGTATTATACGTGAGTGGGCTATGTACGTTGTATTGCGAGCAGTGTGAAGTGTCCCATTTTTGAGGCCTTAAGCTAACAACTTACAATTCAGAAATCTCGATTCTGAATAAAGCTATACTTGTATGGCTATTTTTTACCCATACCGGGGGCGATGTAAAAATTAAAATGCCGAAATTAAAATTAACTACAAAGGTCTAAACGACTGCCGACCAGTCTGTGGCTGAGGTTACTTATTTACAGTTTCCAGCTCAGGTCAGATTCTGTTGAGTGTTGAGTTTTTGGTACCAAATTACAAAAATTGTTATAGTTGTGTTTGCAATTGGAACGCTGATGTGTCCGATGTAAGCTTAAGAGTATGTGATATGCAGGAAAGTGTTGATGTAGTGATGATTTTTACCGCATGACGCTATACTAGCGTGATATATGCCGCCGTCGTGTGTCTGTCTGCCCGTCCGTAACATGTCAGTTCAGCATTGTACCAAAACGGCTAAACGTAGGAACACGCAAACAATGCCATACGATAGCCCAAAGACTCTAGTTTTTTATGCCAAAGAACTCGGTGAAGTTTCAAAGGGGTCACTCCAAACAGTGGCAGTGGCGCCAAATACACGCGGGGTAAGTTAAAAGCGGCGATTTTTTTTACCGATATCTTGTAGACGTAGACGTAGCGGATGTAGTGGCGCAGGCTGAGCGCCTCTATGCCAGCTTCTCGAGTGTAGGTTTTTATTATATATAAGACATAATTGGTATTTTATTACATCGCGCATTTCAAACAGAACTTGTGGATGTATCATATCTAATCCAGGTGATTTACCTGTCTTTAAGTTACATAATTTGTTAAAAATATCGTCTTCCGTTATTATCAATTCAGTCATGTTATATCTCCGAAACAGTGCAAGATAGGCACATAGTTACTATGGAATGCTAATAGGAACTCTTATTTGCTCTACCAAATGGTGCTATTTCAGTGACCTTGAATGTCTCTAACTACTCCAAGCCACCCCATTTATGACATATTGTATCGCCTCTTATATCTTCATTGTGAGTGGAAATAGAGACTTCAAATTTGGTAGATAGGCTGATCGTAGCAAATGCTAGCCCACAGATGGCAAACTGTCCCTGAAAGCTGGGTTAGGTGACGTGAACCATTTAAATTTTGGTGGGCGCCAACCACCAGCCATTATGAATAGTCGTCTCGGGTGCTGTCACCTTAGGTGGACGGTCAGTGTGATAAACTGGTGATGGTCGTCAGTCACCAGTAGGGTTAGAACGATACCAAGCTCAGCACCCAATACCCAATACCCAATACTTTAGCTTCTAACGATACCAATACCCAATACCGATACCGGAAGTGACGTCATCATGCTAATAAAAAGTACATAAGAAGTGCAAGCATGATGTACTCGTCACCTTGCCGCTGGTGTCGTTCACTCATTTCAGACACCGCCCGCTGTAGGACCACCCACGCCGCTGACCATCGACACACGGGCGCTGAGTAATTCCCGTTCGTTTGGCGGCAGTTTATTTATGACTGGCGATTGCTAAAGTTGTCAGCCACAGTCCTGGATGACTGAAGCTGTTTGACTGTTTGATGCTGCCAAGATGCGTGGTGCATACACACATCTTGGCGGCATCAAGCAGCTTCAGTTGTTTGAGCGTTGCCGGGAGTGGAGAGACGTGACGCGTGACAAATTAACTGTTGGTATCGGATTTCACACGTGTACTTTACCCACACTCCACCCCTGGTGTTTGTTATTCCACGATCTGCAGTGAGGCGGTCTGCATAACAGGCATTGCTCTGTAATCCTATGCTAACGCACGCATAGAACTGCAGCTTATCAGATCATCGTGGGTGGCGAGACGGCGCCGCAGACTGTTGTCTGCCCAGTATTGGGTACGATTACTAAGAAAAGTATTGGACCAATACCAATACCACCCAATACTGGCAAGTATTTGCCAATACCCAATACCCAATACCCCAATACCGGTATCGTTCTAACCCTAGTCACCAGTTTATCACACTGACCGTGGACATTTGTGTACAACACGCTGGGCGTAAATCACCGCATCGCGTGGGTCTGTCAGCGGCAGCTGAGACTTGTTTTAGAAATCGTGAAAACTCGGAAAAGTTTATTTTACTTGTATTGCTACTGGTAGTGTATGCACTTGCTGCCATTTTTGACAGAATTGTTTAGTGAAGAATCACTGTTGTAATCATTGTCGTTAAAGTGCCACAAACATGTTGTAACTGGCACTAATCACTGGTTTGTAAGATGTGCAACATGTTGGACTGATGTTTATATTGAAACTAATGTTAATAACTGTTGTATGTGAGCAGGTGTTCCTGATAAATATGGTAACGTGGAGTCAACCACTGGTGATGAGGTTAAACTGCCATGTCACGTTTCACCGTCCGCCACTACGAACGTCACGTGGATCCATGCAGAGATTCTGCTACATGGGCCACCCAGCCACTTTTATATCTATGTTAATGGTCATTTTGATGAGAAAGTACGCCGGCGTTTCAGCATTTACAACGCCAATGGTGGCGATTACAGTTTGAAGATACTGAATATTAAGGATTATGATTCAGGTCATTATCGCTGTTATAACCAACAGCTGGTGATAAAGAACTATTTGATTTATGTAAATGGTAAGTATTGACTAGACACTTTTAATAGGCATGGTTTGTTTCAGAAATACATTCATATACATTTTAGTTTGACTTTTTGACAAAGTTGACCTAATAAAGCCGGTCTCAAATGTCCGTCCATCCATACATCCATGTGTATGTACGTACACATTTCCATCCAATCCATCTACAAAAAGTTTCTTTGATTTCAGTGAAATTTGGCGTGTGGGTAGAGGTCGATGAGTGATGCGCGACCGTATGCAGTATGACCCGATCTAGGGTCAAGATTACGAGCCCTTCAAAGTTGGAAATTCGGCTATTTTCAAAAGCTATCTCCAGCGCCATTTACAATGAGAGCTGGCAACTGACCACCGATGCTTAAACTAGGGTACAATATCTAAATTTCTTCTGGCCGGATTCTTGATATTTGTCCTAGTTTTTGTGTCACGTGACTTTGAACTTGGCAGAAACGTTAATTGCCAAGAGTCAACCGTCAGTCTCGTATGGGGCTAATTTATCTTGCATAAAACAGTTATGTAGAGTATGATACTGCTAGAATAGTTACGAGTCTTGTTCCATAAATAAACTACAAAACGGCGTCATTTTATTTATTTAGCCTGTGCAGCATGTATTTCCCGCGTTTTCTTTGTGTTAATTTCTTTATTATTATTATTCTTTAAAAAACTAAACTTTTGAACAAAGCGACCTCAGGATCTACCGGACCGATTTTCATCAAATTTTACCATATGGTAGGTATTTGATCGTAGATTGCCGATTTGATCCCTGTTTTTGATGGCTCAAGGGAAATTGCCATGGCAACTAATTTTAGGGTCGAAATTGACAAAATTGGACTATTCATCACCTTTAGTCATAGCCATGGCATTTTGAAACAGATTGCAATATCACCATTCTATGATGATCTGGATACATTATGTGTGAATTTGGTAAACTTTGGTCCTATAACTCCGGAGAAAGATGTACACACGTCATTTCTTTCTTTAAAGTAAACCTTTCAGACAACTTATCTCATGATCCACCAGACCGATTTTTACCACATTTTCACCATATGGTAGGTATTTGATCTCGCTGATTGCTGATTTGACCCTCTTTGTGACCGCTTAAGGGTTGTTGCCATGGCAACCAATTTTTAAAGGGCAAAATCGGCGAATTTGGCCTATACTCACCTTTAATCGTCGCTCTGGCATTCCAAAACGGATTGCATTGTTGCCATTCTGATTTAGAAAAGTTCATCTGTGATGATCTGGCTACATTATGTAGAAATTTGGTGAACTTTGGTCCAGTAACTCCGGAATTTACAAAGGTGAAAGCTGTACACCCGTCGTTTTTTTATTTACCTTTCAGACAAATTATATCAGGGATCACCATATTTTTACCATTTGGTAGGTATCTGATCGTAGATTACTAATTTGACCGTTTTTTCCCGATTGCTCAAGGAACTTTGCCATGGCAACCCGCGTTAGGGTTAAAATGTGCAAAATTGGCCGACTACCTTCATTCGTCGCCTTGGCATTGCTAAATGGAGTGGAATATTGCAATTCCGAATTCAAAAAGGTTTATCTGCGATGATCTGACTACATTGTGTAAACATTTGGTGAATTATAGTCCAGTAACTCCGGAGTTTAAGAAGGGTAAAGATGTACACCCGTCGTTGATCAGTGGCTATGCGGCGCCACTGCTAGCCATTGTGGGGATCAGTACTGAATTTTCTGGGGTGATCACTACTCAGTTTTCTTTTTTATCACGCTGAGCATCCGTCTTTGTGTACAACACGATGGGCGTGAGGCAGCACGTCACGCGGGTCTGTCTGCAGCCACTGAGACTTGTTATACAGGCACTATATTTAAGCCGAATGTTGAAGTGCAGGTGGGATAGGTTATGGATCGCATAGACGTGACTGAGAATGACGTGAAGGAACAGTAGGGGGTCTGTTCCAAGCTGACTGAGGATCTTGGCTCTTCTCTCTTCGTCCTCCTTTTGAGATAAACTGAATTAAGTAAAAGGGTTAATTTCAAATTGGCGGTCATGAGACCGAATAGCTCAATAATAAAACAATGTTCAAACAATACACAAGACATAAAAACACTGCGACACTTACTAACATTAGCTGGCTCCTCTTGGCTTTCTTCTTCCACTTGTGCCAGACGAGTGTCTTTGGAGATAAATTTTTTTATATGTTTAAAATAACAAGACATTATTTGAATTGTGCTGTTTATAATGTTACTTCTTTATTGTTCTGCTATATGTTATTAAGTCCATTTTTGTCTCTGATATAGCCATATTTGTGCTGAAAGGGGACATTAAACTCGAACTAACTAACTAACTGTTAAGTCCATTTTAACTAGGCTTTTTGTTAATGTTATTATGTGATAGAAACTTGTTTAAAAGCTACATAGTCTTTGTACAACTTATCTGCTTTTCTTTGCATTTTTCTGTCATGTTAGACAGTGCTATATACATATATGTCAGTTTTATGGAGTTTGTGCTATGGGAAATATTGCAGTTCCTCCACCAAGCTACAAGGAGCACATCGTAGTTGAAGGACAGTCGTATACGATTCCATGTGACACGACAGTGAATGCCGACGTGAGATGGTTCTATAGGCCCAGAAATCACATTGGATTCTCCTGGTATCTTTATGATCAAGGACGTGTATTGGAGCCGTTTTTATCCCGCTTTTCTTTCAACACGACAGTCCCTTTGCTGTATGGTTTGGACATATCGGACGTTCACCTGAACGATACGGGCAATTACACGTGCATTGATGAATTCGGTCTTGGACATGAGCATATTCATAACCTCTTTGTACGAGGTAAGCGAATACTATGTATAAAGTAAAGTAAAGTAAAGTATATGTCGATTTGTATAGCGCATCGTCGTAACTACCTCTAATGCGCTCAGACATGGATCACACCTGCAAATTACACCATGCCTGCCTTTACTCCCCAGCTGCAGAGCATCACTGCCCTTTGGCTGGTACTCATTTACCGTCCCACGGAGGGTAGAAGGCTGAGTCGACCTGGGTGGCTGGTTACATACCGAAATAAAGTGCCGCCTCCGGGAGTCGAACCCGGACACGTCACCCATCCCAGTAC
>Ga0209780_1000716_pt1 | contig 19110 bp, 10 predicted proteins | sample WorMetexBAHAMAS2_FD_187384 | JGI IMG/M metagenome (GOLD analysis project Ga0209780, IMG submission 187384) | Marine gutless worms symbiont microbial communities from Max Planck institute for Marine Microbiology, Germany - Inanidrilus exumae... | ecosystem: Host-associated > Annelida > Digestive...
ACCGGAAGTCGGTGAGAGTGGCGTCGCGCCGCGTTCGTTCCGGAAACAGTTTTTCGGCGTGCCGATGCATGTCGCTGAGAAGATTGATTTGACGAAGTCGCGACTCGGTTTTCAACGTCGACGTGTCGTCTTCCACCAAACCGTCGCCTGCAGGTTTTTTGAAAAAAACAATGACTTGAGCTAGCCAGTTAATTCACTTTACGCTATATCATATCATACGCTAAACTCATATCAGATCAGGGACGCATACTGGACTCCACTCATAGTGTTTACGAATTCTCAGGAAAGATTTTTTCAGGGGTTAAATTCCCTTTGAATGGATGCGGGATCGCTAACTATCTACTGGCCGAAATATGCGGGAATTTCGGTTTCATGCCGCGATTGTGCATGTGAAATAATTATTATCGTCGGCCTAAATTAGCTACTTCTGATCGCGGATCAAGTTGACAATTTGACAGGCTCATGGCGGAATAGATTTAATCTACCAGACTAACTCTACCGGCCTCACGATAACGAAAAATAATCGATTAACCCATTTGGGTGAAATATTCGTCTAACTGAAGTGTCAATGTAGCTTAGTTATGTGATCATGTATTTAATTTATTTAACTTATGTTTAATTATGTATGTTTGCTTTGTTACCACATGTGTGGTGAAATAAAGTTGTGTGTGAAATGCCTGGAGTGGTTGGGCGATTTGCCTGAGTGGGTGGGTCTTCGCCCACCTAGTTTACATGTAAAACGTTGCTTTGCGTTTATACACTAATGGAATGAGCCATTCTGCCTTTACTCCCCAGCAGCAGCACATCACCGCATTCTCGCTGGTACTCACTTCCCGTTCGGCAAAGGGTAGGAGGCTGAGTTGGCCTGGGTGGCTATTTACATACCGATGTGGTATGCCCGCCCGAAGACGGTCACCCATCCCAGTACTAACCGGGCTCGATGTGGAGTAACTTCGTTGATACGCCCAACGCCGTTACTGGTACATTAAACCACCACCAGGAAGGAACATGGCGTGTCAACCCCCTGCACCAGAAGATGACCAAAGTGGTCGTCGCGACCTCGAGTGAGGGCTATTAAATGAAGACGGATAAAGTGTCGGTCGCCGACCTCCGCCGCTGCCGTCAGAGCGGCGTGACGATCTCTGTCGCTCGACGTTGGACACTTTGGCACAGCGTCCCGGCGCCAGGTCGACGTGATTCGTCGACTGCGACAGCGCGTCGACGACCAGCTCCTTCGACGGCCTGGGGGCGACGTAGTCGCACTTGGACCTCGTCTTTCCGGACGACGGCGACGTCGCGCGTCGGTTGTTCATGACGTCACACTCGGCGTCCGACGGCGTCGCGATACCGGAAGTGGATTCGCCGCCGACCGCCGACATCGGATGACGATGGCGACGTCTGGTGACGACTAGAACAATGACGACGGCGGCCAGCGCTCCGACGGGAAGTCCGCCTCCGAGCACTGCGACCAAGATCTGAAACAGTCAACAACATCATCAGCATCGTCGTCGTACTTGTCCGACTTGTCAAAACCCATTTATAGGAAGTACACGGCTGTATTATAGTTACTGTTTTTTTCACGTTTAGTCGTGAGGTAATTTTGAAGACTTTCAGAACTCCGCGATTTTATTATACTTTCAGTCCGAATAGAAGACGAGATCTTAACAGTTTCGAATCAAACGTAAAAGTGTCGCAGACACCTAAGACGTCGGTATTGCACGAACATGACAACGAAGATGGGCCAATCGCGGTTCCATGAAATATAAACAAAGCTGGAGCGCTGTACGAACAGGAAGGGAGAATTTTGCGCTGTCTTTCCAAAATCATCACGGCTAAGTACAGAATAACTACAGGGCTGTGATTACTTAAGATAAATTACTCGATTAGTCGTTTAACAGTTTTAACAGACACAAAATGAGTCTTGGCACGAAACAGCACGCCACAGGTTCACTCTTGCTCGTCAGGTTTTCCCTGGTTAGTGAAGGGTGTGGGTATAGAACCCCCACTATTCAACATTCAATAAAATTTGCACGATCCATGCCAAAACCATGGCGTGAAAGTGCCAACCGTTATGTAAAAATGACACCTTTAAAGCATGCATGTATTACAGTATCGGCAGGGTATATTCAGATGGCGACATCCCAACAACAGTTAATTTGACAACCGCGGCTAAAGCGGTATTTTGACTAATAGCGAAGCAATGATCATTCTACGTATATACGGCGGTATGTTGATTAATGTCTTAACGAAATGTCCACGTTTCTACACGGTGGGCTAAAAAACTGCACACCCATCTTTTTCAGTCTGATGGTGTTAATAACAATAAATATGTGATAGAACTATGGTTTTACTGGTATTTTAAGATAATCGCAAACAATAGTACGTAATCACCTTATTTTACTGTTATAATGTTAAATATTCTATGGTACAGTAGCAGAAACCGGAATTACTCTTTACCATCTATGACAATGTGTGAAATGACTTCATTTTAAAAATCATGACTACCATTTTTAAAACGTTAAAGGCCACGCACAACAAATATCTTCCACATTTTCTTAGCGCTCACTCTTTTCCTTTTTTGAGTTTTAAATTAGAATTTTATTATCTTTATACTGACTGTACGATTGTCTCACGTATGACGTCGTGCACAGAATATTTAACCGATAGAATAATTAATAATAGTCTACAATATTATGTGCTTGTGCGATACTACGTGTGTCACACTCAAATCTGGCAAAACAAACTTTATCGGCACACACTGTAGCACAATTTGTTGAGAAACAGTAGATGTGCAGTTTTTGCCAACCCTGCACCGCCATGTGCCAACCAGGTCGCTGCGGTCCTCCGTCGCACCCCTACTGCTTGCTTGTTCCGCGAAAACCCAGACCAACATCGGCAAGCGGGCTTTCAGCGTCACTGCACCATCAACGTGGAACGCTTTACCAAACTACGTGACAGCTTGGCCATCTTCAAATCAAGACTGAAAACCGCACTGTTTACAACAGCTTTTGATTCTTAGGACGTAACGTAACCTCCCTAAGCGCCTCTGTACCCACCTAGCGTAGACATCACGGCTCTCAAGAAATATTCATTGTATTGTATTGTATTGTATTGTATTGTACATATCCTGCAGGTATTGCGATGCTTTATCTGCGTTGCTTGTGATTTATAGTTACATGTCTTATTGGTTCTTGTACTGTAATGTCTGGCCGGTCTGGTCTGCGCCGGCTGGGCACTGAGGACTCCATGGCATAGCATAAATAGCATAAAGACCCGTTCACACAGTCGCGACAGACCAAGACAGAACTGAAGTGATCTAGTCGGTTCAGTTCAGTTGTGTTCAGTCGCGGCGATGTGGTAGGGTCTTCATCGATCAGCGTTAACACGGTACCAGCTGCGGGATGGTAAGTGCCGACGCGTCGACGACGATCGCGACAGTGGCGTTGGACACGGACCCGACCGGACTCGGGTGCTCGCAGCGGGGACCGCGTCGCCCCGGCGAGCAGAGGCACTCGAAGCGGTCGTCGTGGGTGGCGCGGCACGTCGACCCCGAGGCGCAAGGTGCCCCGGCGCACAGGTCGGCGACGACCGTGAGCTCGCACAACGCGCCGCTGAAGCCGTGACGACAGTGGCAGAGGAAGTCGTCAGGTAGAACGTCGACACAGAGGGCGCCATTGAGGCAAGGAGAGGTCGACGAGCATCGAGAACCGCGTTCCAACTCACAGTGACGACCGCTGAACTGTTCCAGACAGCGGCACGCATAGCCGTCCACGAAATCCACACAACTGCCGCCTGCAAAGTACCACGTAGACCCTAGACATCACTTCCTGCCAACGGTCTCACGACCTCTCAGACTAGCTAAGTTTATGTCCAATCGACACAGAAAATAGGTCATTTTGGCGACTTTCCGCCGATCCAGTATGTTGGCTTGTTATTGAAGAGACTAAACCTAGCACTAAGAGTCTCCGCTGCTACTGACAGACCCGCGCGACGCAGTGGCTCAGCGCATGCTAAATACTCAGCATCGCATCATATGGTAATCAAACTATTTCTACTACTCAGCCTAGCTGCTGAATACAGATCTTGACGGTGGGTGTAATCAAAAGTTGTCCGACGACCATCAGAAGTTTATGACACTCACCGGCGAACTAAGTTGAGAGCGCCTGAGACAATCAGCCGTTCCAGAGATATGGTTGGTGCCCACCAAAATTTAAATGGTTCACGTGACCTAACCACGCCCCTTTCAGGAATGTTTTGCCATCCGTGGGCTAGCACTTGCTACCGTCAACGTAACTACCAAAATTTTGAAAAGTCTCTATCTCCACTCACCACGAAGATATTAAAGGCGATACAAAATGTCGAAAATAGGGTGCTTCAGGGTAGTTAGGGCCACTCAAGGTCACCGAAAATAGCACCAATCGATATAGCACATACGAGTTCCTATTAGCCTTCTATGTTAACTATGTCCCTATATTGCACCGTTTCTGGGATATATCGAGATATTGGTCGAATATCGCTGCATCTAACCTACACCACCTCTATTTGGCGCCCCAGGTGAGGGTGATCCCGTTGGAATTTCGCCGAGATTTTTGGCCTCAGAAAACTAGAGTCCGTGGGCTATCGTATGGCGTTATTCATGTTATACTAGGTTTATCCATCTTTGTAAGATTCCGACTTGCGTCAGACAGACAGACAGACAAACGAACGGACGGACAGACACACGATGACAGCATATACCGCGCTAGCATAGCATCGCGCGGCAAAAATCGCATATAGAAGTAACCGAAAGATACTATAACACAAATAAACATTTCAAAAACTACAAGCCAGGTTTGGTTATATTATACGACGTTCCGCCTTATTCTTTCAACCCCGCGGTAACAGGAGAAAACTGGAATGACACCGTAAGACAAACACTGCAGAGACAAGAGACACATTTTCAAACAGTGAAAGATCCACAAACATTCATGTATGTACTAAATCATTAAATGTCCCTAGCAAACGTCCAGCTGAGATCTTGAAATCATTCTAGTTGCCAGTCTAGCAATAATTACCTGTGGAAAGAAGATATTGAATTTGATCTCGTTTTGTCGGTTTTTTTCGTTCGTTTGTTGGTTTATAAACATAGTTACATGTGTTTACATTTTTACCTGTATTTTCGGTATCACACTAGCAGCAGGTGAAAAGTAAGTGCAATACTGAATACAGGTGTGGAGGTCGGGCGCTCATCTCCCTTCCTTGGGGCCTTGAGCTCGAGGTTAAGTCTGTGACGCATGGCCAATGCCAGACCTCCGGTTACCTTCCCAGCCAAGGTGTCACACCTCTGGCCGGTACCAATTTAACTTGGTGACAGAGGTACACGTGAGTGAACAACGTGCCTAAGGTTGTCACCTGACATGTTTTAGGACAGCAGAAGGGCCGCAGTCACACTCGCGACATTCGAGTCACGAGTCCAATGCCCTAACCATTTAACCATTACACAACCGCGCCACCATCTGGTTGGTTAGTTAGTTGGAGTTTAACGTCCCCATCTGGTAATTTACTGGCTCTTCTGTAAATTTATTGCTATATGTCCGTTTATCCTAGGCATGTCACGAAACTCTTTAGTGCTCTGGTGCGGTTGAGCCTCATTAAGAGCCTATAATCTGTAAAATCTAGCACTCCAAAAATTCCAAGGGTTTTCCCAGGGTAATCTTCAGGTGCGGTGATAACGAAAATCAACCAGCTGAACAAAGTATTCTTGGGAAGTTGGCTATCAATGAGCTTATTTAAGGCTGTAGCAGATAATGTGTTTGAAAACCACATGATTATAAGGAAGTCTAAGTCGATCTTGCGACGTTCTTAGCACTTACGACGAACTTACGAAAAATCCCGAGATTTTTCGTAAATTTCGGACGGGCACGATGCACACATCTGTTACGGTATGATTATCTGTAGCAGGATGAAGGCGATTCGTACCGTTAAGACACGGTTGCGAGGCACACTCGTTCAGCTCGGCATCACAATGGTCGCCGGTGAATCCGGCCGGACAGACACAACGGTATCCGGGCGATCCGGAGGAGTCCGGCTCGCTGACTAGGCACGTACCGCCGTTGTAGCACGGTCCCAGACCGGGCACGGCCGAGGCCGCCGAGCACCGAACGGCGGCTCCGCGCTCACAGAAACTGCCCTCGTAGCCGGCCAGACAGCGACAGCGCTTCGATGACTCCTGTCACGCCACAGCATAGCGAAATTTCATGAACGGATCCGGGATCTGCATGGTGTTAATATCAAGGGTCGAAGTTACAAAAATGCGACTGCCGTAAGCGGAATCAGCACTAGCGGAGTCTGGGAACATACTCCGCGGGAAAATTTTATGTCATCGCGCTTTGCCAAGCGACATGTCGGCGAAGGCATTACGTTTTCGGGCTGTTCTTCCGCCGTGTTCGTTCGTTCGTTCGTCCCGGCAGATCTTGTTACCACGATATCTCCTGAACGGCTTGAGCAATCTCGATGAAACTTACAGGGGATATTCAGTAGTTCCTACTGATGACCTGATTAGATTTTGGAGGTCAAAGTCAAGGTCACAGAAGGCCGTTGAGGTGGAAAATACACCCACGTCGACGTTGGGGCGTCGACTTATAGCGTCGAATTCCATCTTCTACTTAGCATATAGTTTGAAATCAGAGAGAGAGAGACATTAAAGTGATACTTATGTAAGACGGGGTGAAGCGGATGCATCTCATCCCCGCTTGGATCTATCCTTGTGAAATAAAATTCTGATTGTTCTGAGATATAAGGGTGCACCAATTCCTTTGGAAATACAGCGTAATTCCCCTTGTGTATATTATGTAGGGTTTACATCGGATAGAATGCAATGCCAAAAGAGCCGAATATCGAGGCCCAAGCTAGAGCTCTGAAGAGTAGCCCGGGACCCCGTCCCTTCTACCAAAAAGTCTTCCCGTATTTTTGATACTCAGTTTGGCCTCTGCTAACACTTTTGTGGATGACGTCATGATTTCACATAATGGAGCCAATAGGCCGAAATCAACGATGTTTCGTCTTGTTCGCCAGGTGGCGACACCGGGGGTGAAGTTGCTGTTTACGATTGCAGGCTTCTTCTAGACTGTCAAACTGCCACGTAAACAAAGCAATCATTTTGTTTTTACATCGTTTGCACAAAGTTGCAATCAAGTTATCGACATGTCACGAAAAGACTTAAATACAAATGTTGTATTTGTAGTATGCCACACATTATTCCTCATCCCCCATTCCCATCCACTAATGGGGAGGGGGTATTGATAATGGGATAGGATGGGAACGCGTACGGAGATGGTGGGGATGGAGGAAAGGTGGGAATGGGTTGAGAAACTGCATTAAGACAGAGACAAAATAATAATCCAAATATACCATCACGTGACCAGCCGTTGCTTATCGGGTCCTAACGCTGGTGATGCGACTTTCGTTTCCTGGTGTGTGTGCGAACTGTTTATTAAATGGTAGACGCAACGTATACACAAAAGTAGATAGTCGTGAAGCACGTACCTCGCACGTTGCACCGTTCTGACAAGGTACGTGTGTACAGTCGTCTGTAATAGTTTCACAGTTATTGCCGGTGAAGCCAGGTAAACAATGACACGTGTAACTGCCACGTCCGCTGTTGCTACACGTGGCGCCGTTGCGACACGGTCTGTAGTTGGCGCAGAAGTTCAGGTCTGAAATATACACCGCAGTCATATAATAATAAAAATAATAATAACAGCATTCGTAGAGCGCTGTGGGGTCCGAAGATGCTGAGGCACTGGGCGTGGCGAGGGGTGACTAGTTCAGGGTAAACAGATGTATCTTTGAGTGTCGTTTGAATGCAGCAGTTAGCACAGTCGAAGTTTAGCAGGGACAGAGAGTTCCAAATGGAAGGAGCCGCGACGCCGAAAGCGCGTTGTGCCGGATTGGTGTTGGTTCTAGGGACGATCAATTGCAAAGCGTCGAATGACCCATGCCCGGCGCACGAGCGTGTACCAACAACAGAACGATTTATAACCTTTGTTAATAATTATGTTTTATGTTGTGCACTTTGCTATTCTGGTATTGTTGTTACACGTTATCTGTACGCAATGTTGATAGGATGCGATTGTTGTTGATCGACCATTGACATGCGTGTGCCAACTGTAGTCGCGACTTTATAGTTTAATTTATCTCGTTTCTCTTTTGTTTATTGTATGCTACCGTTTTTTGGTGAACACAAAATAATTATCATTACGCTGGCTGCGTCTAGCGGAAAGCGTAGTGTAACGAGCTGGCGTCCACTGTCTGTCCCGTTGCATACTCATCGTGACTCACCAGGGGGCATCATGCGACGCGGCCAGCGTACATTTCGGCCCGACAATAAGGAGGACAGACATATTTCAGTGTTTCGGTTACAGCAATCGATGCCGTGTGTGTATCGGTGTCCGGCAACGTAATGTTCCATATAGCAGTTCGATAAAATGTAATATAATACCGGCACTGATAGGCCAGTCTGAACAGTTAGTCCTATAATCAGAAAAAAAATCCAACCCACAGACAAACTAATTCTGAACAGAAATCAACAGCAGTCAAAATGACGTGCGCTATTAATTCCGGTAATTGAAATGGAGTGGATTTTAGCGCTGAATAACTAACAGAAAGGCAAATGATGATAAAGATGCAATCGGGAGATGACGGAATAAGGGGCCAGCAGCGCAGATTGCGCGGTTGACGATGATCGATTCTTATTCGATCGACGTGCGTGACCGCGAACCTGGCGACAATTTACGGCAAATTAAATATCGTCCAAAAATATCGAGTAATAATAGCACGTGCGGTGTCCGGCACTTGTGCAAATGAGTGATAATCGTGGTTATAAAATATAACCACGGAATTTAAGATTAGGTCCACGCTAGTGACGTCTGAGTTGCAGTGGTCTAGAGTCTAGACTCTCGCTCGCTACTCAATCCTCCACTTTCATCTACTAGTGCAGCGGCGGCAAATTAAATAAATATGTTAAATGGTGCGCGCAGAGCGACGGCTTAGCCTAACGAATGCCTCATTATTCGACGGTGGGCACAGTACTGTTATCGACCAAGCGCCATTTTATTCGCCGTTCATTTTAATTATCAGCGGGCGACTGCGCCGCTAGACGGCGCGTTCGCTGTCGCCACCTAGTGAACGCAATTACAATGTTTACTGCTGCTGAGCGGTTTCTGTCTGATGAAATTCGGTCAGGCAGCACCATGCTAAATGGACTGCATTCACATACTTTTGCCCGCATCGTTTCTTCTGAGCTAATCGGGTTTTTGTCTTTAGTTTTTCCTTATTTTTTTGTTTCTGTGCCGTGCGCTAGACTACGCTGGCCATTTTGTCAGCTTTTGAGCGCACGTAAATATATCGCATCGTATCGTAACCAAATGCGCTATTTGCCGTCAGCAAAGGCATGCTGGCAGGCAGTAAAACTTTGCCAGTGCATAACTAAGAGGGGGCAGAGGGAGCAGTTGAGCAGTTGTCCCAGAGCGCAGCAGGCGAGGGGCGCAAATCAGCCTCACCAAAAATATTTTTGTGACTAACGACCACAAAAGTGAGTTTGATAAAGTTTGCTGAATGAATCGACAGTGGCGTAACCAAAAATCCGATTTTTGGCGTCAGATTCACGTGACGACTTTGGGGGAGAGTGGGCACTTCATTGCTTCTGCCGCCTGGCGCCGATAACCCTAGTTACGTCACTGAACTCTGCTCCAACAAAATCCTTCAGTTCTTAACTGAAGCGGGGTACCGGTGACCTGTATAATGGCTGTTAAACGGTTGTTGTCGTTTCGAAGAACAAAACAGTGCATTTCCCCTTCTGAAAATGACCGACACATAAGACAATATATTCCACGAATAATGTGGCCAGCGCAAGACAAAATGATAGAATATTCTACCTTGGTTGCAGAAGAGTCCGCCCCATCCTTCTTCGCATGTGCATTGCCAAGGTTCCTGGCAGCTGCCGAATTGACAGCCGGGATACGGTATGCACTCGTGACAGTGGTCTCCTTGCCAGCCCAAGCGGCATCTGCCGTATCAGAACCACGCAGAACAAACAAACGGCAAACATTTACCGCATTTTTACGTTTAACTGGGTGAAAAATCGCATTGTAAAATACCACTCTTTGAAATACCCCGTGTTTTTGGACCTTAACCACTAAAAATCACCCATGGCCTCATGCTTTCTTCATCCGCTGCTGATATTTTCAAACAATAAAAAATTTATTTAATACCAAGTAACTGGCATACAAAATGAAGTGACTAGCAAAAATGAGCCATGCTATTGCCATGCAAACTGGGATAAATGGCTGTTCTTTTGATTTTTCCTTATTATCTTTTCTCTCCGTTCTAATGTGACATTTTTTGGCGACACGATTTTTATTGTGAGAATGGAGAAGAATAGCCGCATTCAAGATGTAAATTTTATACATTTTAGCGTACTGCAAAACAAGCAATCAAATTCACGGAATATGTTTTTCAGCGCGGAAAAAAAATGCAAATTTCAACAGCTTGTTTTCTTTCCCCGGCAAGCCGTGTTGACATGCAATAAATACGAGCTAAAGCAGCAAGATAACAGCTAGACGAAATAAATTTCTCATTACAGCCGTCTGCAGTTGGCGCGGCTATAGAAGTACCAGTGCCTCCATTTCCGACTCGCCTATTCATCCACCCGTCAATTCTTCCTCTTCTGATTCACCATTCTGTACATCCATAACTCCCTCTCTTTCACTCCCGGCTTAAAACCTACCTGTTTCACAAATCCTACCCCGTAGTTTCACTTTTTTCTCCCGGACTACCTCCACGGACTATTGCCTGTGCCGTTTCTTCTGAGCTACTCGGTTTTTGTTTATTTTTTAATTTTTTCCCTATTTTTCATTTCTGTGCCGTGCGCTAGATTAAGCTGGCCATTTCATCAGCTTTTGAGCGCACGTTAATCTACCGTATATCGTATCGTATGTCCGCACTTGGCGCGGTTATAGAAGACTGCTTCTGTCCGATCTCAGAAGTCAATTGCTTACTTGCACTCGTTAGGTAGGTCGCAGTAGCCGTGTTCAAGATTGCAGCCGGGAAGACAAATCGCTGCAACAGAAACAAACGCATCAGAGTAGACACGTGTCGCTAACAACGGACAGACTACGTCTAATTGTTGTTTATGTAAAGCAAATAGCTATGTAACCATGAGTGATTGCTAGGCAGACCTAGTACTCTGCTAAGTCTGCTTGCTTATACACAACCATTACGTTAGACGTGGTCAGCGACTGACAGACCCCGAGCGCCGTTGGCGGAGTAAGGGGAGATATGACCGTAGTTCCATTATATATTCAACATTATTCACCATTTCTGGTAGAAAAACAGGGAATTATCGTGCATCACCAGCCCCTCGACGTTTCTGTAGACATTTTCGTGCAAGAAATTTTTTAATATGTGCAAAATAGGAGGCAACATGGCTATCAGATAAATATAACTGTTCAGCGTCTAGATCCGTCCCTACATTCCTGTTTTCCAGGGGCCTTCTCCTCCTAACCCCGACCCCATAATCCCTCTTTTCAAAATCTTGGATTCGCAAGAAGGAAGCAAAGTGCGATCAAGGGCTGTTCTTCCTGTTTTGCTTTGCCAGCTTCTCTATCTGTTGTACTATGACATATTTCTGCAGCAAAAACTCTTCGACTAAATATTCTGAATATTGCAAAAGTTCAAACAAGATAAAACGAATCGCCGTCGATCGTTAACGGGTTGGTATTTTCGACGACGCCGAGCGCTATTGCGTAAGATGAGATTGTCGAAGCGATGTCTTACGTCGGTCGCAGTACTGGCCGGTCCATCCGTCGTCGCATATCTTCAGTCCGTTGTTGTCGCATGCGTAGTGACCGAACTTGTCGTCCCGAGGCAGGCACGACGTCGAACAGCCAGGGCCGTAGTAGCCGGCGTCACAGACCACGCGGTACCGGTACGACAGCGCCACCGGGTCAACCACCTTGCAAACAACGTCAGCAACCATCAAACCGCTGAGAATCAAACCGCATCTCATCATCATTACCATCAACATCATCATCATCATTTTCGTTTATTATTATCAGCTGACATGCACAACTTGATTTACATGAGCCGACAATATACGCCTACATGGGCTTACAACGAAAAGTACACCAAACGTAAAACATAAAATACAGGGGAGAATGGGAGAGTTAGGTATGCAGCTCTCGACATTTTATGGGATTTATTTATTCAGCTATAAAAATTGTAATATATTGTACTTCACTGTAAACAAACGATGACCGACGGTTTGCACACGGACTGGTAATGTAAAGTTACAAAATAACAAGTGTCCAAGGTAATTTGGCAAAAGGCCGCATCGCCGTTTTGTCACCCCTCGCGGCGGCGAATGCATTCGTCCGTTGCGTGCGCTGGGCAGACACATTCGCCAGTGGAATGCACTCATGCGTAGATACGTTGCAATGGGCCGGCACATGCCCCCTCAAAATTCCCATTCCCGTGGGGGATCTGTTCCCCATCTAATATATTAGGGTTCTTTGGCTCAAACGAGTCTGCCTGCCAAACGGCATATCGATCGGTTCAGCCATTTTTGCATTTTTGCACAGCTCACCCGTGTACCGAACACACAGACACACAGACAGACAGACACACAGGCACAAAGACCGTACGCTTCGTGCCACATCTGTAGCAATGCAATGAGTGCGGACGACGCGGTCTAAAAATTACACAGATCTATTAGTGCAAATACACTAAAACATTATGCGCAGGCACTCGACTCTTGAGTAACTGACCGTTTATTCATCACAGGCTAGATCAAATAGTGAAACTTTTAGCGACTGCTGGAGTCGAAATCTTGACCAGTCGAGCATCTTTTCTGTCACTAACGGTAACCAAACTGCTAAAAGCAAAAACGAGGCAGTCAGAGACGGTAGACTTCGCCCCTGTCCGGAATAACACCGACCGCCACGTCAGCCAATCAAATCGTTTGCTGCCAGCTGCGGGCGAGTCGATATCGCTAAGGTAGAGGGGTGACGGGTCGCTCGTGGATAATCACTACCGCCGAGCCACTGTACATGCACTATTACGTGAAAACATGACGTCATCCACAAATACAAATACAAAACACATTGCACTGTCGTTACAGGAGGACCGAGCCACGGCCTCGGGCAACATTTACAGAAAATGAAATGAAATTTAGAGATGTGTTTTTGAGATATGCATGCAAAGAAAAGACAGACCAGGCACGTAGACAGACAGACACAATGATCACAATACTTCTTCCACTCGGCGAAGCTTTAGATAATTAGGCCGATTAAACAAAATATGGAAGTATTAGAACAGCAGATCTCTGAGTTGTGGCTCTTGGCTTAAATATTTTCTTGTCGAAAGCAGAAACGGATATGAGTGAAGATGACGAACGACTGCATAAAAGAAATAGATTTACCGTTGCGTCTGCGTGCGACGTGGGCGCATCATCGTCGACAAACTGCTGCCAGACGAGACCCGCATCCAGCAACCGTGACAATGATGTCCGCTTCATGAGTTTGGAACTGGACAGCGACGGCGGACTGCCGCCTGTTGCCACAACAGTCCCCCGAATAAAAATTTTTGAAACGAAGTTTAAATCACGTATTTGGAGTTTATATGTCACAGTTTTCTAGCTGTGTGGCTATCTGGCCATCATGACAGAATATGCAATTTTTAATGTAATTTCGCGATTTTAACGTGCTAAAAGACGCTTAAGCACCAAAACAACAGAAATTCCACAAAATCTTGAAGAATTTCTGCATTCAAAAGAAAATTGTATTAATTTACTTATGTATGACATGGTTATATTTTCCCGCTGGACTTTTTGCGCCTGTATTTCTTACCCCTTCTGGACACACGACTATCGTAGGAAAACACAATAGCTGTGCAGAGTAAAAATAATATTAAATAATAATAAATAATAATAATGCGGAGTCCCACACAGGCAGCACGGCAACAAAGCCAGGTGCAACAGCCCTAAAGACAGCACAGAACAAGATTGACAAGTATGCCAAACTGGCCAGTACTCACATCTTCTACCCATTTGCCGTGGAGACAGCTGGTACATGGCACGAAATTGACAGGCGTAGCAGAACCATCACAGAGGACACCAGGAAAACAACATTCCTTTTCCAACGCCTATCCATAGCTCTGAAATGCGGTCTCCTTCCACAACACTATAGTCACCGAATGAAAGTGTCGTTGCGATCATTTCTCATTTGCCTAGCGTCAATTTTCACGCCTGCGGCTTTGTACTGGTGGGCGAATAATAATAATAATAATAAAATCTAAGGCGCCGTAACATGGGATGCCATTAAAGGGCGCGCATGAAATAAATTCTATCTGCATGCTTCTGTTGCCAGTTATAACCGGCATTCGGTTTATTTAACGCATGCGATATAGCGATCAGCAACATTCAGTAGTAGTGATGGTTAGAAGTACGTTTTCACTGAACAAAAATGACATGATACGCGATAAACGCTTTTGCATCAGAAACTGCTAAGATCCGTCTATCTACCTATCAACCTATATCACTGTGATCCTAATGTGATAGTTTATGTTCGAGTGATTGACACCTTGAAAGTGCTGAGAGATGTCGTGTCGAACTTCGATGACGAGGCTGAAAGAACCCTGCAGCAACCAACAACAAAAAACAGCGCTGCCACAGACGAGTAATAACTCTGGACCAGGACAATCGATAGCGCGTAGGCTACGGCTACGCTTCATACGATACGTTATGTTTATTTAAATAAAAGGCAAGATCAACAAGGCAATCGTAGATATCAGACTTCGCCCGCGGTGTACAATCCCACCCCCTTCGCAGCCGATAATAGACTCGTCCAACGCTTGCAATCAGGCACCTGCCGCTGTCGTATGCACGCCGCTGCACGGACCAGTCCAATTCGCAATTCATAGGGGTGTTAGGCTTGTCGGGCACATGTTTTTCCCTTCTTTAATCTAAGTCCCATTAACGATAAATTAACTTCGGTTTACTACGTCCATCCACCGACGTCATTGGTATATCTGTTTATCCGTCAACGTTCACCTTTACCATAGTAACAATAGCTACGACGGCATGCGTTTCGGTAATTCTTCTGATTAATCGTCAACTTTCTCCGTTCCTGACGGGAGCACCAGCTTAAAAATCTAGCGCACGGCACTAAAAACTAACAAATAAGGGGAAAAAACAAAAAACGAGTAGCTAGAGTAAAATGGTCCGGGTGATAGTTTGCGAAGGCAGTCCAGGGGGAGAGAAATGAAATTACGGGGGAATGAAACTAATAATAATAATTATAAAGCATTAATAACGGACAACGGTATTTACGGTATGCCATCAGAGCGGCGGCACCTGTTATCAATTATCTTTGGCTGCAGGACACTTCACGAAAAATTGCCGAACGAGACTACCGCAATATATCTCAAAGTTGGGCGTTGGTATTTAGGCGTACAGGGCAGTAAACTTGATACCAAATGTTACGGCACTGTGCGGTCGTAAGGCGCTGCTGTTGCTGCTACCGGTTGTGGTGATGATGATGCTAAAGTAGTGGTGAGAAAATGTCAGTCCGCAACGAACAGCATGGCGCTTGTCAGCGGCATCCCACCTGTTGACCGACAGCCGCCCACCTACAGACTCGTGCCGTCGGGAGGGAGGTGCTGGTTCCTTTGTTCGACTCCTCAAACCGGAGGTTTCGGTATTCAGCCGTGTAGAATGGACAGTGACGGCGGCGGACGGACAGAAAGGTAAAGGTCGGATTCTTATATAGCGCTGCTTACGCGATGACCGGACCAGCGCGCGCGCTTTACAATCTCGGAAGTGGCAGTTGATTGGCAAGAGCCAATGGTGCTGCAGCGCATACTGCGGCCATCCAATTGCACGCGTTAACGTACAACTGGACCCGCGTTATGCAGCTAGCAAACACACCACCGCTGCAATCAACCACACCAGGCCTTCACCCCGTAAGCATTCACCAGACGTCGCCACCCGAAGGGAGAAAACGAGCAATGATTTACCATTATACGAAGAGGACCAACTAGTTGAGATGTCGACGACAAGGTTAGTTTAACACGCTGTTAATGACATACTCCTGGTCCACCGACTTCAAAGCGAAGTACCAATGTGTCCGACCGCATGTCACGCCTGAAGTCCCAGTCCGTCCCACAGTCGTCGGATGGTGGCGGGCACCTGACTGTATGACCTCGGCAGCCTGTGATCGCACGTCGAAACCGGCCGACGATATGGTCGGCAGATCGTAGCCGATGAGTTATCGACAACAATTGCTCATACACTACCGCACGGACGGCTGCCACGCGGCCATATCATCACGCCTTCATTTTATCACACTCCGCGCCCATCTGACAATATTGCTCCGAGAACCACGGACGATCGGCCTATAGGAGCTGGAACAGCGAGAGAGGAAAACAGACACACAAAAACAAACACACATACCCACAGACCACGCTACGCGTGACTTCTGTCGCCATAGGCCGCATCCATGCTATGCGTGCGATGCGGCATGAAAAGTTAGTTCCAAACTGCAGGCGCGCTAAAGCGCCGTTCATTATGACGCGACGACGTAACGCAACGCAACGCAAGACAACGCGCGGCTCGCGCATAGCAAACTCATCATAGTCATCAACGTCCTACATAACAGCATACGCACACAGGCGCAACCGTGGTGGTAAAGCCGGGAGGGCAATGAATGGGGCTTGAAATGGGGATACCCCTCCCCAGCAGACTAGGTGGTCTGGACAGCGTCGACTGCGGAGTTCGTGGTAGTACCCAAGAAAATTTCGAAAAATCATGCTGGAATCTCGCATTTTTCAACAGTCTGGGTGTCATTTGTCCCAATAACTGGGAGACGGCACTACGGCAGGTTCTGGAATTATAGAATGCTGGAGACCGGTACTTTCCGTCTCCGTGGTGTACGTGCGCCTGCGTTCAGGTAGAAGCAGTTGTGCGCATGCTTACCGGCCACGTGAAGTCGAACTGGAGCTGAACTAAGGTGTCGACGAAGGCAACCGTCGACGACGTAGACGACGCAGCGAGGACGCTGGCGTTGACGACCGGCGTCGTGAGGTTGCCGAACGTACAGGTGAAGTCAAGGTCAAGGTCACGGTCGGACAGGTGGAGGTCGGCCTGGTAGTGGCTGAGACAAAGGCGGAAGAACGTTCGACACGGAGCCGGACACGTCGACGTGGAGGAACTGGCGGATACGCTCGACGTACAGCACTGACCGTCAGCCGTCCGCCAACTGCTAACCACGAACGACATCAGCTGCAGCTGGAAACTGCCGGACGCCGGGACCTGTACACAGTCACCATCGACTGACTGGATACGATGAGGTTTTACGTCCTACTCGACACAGAATAAGTCATTTCCGAGACGTTCTTCCCAGCCAATCTCTTAGCCTGGTACAGAAGAAACTAAACCCAACACAACAAAAGCAAGCAAAAAAGAAATAAAGTGACCTAAGCTAACACAAAAACAGGAAAATACTAAAATTATTTTCCCTCATAACCTCCATTATCACAGCTCCGGTGCTGTCTATTGGTGGAGAGGGAAAGCAGCCACCAACGAACAGGATCCAGTACAAAAGCCTTTTGAACTAAAGTTTCGCTTGGTGTCCATGTCAACCAGAGGTATAACATGGTACCGGTCAGTGCGAGAGGCAACAGCTATGGTTCACATTGCCCGTGCGTTACCGACTTCAGTATAGTCTATAACAAGGTGTCGCCCAAACGGGACGTAACCATACTGTCCCGCCTTGCACTGGGTGATCGAAGTCAGTAACGATTGGCCTCAGTGGCGTACGCGTATTCGAGCATCACCCTTTTTAAAGTGAAAAATAAATATAAAAAATCCTATCATTTCTAAATTTATGCATGGAATCAGCCTCTTGTATTATGGATATTGACAGAAAATGCTGTAAAAAGTACTTAATTTAAAGTAAATAAATAATGAACTTTTGCATATAATGACTGTAATTTTTTTTCTCGCTCGCTACGCTTGCTCGATGGAGGTCTCAATCCCTCCTGACACCCTTCTGTTGAAACTAGAACACGCCACTGGCTGGCCTGCTAGAAAAGTATCAAGTAGGCACATCCGCTAGGCGTTACAAACAGATCTGTACACGTGATGACGCCATATAACAATTTTAGCGAAATTCGACAAGTCTTACAATTTTTTTCCGGATGGACCACAAAAGAGCGAGCAGGATCGAATGCAGGCTCAGATGTCGCCGTTGTTTGCGTTACACAGCACTTCTACATTTCAGTTAGGTTTCGTCGGCGTCACTGTGCGTACATAACAATAATATTATCTGACGAATTATCTCGAGCTGGCGTCATCCAGGAACTGCACTCCGCCGACATGTTCCGAAAACGCAAATATTTCTGTTGCACGCAAAAGTGACATCGCCGGTCAAGGTGTCGGTTACCTTGACACAGGCGCTGACAATTACCGCATCACTAGAGGTGTGCGAAGCCACAATAGTTCGATTCCGAAATTCACGTCGATGCGGCTGTGTTGTCGGCCATTGGGATAATTAAGTACGAATACGGGCTTGCAATAATCGCCGATTCGACAGCCAATCGCATCCGCCATCAGTCCGCGAATATTCTTTTATGCACATTATACGTAAGATGAATTTAACGAGAATACTGCTGAGTGGAAGGTGACGTATCGGTAACTTCTTTTAAATGAAAAAAACTTGGCAGCGATGCATGATCAAATTACCAGAACTGTATGTTATCTATGATCAGTTAAACAATTTGGTGCCAAATTTACACACTTTTTGGTTAAAGCTGAGTCGAGTCCATGTTTTTCAGTTGACTGCTGTACAAGCACGGATGGAATGGAGATGGAAAGAAATATTTGCTGGGATGCGTGAGATAGAATGAAGGTCTGCGGTACGGATGAGACGGAAGTGAAATGGATGCGGATAGGTGGGTGGAAATGAAATCTGCAGAGGCGAGTGGAGATAAGATAATTTCTATCCTTCCCTGTGCAAGTCTCTGTTTTACATGGATGTAAAAACGTTGAAATAAAATAGAAATGTTAATAATAATAAC
>Ga0209780_1000717_pt1 | contig 19105 bp, 18 predicted proteins | sample WorMetexBAHAMAS2_FD_187384 | JGI IMG/M metagenome (GOLD analysis project Ga0209780, IMG submission 187384) | Marine gutless worms symbiont microbial communities from Max Planck institute for Marine Microbiology, Germany - Inanidrilus exumae... | ecosystem: Host-associated > Annelida > Digestive...
TTCATATTCCAATTCCAGCATAAAGGGTACTGAAATTCTTGGCTCTATTTTATATCTTTCGCTTTTACGACTGGCCATTTTTGTATATGTGTAATGTGGAAGAAAACTTACTTTCCACTTTAATACTTGGCTCAGTTTTCAACGACTATGTCGTCTTTTACGGGGATTTCCACTTTCATCATCCGTTATCTTGCTGTCATATGTCAGACAACTTCTCTCCCTATATGGGCTTAGGGCCGGTAATGCACTGTGATTAATGTGTTGATTTTGGCACTATATAAATTGTTTGTTTGTGTGTTTTTTTGACTTCCTTTCTCACTTTCTTCCTGCTTTGCTTTCTTCTTTCCTTATGCTTTCTTTCTTATACTTATTTACTTCCTTACTGGTTTACTAGCTGACTTATCAATCTACTCCTTCCAGAATAGACTCGTTTCATTTCCAGGCCGGAGGTCGTAGGAGGTGACCAAACTTAGTTTTAGTCTTTTGTGTTAATTGTATGTTGTAGCATGTTTTTACAGATACATGTTTGCTTTTGTTGTGTTTGTTTTAGTTTTTCAGTACTAAGCCAAGAGATTGGCTGGGAAGAACGTCTCCCAAATGACCTCTGGTGGTATGTAAAACCTCAACTCAGACAACTTTTCACATAGATTTGTTTACTGTGCTTTTCAGTTTTAACAGGAATCTTTTTCTAGTTAATAATGGCAAGTATTTAGGAAACATTTCCGAGTAAAGGCCTAGAGAGGATATCGTAGCTGACTACAAGTGGGAATCGAGAATCCAGTTTTCTATTGTAATCAGCAGATTACACTTTAGTGCAGATGATTTAACAAGCAGAGTCTTTTGGGATGTTTTGTGTGCAGCATTCATTAATGTTGAACTTTTTACACTGAATGTTATACTTGTTGACGTCAGAATAAGTGAACTGTACAGTTGTTAGATAAGTTGTTTTTCATGGCTGTTAGCAGATAAAGAAGCTGCAACCATCAACGTTTACATACAGCTTAACATAGGCAAAGGTGGTATGCCAGAAAGGTTGCATGTAGCTTGATAAAGAGTTGATACTGATGATGACGGATGATGTATTTTGTAGACTGGCCACTTGAACTGCCTGTGTTTGAGTTGGTGCCGGCAACAAGCCAGGTGGTGTTTGAGGGTGACAAATTTCCGCTAGAATGTCACGTCACTGAATCAGATGATGAAATGAACGTGACTTGGATACACAACTGGCAGATGGTAGAAACGGATCGTGAACGTGGCCTTCTGTTGGACACCCGTCAGCTTCCTGATCGGACACGTGTGACAACACTAGTCATTAAGCAGTTGAATGTGGAAAGAGATTCTGGCAATTGGACCTGCCATGTTGCAACAGCACTTGGAACTTCAGAATTGTCTGTCGAGATTGTTGTTTTATCTCGGATGACCGTCCATTGTCCACCAGAAGTGACAAATTCAAACCGTGGACAGTATGTTTGGCCATCAACGATTGCCGGCATGGAACAGATGATATTATGCATTGCAGGTGCTGCTCCAGGCCTTGATAGAAGTGTTGTTGCAGCGGCACGGAGGGTTTGTGGTGATGCGGGGAACTGGAAAGATGCGGACGTCAGCCAATGTCGATATGTCAGCAAAACGACACAGACACTTGAAGATTATTTGTTGGTGTGTATACAAGCTGTTGAAAAAGTCGTTTTACGTCACATACATGCTTTGTTGTTAAAGAAACTGAATGTTTTAAATCGTTAACTTGAAAGATATAAGATATTTGCAGTTGTAAGTTCATTCTGTCATTCTGTTTAGCGTAAGCCCCTTATCCCTTTACTTCTCTACTTTCCCACCTTCTACTTTATCTTTTAGTATCTTTTACTTTTCCCTTTTCCTTTTCTTACTTGCTTCATCTATTTTCTTGCTTTTCCATCCCTTCCCATTTTACCAGATTAGCCTTACTCCATTTCCAAGTGGGATGTCGTAGGAGGCGATTAAACTTGGCTTTATTTTTGTGTGTATGTGTGTTGATTTTGTGTTATATGTATTTTTAGTTAAGGATGCATGCTTGTTTTTTGTCGTATTTGTTTTATTTTTGTCTTGGGGTATGACCGTTGTCTCCCATGTTGTAGGCACTGGCGTAATAATTTAAATGAGCCTCTCGATCTCTTTCTTTTTTTGGGTGGCTGCTCAACAAAAAGGCGGCCATGGTTGAGGTTAATATATCGCTGGCCTTCTTTCACTGGGTAGGGATAGCTCTCCACCCGTGACCTTTTGTCTCTGATATAGCCATATTTGTGCTGAAAAGCGGCATTAAACTCCAACTAACTGAACTGTTTAGCGTAACATTTTATAAGATGAACGAGATTCACAAATGCACCCCAGTTTAATAACATTTGCCAGGTGCACCATCATGCAGATGAAATGGCTAGAAACTGCTCACCACAGATTTCAGAGATGTCTTCTGGGGATTTCATGGACTCAGCATACAAAATGAAATGGTCCATGAACAGATGGGCCTGCAAAAACTGGAAAGTATAGTTCAAGAAAGATGATTGTGATGGTTTGGGCATGTGGCACACATGGACGACAGTAGAATATTAAGATAAAACCAGCCGTAACAACCACAGCAAGCACGACATAGAAGTGGAAGATCACGCCAGAGCTGGTCAGAGTAACTAAGCTCTGATGTCTAAAGATGAACAGCAAATAGCAGTCACAGCCAACTCTTAATTTCTGTGCCAGTATAGAATTGGTTGGCATGTATTGCTTTTAAGTTGACTTCCTTTACCTACAGAGTCTTAGACACCGGTACTCTATATGTCATATCTGTATGAATGCCTCCATCCCTGCGTTCCTTCTCGCACCTTGTGATCATCCTCCTCTGCTAACTTGTACGTCCCTCACACTGATCTTTATTTCGGTTCATGCTCGATTCACATTGCAGCTCCAACAGTCTGGAAATCTCTCCCTTCTACTCTTTGTTCGTCTCAAACCTTAAACACTATCTGAAAACATCTTAAAAACCCATCTTTTTTAGTCTGCATTTAATAGCTTCTAGCGACTTGTCCAGCGCCTCTGATTCATTTTACTGAATGATTATGGCACTTAATCAAATTTTATTACTTACTTATGTGTACAGCAGTGACAGTGGTGCAGAGATCTCCATGAAGGCCAAGATAGATAATTTGTATTACTTAATGAAACATATGATTAGTCTATATAGTTAGTGATATGGTCAGACATTTATGCTGCTGTTGTGGTTATTACTGATGCCATTTTATGGCATTTTTATATTCATGTTCTGTGTGGTATTGCAGAAAGTTGTTGGTAATAAGTCACATATTAATCCAATAGCAGAGGAATTGTCTCAGCGGTTTATTGTGGACGGATATGTGATGAAAGACGAGGTTGATGTCATCTTTTTGTCACGTATCATCGAAGGATTTAGTCGTAATATTGCCAGCAATGACAAGGTAGTATCATCTTAAGTTCTGTTTGTAGATGTCTTCTTTGTAATCTTAACATTTTTGCGCATCCACGTATACACTTGTGATTTCTTGTGTACAGATACATTATATTAAATATGAGGGTTCAGGAGAGGTAGGTAGGAGGTGAGACACAGATGGGTTCAGGGGCAGGATGGGAAGGGCGGAAGGGAAGGAGAAGAATGCCTTATATTTGTATTATGTTTGCTGTAGTGCATCATTTCTTGTTGTAATTATTGTGAACGGTATATCTCATATTGTGGATGATTAAGACGACAAAGCAGGAGGTTACATGATCAGTTTGATTTTTCTATCAGTCTGTTTTTGTCTGTCTTTTGGCCGGATTACTCAGAAAGTTGGGAATTGATTTTCTGAAACTTGGGGACGGGGTTTGCCTTGATACATTTTTGTGGCCCCTAATATTGCATCCTTTTATGCTTTGCTGCCATGATCAGTGCCTAAACTGCTGAAGATACCCAACTCAAGCATATTGTTGTTATTTTGTAGTGCTCTTCACATTGTGTGCAGATGTGAAAGTTGCAATGACCTTTGTCATGTTCTTGGGCAAAATGTGTGGAAGTGGCAATCTAGTTTTGGAGTGGGGCTACCTGTAGCCACCGTCACAGTTTCATTGTATTAGAATGGGGTTTGAATTCCTCAAAATACGGATACTTCCCCAGTAACCTTGTTTAAAACTTGGGATTTTGCTTTTTGTTTTTGCTTTTACATCACAGATGATTGCATTGTCAATAGGGCGACCATTGATGTGAAATACGTTGAAAACACTAAATACTGTAGTCGATTTATTGCAGTTGATAGTCATCACTGTCACAGAGGGGATGTTGCTGTTCTTGTCTGGCATGCCTGTTTTGCAAAATGTCTTTATATTTGTTATATATAGTTTGATCACCTGATAACATAACTGCAGATACATGCATTATGACATCCATAAAGCTATGTATTTGTGCAACTCATTTCAAATTTTATTTAATTTCTTTGCATAATGTTACAGTGTGACCTTTTGCACTGTAACATGTAAACATAATTTAAATATCTTTCAATACCCTAAAGGCATTGTAAATGCTGCATATTCACTATTTTGATTGCATTATTAATATTTTCATATATGGTCTTATATATCAAGGCATGGATGCATTTCCAGTCATTACTACTATTCATGTGGTTGGATTGTCCATTTGTGTGATTTGCTAGCTGGCGGACATTGTAATTGCACTGGTGAGTTTACTAATGAACTCTGACGTGGATCTTCTGACTACTGCTCATCAGAAAGATCATATTGCCACTAGGTGTGTTTTTATGGTTACTACTATTTCTTTTACCGACCACTTTGGTTGTACAGGTAGAGCATTTGGTCTGGTGTGTGTGTGAGTCTGGATAATGACTTTTGAACTAAATGACTTCTGACCTAGATATTTGGCCTACTGGTTCACCTTACCATGCCAAGGTCGTAGGTCAAATTGCAAGGTCGTAGGATGAAAAATATTTTTTTCGGTTATGGATGCACTTTGATGTGACATGTACATTCTGAATTGCCAGAGGGCAGCACCAAATGTGCATACCACACTTACAATTTAATTCTTTGTCGAGTTCTTTGTGCTAAAGTGGTCGGTCAGTGCGACCTTCAATGAGGGCTTTCTAATTCTAACATTGCTGTGTTTAAGCACCACCGGCTTTTAATAGGAAGTTGGATTTCCTGTTTTGATTGGCACCATTACTGATTTCCTTGAGTGACCTTGAAAGTGACGTCTGTGTGGTTACATTTGCTGTCTGTCAGTAGCCTTACTCCAAACTCCGGACGCTGCTGGTTTTTTGGTTGACTCTTTGGCAGAGACGACCTAATAAAGCCGATCTCATATGTCCGTACGTCTGTCAGTACGTACGTGCGTACGTCCACAGTGGGAGCTGGCAACTGACCACGGATTCTTAAACTAGAGCACTATATCTAAATTTGGTCTGGCTGGATTTTTGATATTCGGCCTAGTTTTTGTGTCACGTGTCTTTGAAGTTGGCAGTTGGCAGTCGTGAAGAGTCGACCTTTAGTCCCATACGGGGCTAATTTTTTACTATGGCATTAAGGTATTTGTTCTAAATTATTAAAATTGAAAATTACATGTGTAAGGATAAAAGTGGCTTGTAAATTCTTTCTCCCGTTTTGCTCTGATGCATAGTTATACCTTTGCCACCTGTCAATGTCGGTGAAGGCACTATGTTTTTGGGCTCTCCATCCGCCGTGTTCATTCTTCCATCCATTCGTACGGTCCGGACAGACATTGTTACCATGATTTCTCGTGAACGCCTTGAGTAATCTCAATGAAATTTACAGTTTACAGGGAACATTCACTTCCCTCTACTGATGACCAGATTAGATTTTGGAGGTCAAAAAAGGTAAGCAGGCCGTTGAGGTCAAATCTTGTGAACACCGTATCTCATGAAGGCTTGAGCAACCTCGATGAAACTTTCAGGGAATATTCACCAGCCCCTACTGAGGATCTGATTATATTATGGAGGTCAAAGGTCAAGATCACAGCAGGCCATCGAGGTGGCGAAGGCATCCACGTCAACGCTGGGGCATCGGAGTCCATCTTAAAGTTGTTTAAGTGTGTTATTTGTCACATCATGCGATGGATACGATGCCAGGTTGGTGAAAGCCGTTGAGGATGTCGTCGATCAGTTGTTGGAGACACACAACTCGGTCTGGCTGTCGTCACAGAACGTTGCTGTACGCGCTCACAAGGTGGCGTCACATGGCTTCGTCGGTATCAGCTGCGCTGCATACGCTGACGAGTCCGAATCGTACAAGAGCCGTCAATCAGATGACTTCACCTGTACTGACTTGAAGGCTGATGTAACAGATGATAGGGATGACGATGATGTCCACGCTGAGGAGAGGGTGAGTTCTTCTTTTATGGCCAGTTTCTAAAGTCATTCATAATTTTTGTATTACCAGTATGGAATACAGTTGTATAGTTTAAAAGCATCATTACCACACGACGCTATGCTAGCGTGGTATATGCTGTCGTCATGTGTCCGTCTGTCTGTCCGTCATGCTGGTTTTTTGTACCAAAACGGCCAAACGTAGGATGACTCAAATAATGCTGTACGACTCTAGTTTTCTGATGCAAAAGATATCTGCGACATTTCAACCAAGTCACACCCAATGGGTCACCAAATAGAGGTGGTGTATGTTACAATCGGCAATTTTCAACCAATATCTCACTATATCTCAGAAATGGTGCAAGATAGGGACAGAACACTACGGAAGGCTAATAGAAACTTGTATGCACTCTATCGAATGGCACTAATTCCAGTGACCTTGAGTGAATATTAACTACCCCAAACTACACCATTTTCGATATTTTGTATCACATTTTGTATCTTTGTAATGGGTGGAGTTAGAGACTTCAAATTTGATAGATAGGTTGATTGTAGCAAGTGCTAGCCTGCGGATGACGAACCATCCCTGAAAGGGGTGCGGTCAGGTCACATGAACCATTTAAATTTTGGTGGGCACCAACCATATCTCTGGAATGGCTGAAGCTAGAGTGGCCAAATTTTGAACACAGGTAGGCTATTTTAAGTCCCATAATCACCCCTAAAATGGGCGGCATGGTCGGGGTCACGTGACCCATTTTAAATTTTTGGGCCCCCAATAATACATCTGGAACGGCTGAAGCGGTTGTCATCAAATTTTATACACAGTAGGCTATATAATATTCTAGCTCATGGATAACAAACCACCCCAAAAGGGGAGTGGTCAGGGTCAAATGACCCATTTTCAGTTTTGATGCCCACAGTCATATCTCCGGAACAGCTGAATAAGAGAGAGTTGCCAAATTTTATATGCCGGTAGAATATATCAAATGCTAGCTTTGGGATGACAGATTACCCCCTAATGGGCATGGTCAGGGTCACGTGACCCGTTTTTCTTAAATTTTGCTACAGTCTCTTTGGAGTCGGTGAAACTAGGCATTTCAAATGTCGTGTGCTGATTGATACAGAGGTTTACTAGTGCATGAATGATAGATTACCTCCAAAAGGGGTGTGTTCATGGTTACTTGACCTCTTAATTTTTGGGAAATAAGTGATAATATCTCGGAAATGGTGCAAGATAGAGACATCATTGCAATGGAAGTCTAATAGGAAATCGTATGTGGCCTATCGAATGGCACCACTGCCAATGCCCTTGAATGACCTTGAAGGTCACTTTTGTTGTTCGAAACCTTTCTAGCTCCCATACCTCATGAAACACAGCACAAATTTACTAACATAGCACAGCGTATGGTCCCTCTGCAGTAGCTGAGCTTCTTGTTTTTTTTTTAAATTTGCCATGCAGAAACAACACACATGCCCAACACATGATATAGCCATTTTGCGGCCATTGAATACAACCTCTGTAAGCCAGCAACTGGAGTATTTCGTTGCAGCAAAGTTTTACTTGCCCAGGTTGCCAATGGCAATTAGCATATTGAGATTAGGGAGATGTCACTAGAGTTCTGTCAGTGGTGTTAGTTACACTGTCTTCATACCGTCATGTAGAAGCAACAATGTTGTAACAGGTATGTCCTTATTGTGGGGCTGAAATTAACACTGGCCATGTCACATGCTGCCCTCTAGTGAGTCGCGGTGAGTATGCCGATGAGGCAGACAGGCAGACCGTTATATTACGCTTTTCGTGAGATGCGACCAGTGCAAAAGTCTTCCAGCTTTCATTGCCGATTCGTTATTCAGTTACTAAAATTTTGCATTGTTGCTGTTGGTTGCAGAAGCAAGAAGCCACAATACAAATTATGGCCGACTTCCTGCAGATGGCGAGGTGTGTGCAGCCGGACTGTGTGAATGCTGATGGCTACAGAATGACATTTGTTGTCTACAAGAACGCCAGACTCTTTCCTGTATTAAATGCCTCTTCTGATTCTGACCACCACGAAGTGTCGGCGCCCATCATAGCTGGGAAGATCGGTCAGTAAATTTCTGTTTCTGTTGTTCTGTGATTTATTTGTTTATGCTGTTGCTTGTTGCTCTTCTGCTTTGAACTTTTGTGAGAAGTGTAAAATAGAGGCTTACTCTGGGTCGGAGCAGCCGGGGACCCGATAGGGTCTGTGGGTCCCCATGGAGGTGGGTATTAAACTTACGTCGGTGACAAGGTCTGTTATCACGGGGGCGGATCAGTGATGGTGTCAGTGTGGCGAGACAGGTCAGGAACAGGGTCAGCATCGTGGTGGCACATTGTGGGAGAACGTCTGCCCCCATGCAGCCGTCTAGTGAAATGTAGTACATTCAGTCTGATATATATTTTAATTGGCCTAATTTTTATGTGCATAATTAGGAGAAAGTTGATTGGTGACTCGCTGTTCTGTGATTTGTTCCCAGTAATTCAGTGATGGCGTGATGTAGACAGCATAAGTGATTGTGTGTGGTAATGGTCACCCGAAGGTAAGGTAAGCAAGGTAAGCAATGCAATTTACGCTAATGAGCACTTGAAATTTAAGCACTGCTTGAGTTTAAGTAATGTCAGTGCAACCGGACCTAAGCCGCATAGCAGAAGTTAGTACCTTTCAGTATCTCAGCATTAGTATTAACTTAAAAAGTAGGTTATCAGCTGCAGCTGTTGAAACATTAAACTATGTCGACCACAACTCAGTTGTTAAGTAAAAATATGTTTATGCTTGTCCCGGCAGTCCCAACGATCCCTTGGCATGCAAAAAGCCCAGTGCATCCACGTTTCCAAGCAGGACATGCTGTGTCATACTTGTCCAGATTTTAAATGGACTGTGACTTCAGCAATTGGTGATGCAAGGAACTTCGATTTCGTTATTGTTGGTGCAGCAGTGGTGACATCTGCATCAAAACTAAATCTGTTGATTTCATATGTGTAGATTTAAAAATTTTTTTTTTAGTTTTACTGAACAAAATGCAATCGTTTTAGTTCTCATTTTAGTTTTAGTTAGGCCTACTAAAATGGCACTGCCTGTAAGTTGACAGGTTAAAATGTGTTTGGTGCAGCTGGACTGAATGTAGACGAGGCAGATAACTACACCGGTCATGTCACTGTTTATCTCTCGCTGCCTCCAGCCGCCTTCAGTAAAATCATAACGCCTGTCTACTGGGAGTCTACAGTTAATGGTCAGTAATATTTGCTGATTGTTTTGATGTATGTTTTTGGTCCCATAATCCACTGTATCGATGGAATTGATGATTATATAATGCACTACTAGCGTCATAGCCAAATAGTAAAGGAGATGCTACCAGATGTAGCAATTAGGGCTTTTGGCGACTTCTTGGGAAACAAGGATAAGAAAAATGTCTAAAATATTAGTATCAGTGCACGGTCCTCGACAAAATGAGCACATCAATATATAAACGTTGCAAGTAGCCACGTCAGGGTCACTTCTTCTCCTTCTTCTTCACCTTTTTCCAGGCAGTTTCTCTGGAACTACTACAGATATGGGCATTGCTAGTATACCACTAGACCGTTTTCGCCTGCAGCTGTGTCTGTTTGGGATTTCTTTGATAACTGCATTCCGTTTAGGGGTCAGATCCCGCAAAATCCACCTGTATATAGGCTTGAATGTGAATATTCATGCCAAACTGCTGAAAATGTAAAACCACTACAGTTGCAAAGCTTAAAATCGGATCTGCACAAAATTTGGTGATCACAGTGGTCTTCGTGAATGGTCTAAAATTATCCTACCTTTACCTGGAATGGCAAATGCTAGCTTTGGGATGACAGATTACCCCCTAATGGGCATGGTCAGGGTCACGTGACATTGAATGCAGAATATGTTCTTGGCTGCCACCTTTATATAAACAGACCGAATCTTCCTCCTATTCATCCAACCAGTGGTTTCTGTAATACTGGCCATTTTTGTACGTGTGTACTCTGCAAGGAAACGTATTATTTTCCACTTTAATTCTAGGCTCAAATTTCAGAGACTGTGTCGTCTTTTACGAGGATTGCTAGGATGCTAGTGATAGATGTTATTGCTATTATAGTTAGCTGATGAAGTGCAGTAATTCATAGTTGCATATACGCACTGTTTAATACACATGGCAGTCCATAATTATGACCGCCTAGCTTTCACTCTCTGCTAATGTGCATTATTTATATGCCAGAAGTCAGTGCCTAATATAGTGGTTTTGGAGCACAAAATGTGTAGTAGAAATTTTATAATGTGCAGTATGAATTTCTGAAAAGATGTCGTGTGCAGTAGGATTTTTAGTTAAATATGCGCTCATTACAAATATAAAAGGAGCGTTGAAAATTGCATGTTCATTCAACAATAATGTTTCAGCTTCTGTGGACTTCATCCCCATCTTCTCCCATAGTCATTGTGTGCAGTAGGATTTTCTAGATATTTTAGGCCCTGCAAGAAGTTCTGTTATTATACGTCACATAATGTTATATGAAATTTGCCTACAGTTGGCCACCAGTGTACTCCTTTTACCATGGAATAACTGCATAAAGTCCGGTCATGATTCGCCCTTTCCTGTCAAAAAAGAAGTTGCCATGATCATAGCTGGCACCGTTCTGCAGCGTGTGATGTATCAAAGGAAATTTGTTGCAGATGGGTTTGGTGCATGGAAGTCCGATGGCTGTTCTGCCTATGAAGTGCTTGATGGTTCACTGGTCACATTTAACTGCACACGTCTAGCTGGTTATGCTGTCTTACTGGTATGCTCAGTGCTCATGGCTGCATCTTTGTAGCAGTGAATAGAGATATTTATTTTGAAATAAGTGCATGATCTGCTTAACAAAGTGGCTCAGTAGTCTCGTGGTTAGGGCATTGGACTCGCGACTCGATGGTCATGAGTGTAATTCCTGGCTGCCGCACTAATGGGCAAATTTGGTAAGTTGTTTACATTCACGTGCCTACATGCAGGTCACAGTGGTCTAGTGGTAGCGTGTGTTTATCACGACAGCCACTGCGATATACAGCCTTCGGCACGGGCTGCACACCCTTGCAGTGTCTATGTCAACTCAGCCTGCGTGGGACAGTAAAATGAGCATCAGCTTTCGGGCTGAGTAATAATAAATGGCGATGGTAATGTAGATGGTAGCAGCCTACTGGCAGACTCACAACCCAAGTTAGTTGGCTTGTACAAGTTAGTTGTTGGCTTGGTCTGGGGATTGGCAGCCAACTGGCGCTGAGTCTGCACTCATCAAATGAAATGGATGAATTCTCGCAATGGCTTGCCTAGATGATAGCACCATAAACATCCTGGTTATTATTATTATAATTATTATGATTATTATTTAAAGCTTTGAATAGTATATGGTTTTGCATGTACGAATAAGGGTTTGTGTTTCTGTTGTACAGTCTGATCCACCGCCATTGACGGCACTTGAGATGCTACTTAGCCTGTGGGGCACAATCAGCGTCATTATCTATGCTGCATCTGCGTTTCTAGTTTCCTGTTTGCTGGTCGTCATTGTTGTCTATGCAGTTCACCATAGGTATGTACAGCCAATGACGTTTTAGATATTCTAGGCTGGTAGATATTCTAGGCTGAGCCACTTCGTTAAGCACTTCTTCCTCCCGGACTGCCTTCACAGACTATTGCCCTGACCATTTCTTCTCAGGTAATCGGTTTTTGTTTTTAGTTTTCGTTATTTTTTGGTTTCTGTGCTGTGCACTAAATTAAGCTGGCCATCTTATAAACGTTTGAGCACATGTAAATATACCGTATCATATCATATCGTGGCACCTCTATGGCAGGCCGACACGTCCACGTTTCATCCACGTCACCCTGTGTGGGGCCGGGGTATTCCCTTTCCGCCTTTGCTCATCCCTTGCCCATTCACTTCATCTTTTGCTTTTTTTACTTTTTCCCTTTTCCTTTTCTCATTCGCTTTCCCTATTTTCTTCTGTTGTCCATCCCTTCCCTTTCTACCAGAATCGTCCCACTCCGTTTCCAGGCGTGAGGTCGTAGGAGGCGACCAAGCCTGAGTTTAGTATGTTTTGCTTATTTTGTGGTATGTGTATTGCTTATTTAAGATTTATTCTAGTGTTCTGTTGTATTTGGTTTGCAGTGCGATAGTTGTCTTCCCCGGTTGTAGGCGCTAGCGTGATAATTTAAATGAGCCTCTTGATCCCTTTCCCTTTTTGTGGCTGCTGAACAAAAAGGCAGCCAGGGTTGAGGTTAATATATCGCTGGCCTTCCTTCACTGGGTGGGGATAGTTCTCCACCCCTGACCTTTTGTCTCTGATATAGCCATATTTGTGCTGAAAGGGGACATTAAACTCCAACTAACTAACTAACTAACTTCATCCACGTCAACACCCCAGCGTCGAAGTCCATCTTGTAGATGGTACTGGCGTCAGAGCCGATGAACAAGAAGTGACATCCCATCTCTCAGAAGTCAGTCGGAAGAGGAAAGGTTGTGAGTGGTATCGTAGTTGGCGACAGTAAGGGCACCCATACATATATTCTGTTTTTTGTGTGTAACTGGCCTTCATTCCATAAGTTACTTCATGTTGTGCAGTGCCCGCAGCCTGAAAGAGAATCTTTCCAGATAATAATTGGAACAGATTTTAGGGACCAGATGCCCTTACCATCACCCAGCAAAAAGTGTCAAATCACTGGAGGATTAAGGGGGAACTGGCTAACACGTTCGTCCGAAAATGACCATCAAATGGGTGCATGACATTTCTTATGTTATTACATCTCGTACATAATTTTTAGTGCAGCTTTGTGATTTGTGTATTGTACTGCACAGTGCACGTGTGGCTGTGGTCGTTTGCAGCCGCATTGAGATGTCACGAAAGTGCCAACATGCCGTGGTCAACTTGTGCATTGCAATATTACTGCTGTGTGTTCTATACACTGTCGGCATTCGCGTGACTCGACCTGTCGTCGCGTGCCGTGTGATTGGAATTTCTGTTCACTACTTGTCACTGAGCGTTCTTCTGTGGATCACTGTCATCATTCAGTGAGTATTCAAGCAAGTTCTTTCCCATTGTCCAACGTGTTAGTAGGTTATGCCAGCTGCCACACTGTTCTCAAAAGTACAAGTAGAAATGTGAACTGAAAACAAACCAAACACACTACTGTGGTTCTTAGGTACATAATTTTAGTTTTTGTGTCACGTGACTTTAAACTTGGCAGAAACGTCAGTTGCGAAGAGTCGACCGTCAGTTCTACACGGGTCTAATTTATCTGTACTGCTGGTGATTGTTCAAGGCGATAACTGTCTATGTGGAAAGTAGCTGTGATGGTTGAATTTAATAGCTGCAGACATTTGCATGTTGTCTTATTTTTGTCCTTAAGTACAGTGGTCAAACTAAGAAAAAAAGTAGTGGGGAACGACATCGAGGTGCCGAAAGCGCCGAGACTTCGACGCTGTGGTTTACATGGGGTCCACAACCGCAGTGGGGGGAAATCACCCCGTCCCCCATGGTAACTCGAGCACTGTTTAAGTAGTTGTTATGTTTAATAAGCTGCTGCAATATGAGTTTACCATTGTATTGTGTTTGCAGTAAGCTGTACAACAAACTAGTGAAAATGCGGAGACCTTGCCCAGTTTCAGACGATGCAGAAGGCGAACCTCCGAGGCCAAAGCCTGTGCTAACCAGTTACCTGCTGGGCTGGGGCGTTGCAGTTATTCTGTGTGGTATCAGTGGCGCCATTAACTGGACCAACTATGTCCAGCAACAGTAGTAAGTTCGTCAACTGTTGTTTGTTGAGACGAATTGTTGCCAGTGGTTATAACAGTATGGTGTTTTATTGTGTATTTTGATCATTTGCCGAGACTCAAATAGTACTGTACAAGTTACTCAGTGTACCATTAAATGGGTCTTAGATGTTGCTATGATTAGTGCAAACTTGTGTTCATATGTAGCGATGATGGTGGTGTTGGTGGTAGTAGTGTCACATTTATGTAGTATCATGAATTCAGTACATAGATAGATATTATGATGATGATGATTGGAAATCTTACCATCTGCGTATAATCGAGTTAATTTTATGCTGGTTACACTTTTACTTCCTGTATCTTATGTCATCACCCGTCTTGTTATCGAGATCTTACTAAAAGACTCGAGTTCAAGACCAAGACCTATGCCTGGTCTCGAAACCAAGACTGTGCACCTATGTCTACAGATTACAGATCAACATCATAAGTTACATTCAGCACCTTCAGGAGGAATAGTAAACGACAAATAAAAATAAATTAATAAGCTGTTAAATTTAGTGAACCATACTTTGACAAAAGCCAACATTAGTGATACTATAAATTCATCATGTCTAATGCAACAACAAGCTTGAGAGGCTGATACATCAGCAATGCATACCAGCATTATCTCTGTTCCTTACTGACTGCATTCATTGGATGCAGATTTATGAACTTCAAACACTGTGGTATCAGAATTAGCAGGCATTCACACTGCAGCCAGCTTTGCAGAGATGAAGTGTACATTGCAGTGTCAAGCAGTGCACAGTCTGCATTTGACTGTAGCAATATGTGGATATTTTCCATAACCTTGCCATTGAATCAGGTTTCGGTCTTGGTCTCCATCCAAGACCTTTGTCTCGAGCAAGACCAGGAGCTTAAGGAACTGGACTCGAGTGCTGTCATGATCTGAGACCTTGGTCTCAAGATCACAAGACTGATTACTGTAAAAACCCTTTAAGTCGGCGACTTCGCCTGCAAGATTATTGTTGTGCCTTTTATTTTGGCGAATTCAAACCACACAATTCCAAAACACAACTAATGCCATTTAAAGATAGAATAGGCTAAACCAACAGCACCAGGGATAGTCAGGTGGTTTATATCAGCTCTCAACTGACATTGATATATAGTGAAATGCTGTTTAAAAATTTATGCTTATATTTATGTTTGCTGTTGAGTGGGCTTGTTGTCAATATTTCTCTTTTTTTATTTGTGTTTGTAGCTGTTTTTTGATGCTGGAAGCAGCAGTACTAACGTGCTTTGTTCCAGCTGGAGTTCTCATATTTGTAGACACCCTTATTGCATTTCGAATCTGTTGCCTTTTACGAGAGCCTGTTCATACGACCTCTCCACACCGAAAGCCATTTGATGATCCAGACACGGAGGAAGTACATGACAACGAGATTGAAATGCTTTCTTCTGGCACTAATCAGCGAGATTATCGATCAGTGCAGTCCAGTTCTCCTGCCCCGAGTGCCGAGCAACCAGTCAGTGAACTTGACCCAGTATATCGTCCATGGGTGCAGTTGATTGCAGTCATATTCTTGTTATTGCTGTTCTGTTTATTGTGGTCATCCGCAGCATTTGTTATTGTGCCGCCGTTTGAATTTGCACATGATACTATTGTGTATCGATGTTTCTATGCAGTGTTGGCTGCCAGTCTAGGCCTATTCTTCGTCATCTATTACTGTATATGTCGTAGTGATGTGCGGTCTGCATGTCTTTGTCGCAAACGGTCTTCCTCGAGTGAATCAAGTCGTTGGCGATACATCAAAGCTACAAATGGCAGCACGTCACATGAGAGTGGAAAACTGCATGAGAATGGGTCGGCAGTATGCGATGTTCGTGAAATGGACGAATCATCTGTAGTGATGGCTGCAGAGTCTCTTTCCCAGGCAGCAAAATCCACCCACTCCGACACGGATCGTGGTACCTCCACAAAAGTTAATGGGCCACAGTTTGCTGCGCCTGATGTTGCCATACAAGAATGCGTGGCATTCTACAACCCACGACAGAACGGCGTTGCTCGAAAGTACTGGGAACGCAGCCGGAAGAAGCGTGCCATGGCGAATCTGTACCACAATGAAGCTCAGCTTCATCGCTTTGGTGACGATTCAAAGCCTGATGGCACCAGTGGCAACACTACACCCAATGGTAATGCGAAATCTGCTGCGAATGGCATTCATCAAAAAGTGGTGACAGCAGCTGTTGAGAATGTCCCACAACATGTAATTGAACTGCCGGATGAACAGCAACCGTTATTGTCGATGACAAACCCTCGTGCGACAAGTAGTGATGACCATGGAAGAACACTTAGCTACACCAGCACTGATGTAGCAACGGCTCACTCAAATGCCGTCAAGTGCGAACTGATGCCTTCGTCTGACGCTGCAACGATGGCAGTTTCTTCAGTGGAGCAGTGCTTCCACTCAGACGGACAAAACGGTGGTAATTTGCAGACTTGTGCAGAAGGTGATAAGATGTTGGTATCTTCTGAATTGTGTGCTGGCAAAGAATCAGCAGTGCAACATCCATCATCCGTCGATGCAGTTGAACAGGCACTGAGCTATGACTCCAAGATCTCGGAGCTGCATTCTGTCACGGACGTCAACTGCCTTCATCCAGCTGACTCACAGGATAACTCGGAGAAAGAAGAGCGCAGGATGCACAGCCCTAATACTGGGACAGCACGTGCTTTTATCAACAAAAATTATTGTGCCAGTATTTCACGACCTTCCCATGCAGTACCCAAAGACAGTGAAGTTAATGAAACAACGTCACGAGATGTTTCGGCAGTTACGCACACTAGTACGGCAGCTGATATCTGGGTACGCCAGTACAGCAAACCATTAAAACTGAAAACTGAAACGAGTGTTTAGCAAGTCAGACATGTAGTATTGTTGGATAAGTTGCAGCATTGAATGTGCCAAGTTAATTCTCTGTGCAAAGTTTTTAACCATTTGTTTTTCGTTAAGTATTAACCCTGTATACCATCAAACCAAGGGTCAATGCACACTGCCTATAATCACGGGCCATGTCCACGGGCCAACGACACGTGAACATGGGTAGTGTGTACCATGGACATGGGTGTGCAAAATGACACCCATGTCCACAGGCCAAGTTCATGGTTGCCGGTTCACACGGGCATGTTCAGTTGTTTATGAGTGTCGAGAATGATGCCAGTGTTCATGGGCCGTGGACAGAACCAAGCACCTGCGTCCACAGGCCGTGTTGGCGAAAATACTTGCACCATAATGCTGTTTCAACAGCCCGTCAATATGGGTGCTCTGTTCTCTGGCGCAAGTCTAGAGTGAACACGGGCTGTCGACAAGTCCGTGTTTGTGGGCGCCAATACACACTACTCATGAACATGGCCTGGTAGCGTCGTTGGTCTAGATCAACGAGGTTAATCTACGCTGAGCCCAGTTAGTACTGGGGTGGGTGACTGTGTCCAGGTTCGACTCCAGGAGGCGGCACTTTATTTCGCTATGTAACCAACCACCCAGGTCGACTCAGCCTTCTACTTTCTATGTGACGGTAAAATGAGTACCAGCCAAAGGGCGGTGATGCTCTGCGGCTTGGGAGTAAAGGCAGGCATGGTGTAATTTGCAGGTAAAACTGTGCGATCCATGTCTGAGCGCATTAGAGGTAGTTACGAAGATGCGCTATACAAAGCAACGTACACGTTTCTTACTATACTGTGTTGACGGGTAGTGAATTGGCGCCCGCAAACACGGTCCATGGACACGGGTGTCTAAAAATGACGCCCATATTGATGGCCCGGTGCATACCGACCGTAACTGTTCCTATTTTCTGATTACACAGTAGATGCTGTGAAAACCAATTATATTTAACTTGCATGTTTTTGTGTTCTTAACTATGCAATGTATTTTTCATTCGTTTTTATGTTAGTAGTTATTTTTCTAATTTATTTGTAAAGTAAACGTGGAGATGTAAGAGCCGTAATGTAGCCTTAATACATTTTATCGTGCATACGTGTTAGTCTAGTCTACTACAGGTTTTAATTTGACTACTGCTGACAGTTTGCAGTCTTTTAATTGTTATGCAGATTGTTTTGATATTGCATACTTTGTTATATAGAAGACAGCTAGCTGTCCAATTCATACTGACTTTGTCTGTTTACCAAGTCCATACAATGTTAGAACCATAATCACACTCGCACCAAAAATGATAAAAGCACAATTCGCAGAATGAATGTTTACCTCGTTAGCCGTTAAAGTTTCGTTGGATTTGCTCAAGGGGTTTTAATTTGATGGGGTCTGGTTACCCCAAAATTTTCAGTGCCCCTAGTGGCGAAACTATGCGTCAGACCCCCAAACGTTTTAGAGCTACAAGAACGTGCTCGAGGTCCCATGCCAAATTTGGTGGGGCTACTTTGTTTTGTTTGTCCGTCACGCTTTTTGAACGTCAGAGTTTGTGTGCCCGATTTCACCATGAAGACGGAGTACAGAAATGATTTTGATGCCGTTGGATAGGGGAAGGATTGTAGTTGTGCACTTGAGTTCAACTTTTTCAGAGTGCCGCCAACTGTCGACATCACTAAATGCCGAAGTCCAAAAAACGGCAAAAATTGGGGTTTTTCGACACCCGAGGGCGATAAAATAAACTGATCGAGATAAATTTTGACACGTAAACGTGTACTGTGGGTCAGCTATAGCACACCAGATTTGGCCCTCATAGGTAAAAGGGGGTTGGTACAGGAGCCCCTAAATGTCAAAATTTGCCCAAAATTGTGGTTTTTGGCCACAGAAAGCTGACACAATGAACACATTCGGATGAAATTAGGTGTGTAAGTGTAGACGTTCGGTCTGCTATAGCACACCAAATTTAACCCTCATCAGCAAAGGGGGGCCAGTACAGGAGCCCCCAAAAAGTCAAAATTTGCCAAAATTGTGGTTTTCACATTAAATTTGGTGTGTAAGCC
>Ga0209780_1000718_pt1 | contig 19095 bp, 16 predicted proteins | sample WorMetexBAHAMAS2_FD_187384 | JGI IMG/M metagenome (GOLD analysis project Ga0209780, IMG submission 187384) | Marine gutless worms symbiont microbial communities from Max Planck institute for Marine Microbiology, Germany - Inanidrilus exumae... | ecosystem: Host-associated > Annelida > Digestive...
GACAGCGATTTGGGACACAGATGATCTGAAGCAGCGCCTTACCTGTGTCTGGGCTGAGCTGAAGCAAAGCGTCGTTGATAAAGCCATTGAACAGTGGCGGCCAAGGCTAAAAGCTTGCATTTGCACAAAGGGACACTCAACACTTTGAACAGCTGCTAAATTAAACAATGCATTTTCTTCTCTAACATTAAGATTCCGCATTTTTTTGTTCAGTGACAATTGCTTGTTGCATTTAGGAATATAGCCTACGTTACAGTTGTATTAGTGACTTTAAGTTTCAGCTGTTAGTACAAAGCTGGTACTCGGTTCAGGTGACATTTGTTTGAACTGCTTTATGAAAAATTTATTTAAGAAGCAATCTGCCAAATTTGTAAAAAATCCGTCGAGTTTTACAAAAGTTATGGCGAAACACATTTTGGTGTGTTTTTTATATCCGACAGTGTATTTACTTCTTCAAAGTACTTTACACATACTATCCGTTTGCCAACAATAAAATGTCCATGCCTTAGATTCAGTCCTCTGTGCTCGACTATTATGTGCATTAAGATTCCATGTATGCATGTATAATGTATGCTCAGTCATTTGATACCATGTACCCGATGTTGTCTAAGACTGCATAGTATTATTAAAATTCGACTTTTGCCAATACAATTAAAAGAATGATTGATAGATTGAGTTAAGGTTTTACGTAACACCCGACCCAAAATAGGTTATTTCGGTGCCGTTCATGCCAGCCTATCTCTTGGCCTAGTACTGAAAAACTAAATCAAACACAACAAAAGCAAACATGCATCCATAACAAAATATACTACAACATAAAATTAACACAAAGAACTCGAGCCAGGTTTGGTCACTTCCTACGACCTCTGGCCTGGAAATAGAATGGGACTATTCTGAAGGAAGTAAGTAAGTACAAATGACCGTATAGGGAAGGAAGGAAATGAAGAAAGAAGAAAGTAAGGAAGTTAAGTAAACCAATAAACAATTGACATAGTGTCGAAATCAACCAATGAATCAGGGCACATTACCACCCCTGAGCCTGTACAGGGCAATTAAAAGAATAGAAGACAAAAATATTTGATAAACAGAATAACTTTATCAAAATTTGTTCCTCACTTTGGCACAATGCTTGCATTTAACTACAATGTACATTGTTAAGTAAGTAAGTAAGTAAATTCTTTAATAAACACATGTCATATGCACATGCAACATAATGTGATAAAAAAACATGGGACGAATGTAGATACAAAAAAACTACACAAAAGTAGTGTGAACTAATAACGGTTATACGTATACGAACAACATAACAATAAAATTGGTTGATTAATAGATGTCGCTAAATAACATTCTATAGAGAAAGTTTTTCTTGCTAGCAGCATGGACATTAGTAGGTAATATTAGACCGTGTGTGCGATGACGCAAGTGATACTGAGTGTTTTTAGGTTGGGGGAATAGGCGGTGGAGAACGTGGTTTGAGTTGTACCTTGTAGGGAAGAACAGTTCTTCTTCAGTTAATTAGGACAGCTGATAAAAACCAGCAGTTCATGGAAATGCCAGCACCAGCAGTCAGTATAAACTCAAAATATATACTGGTATCACAACTGTCATACAACTTCACAGAAAAACGTATTTCACTAGTAATTTATATTACAAGATAAAACAGCAAAAAGTGTTTTAACAGAATAGAATACAAAACACACCGAGTTGTACAGATCCACGTGCACAAATCTTTGGAATGTTGGCATTCACGCGGCGATAGTTCTCATAGCAGCTCAATGGCGGTTCAAGTTTTGACAGCATCCTTTCAATCATTCCTTCATCTAACGGATTGCTCGGGTCTATCATTATTGAAGCATTCAGCTGGTCGTCGTCTGGTTCAGACGTGAATGGGTAGCAACTCGTATCGATGATGTGGTTCATCGTGGCATTCAGTTCTTCAACCACCACATCGGATGCAATGCCTGCTGCTCTCGCTGGTCCTGAATTCAACGGCAAGACAGAGTGAGCAGACAACTCAGCATGCTGGTTAACTTCCACCCTGGACTGCTCCAATTTCATCAGCTGCACGCCTTGCACACAATACTGAGCATCAGTCGCCGACTCCTGACCGATGTCCATACTCACTGCTTTGTTGTTCACTGCTGAATGCTCATATGGCAGTCGGCTAACATTACTTGATGATGCACGTAGCTCAGCCTGAACACATCCATCAAATTTATGCAGACAGGCAATGTCTTCCAGGCTCTCTATATATATGCCTTCCACTCTCCATTATGCTTGCCTCCCACTAGTTCCGAATTTCCCGACGGTCGATCCACTGTGTTTGCCACCCTCCAGTTCAAAATTTCCCTGGTGCACAGAGCGTGAGCCCACGTCGCACTCTGCACAAAGGGAAATTTGGAACTGGAGGGCAGCAAGTGCAATGGACTGACCGCCATAGGCACAAAAGAGGCCGTCGGGTAGGCACGAGAATGAGCGCAGTAGGCATGAGGTGTGACCAAGCGCTGTAGGCGCGAGAATGGAGCGTTAGTTTTACATAAAATCAGTAAGAAAGTATACGCCATCCCAGATAACTGGTAAAACGGGAACTAATTATGGATAAACTGCAGGATAGGCGGGATTCCGACAAAGAAGTGGGACAACAGACCAAATCACGAATCTCAGAATAATGATGCACAATGCACGTGAGCACCAGCCCAGCAACCACTCTATATGTGTTTTGTAAACTTTGAGAAGGCATTTGACTCGATCTCCCATGATAAGCTCTGGGTGACTATGATAAACATGGGCTATCCTCAGCACTTGATTGACTTGCTGGCCAAACTGTACAGGAAACAGCTCGCTAAGGTAAAAGTAGCGGGAACACTATCAGAACGGTTTTGTGTTAAGAAAGGAGTCCAACAAGGTTGTGCCCTTTCTACGTACTTGTTCAACATCCTAGTGGAGATGGTGATGAGGGAGACCCTCGATGGATTTCAAGGTGGACTACAAATTGGAGGGCGAATATTCACGAACCTTCACTATGCTGATGACATCATCCTGTAGGCCACTTCAGAGACAGAACTACAGGAGCTGGTGGATCGCCTAGACGGAGTCAGCCGTAAATACAGCCTACTCATCAACGTTGAAAAGACCGAGGTAATGGCGAGCGATGACATAGCGTGCCGCATACTCATTCAGAATGAGCAACTGGAGCAGGTGGATACGTTCCCGTACCTTGGGTCCCTGATTACAGAAGATGGTGAGTGTACGATGGAATTCCATACCAGGTTAAACAGCGGGCAGGCGATCGGGGCATGACTGCAAAAAGTATGGAAAAGTCACAGCTTACCGATTTCAACAAAAATATGACTAATGGGAGCGCTAGTGTGGCCTGTAGCAACATTCAGCTCTGAAAGCTGGACACTCAGAAAGAATGAAGAAACAAGTCTTGACACCTTTGCGATGAAAGGGCTGAGAAAGATTCTGCGGGTTTTGTGGACAGAAAGAAAACAAATGAGTGGGTTCTTAACAAGATGGAGTAAACAGGAAACTGTTAAACACTGTCAAAGCAAGGAAGCTAGCATACTATGGTCACACCATAAAGAAACAAGAAAGAGATAATGCAAGGAACAATGCCGGGTTCATGCAGGCGAGGAAGACCATAAAAAATGCAGCCTGGATGAACAACATCAATACGTAAACAGGACTCCCCATAGAATGACATAGGACAGAGATAAATGGAGAAAGTACGTCCATGGTGTGGCCAAACCTTGGTTTGAGAATGGCTAAAGAATAGAACAGAACATACCAGACCGGGTGTATCCATTTAACCTAGACTACCAGGAATTGTTATACCCTCTGGATGGTCATGCGGGTCAGTGGTAATAGGGTCAACAAAACTTATCATAAAACTACTTCTATGTTACATTATTTCCCATTAGTGCTTTGATACTGATGCAAATGGCATCTCGAATGAGCCTTGAAGGTTCTCTTTTAAGCAACCTGATCCAATGCAGACTAACTCTAGAAATAATTTGGCATAATCTCATTTAAGCATAGGCATTTGATGGAACAACGCTAATACATGTTATTAACATGTGCTCTACCACGATACAGAAATCAATAACTTACATACTCACATATTTCATTGCCAACAAGAAGCACGTAATGTAATGTAATGTCAATGTGAAGATTAAGGTGACATTTCACGAGACAGAGTCCATTAGAGGGGCACCTTACAATATTAAAGTTAGTCTGTCACACAGCTGAACACGTACCGTTAAAGCTACATCTTCTGTCACGTAGGCTTGACACGCTGGCAGCCTTGCCGAGCCAGCAGCAGACCAGTTGTGAGTGGCAGCTGCAGCGGACTGTGATGTCGTAGAATGTGCACTGCGACTACTGCTAGCGGTTGATGATGACTGGCGTGTTGAACCGTGAGAGTCGGTGCTGCCAGACTTGCTCTTACTCTCATCACTTCCTTCATATATTGTGCTACCAACAGCATCATTAAACACCGACACATCATCACAACGATCTGCAATCAAAAGCTTCTAACAACTGTCAACATGAATAATGAGAAGCAAATGCTGCGTAAATTAAAAGAGGAATCAGTAAACAAAGTAAAAAAATGAAATTAGACGATGCTGTAGCATCGTAGCCAAGAATTAAAGGAGATGCTACCAGCACTAGTCTTTAGTATAGCGATTAGGGCTGAATTTTGGCGACCCCTTCAGAAACAAAGAAATGCAGAATGGATCAATATTAGTATCAGTGTGCTGTCATCCACAGAATGAACACATAAACATCAAAAAAGTTGCAAATAGTCATGTCGGGGTTACTTTAAAAAGACGACAAAAACGCCCAAAAATTCATGATCTTCTGCTTCTTCGTCACACCTTTTTTGTCCAGGCAGTTTCTCGGCAAATACTATAGACAGCAGCATAAGTAATATACCGCTGGAACCGCTATAACCCGTAGATTTAACTTTTGTAAGATTGGTTAATATTGTATCCCATCTAGGGGGTCAAATCCCACAAAAACCACCCAAAAAAGGGGGTGAATAGGCATTTTAAAGCCAAACTTGCAAAACATTACAACTGGCATATTCTCGAAACCACTGCTCCGATTCCAACCAAATTTTGCACAGTGACAAAGACCAACAAATGCTTTTCATGGGTGGTCCAAATACATGCAAAACAAATCCAAGATGGCGGACGGCCGCCATCTTAAAAAATCGAAAATTGGCCATATCTCCTCAAACGTTTGACCGTCGTCACAAAATTTGGCACAAAGACGCATATTGGCTTTCCCTATCAGACCGGTAGGTAAGAGTTCGAGCTTTTAAAAATCCAAGATGGCGGACGGCCGCCATCTTAAACAATCAAAAAACGGCCATATCTCCGCTAAAGTCCAAGCGGTTGACACGAAATTTGGCACGTTGATGCACATCGACATTCTAAACAGGTCTATCGATTAAAAATTTCAACCTTTAAAAATCCAAGATGGCGGACGCCGCCATCTTGAAAAACGGCCATGTCTACGCAATGGTTCTACCGATCGGCAAGCAAATTGGCTTGGTGACGCATATTGGCCCTCCGAACCGGAAGGGCAGTTAAAATTTCGAACTTTTCAAAATCCAAGATGTCGGACGGCCGCCATTTTGAAAAATCAGAAAACGGCCATATCTCCGCAACGGTTCATGCAATCAACACAAAATTTGGCATGTTGATGCATATTGGCCCTCCGAACAGGTCCAGCAGGTAAAATTTCCATCTTTTACAAATAGAAGATGGCAGACGGCGGCCATTTACAACCGAAAGCTGTTAACTCGTAATATCTTAGCAACTGTAGACAGTGTAGACCGGTCGCCGGGAAATATGGCAAGATGAAGACACTGGCCCAATGAACGTTACTCTACCCCATACACTATGCCTACTATTTTATGTATAAATCCGCAAAAAAATAAAACAAAACTGGCTTCATTTTCTCTTCTTTGTAAAACCGCTGCTTTCAAACAGCTAGCAAATGTCAAAATTTTATCCACAAATTCTAAGCACAGAGACTAGTTTTTACCGCACAGAGGCTAGTTTTTACATGTATGACAAGCCGCTGCCTGAAAAGATGTGATGTCTAGCTCTAGCTTGCGTGCGTTGAATTTGCGGAAAGAAATTAATATTTGTCGTTTTAAAGCAGCGGCTTCTACAAGAAAGAAAAACTGAAGCAAATATTGATTTTATAATTTAAAAATGACGACCGCCCGTTATATTTAGGGTCGTTATAGCTAAGGACTGTCATAATTATAAGCGTTTAGCTTTTAGCTTAGGTTTACTGCTATGGTTGGTGTTATTTGGCTTTAGTGCCATATCGTGACTTAAACGTTGCGACAGAGAAAACTGAAAGTGTCAAACGTTGTCTTAAATGACAAAAATGACATTAGATTGTCTGCGTTTCCATAAAGTCGAATGGAAAAGGATAATTTAATGTGTTTTGAATAAAGTCTGTTGACAGACTGATGTACAGACATTTGAGATCCACTTTATTAGGTCGACTCAGAAGCGTCGACCTAAAAAGCTACAAACTTAATCAAATTCGTACTTTAGAAGTGCCAAAAATGTTCAGTGTCTCCAAAACAATGTGCAAATCAAGTCTCAGATGTTGCAGATGAACTGCACAACAGTCTGTGTCATGGCAAAGATGTTTCAATAAAGCTGAGGGCTCAATGCGATAAACAGTATCTTGCATCCCTACTGGCAGCACAGTAAGATGCAGAAAAATCAGCTATGTTCAGAGTTTGGGACAAGGTTCACAATGGCAGAACCTCTACTGTTTACAGATGCCCAAATTCCTCAACAATACAATGTGGGATAATCCGAGGGTAGACTCTGTGTTGTAGACCAGGATGACAGACCACACCAAGCATAGACCATGCTATGCGTAGCGTTGCATATGCATCACACAGAAACAATAATATTCAATTATCAAGAAATTAGTTTCAACAACAAAAATGCCTGTAAGTATCTCCCAGTCTTTTTATTTCTAAAGAGTCCATAAACAGTAGTCTAATGTCTCATGTTATTGTCAAAAAAAGCAAATGAGCAGTGTAATCTATAAAAACCAAACAAAAATGCTACTGATCTCATCATATTTTCTGTAGTCACATTTGGTGATGTCAAAGCAGTGAAAGCAAAAAAACACACAAATCATAAACAAAGATCACAACAGTACTTTACTTGAGTTTTGAAATGCCTGTGCCAAGATCGTAGTAGGCAGAGCTTAAACGTTGACGTTGGACATCGCTGGTGACTTCAAAATGATTTGCCTGACTGACGGCTGGGGTGTCCACTGCGACTTGCACGTCACGGCACGGCTTAATCATGCTCAGTGATTCACCAGCTGGAAGCATCTCGGACAGCTGCCCGGCCTGGAATGGCGTCGAATAGAGACGTGCAAAGTCTGTGAATTTACATGTGGAGCTGCTCGATGGTTTAAATGTCATCTCACTACCAACATCCTAAACATCGCACACAGCATAACAGCAAGGACACATGACACAATAATGCTAATTAATGTACACTACCATGAGGCAAAGTACCATAGCTCCCAAAAAATTAAATGACAACAAATAGATTATAATTTGAGGTGCAAATTCAACATTATTTTTCTCTATGGTGAACCCAACTTATGCCTTATTTCACATGCAGTGTTGACTGCACGATGATGATCTCAATGGTTCAGGGTCAATTCTCACAGTAATCGTGGCAGACAAGTTGCTGCTGCTAATACTGCACTATGCACGCATTGCTTACGAGTCATGTGGTAAAAAAACAGCAGACATTATGTTATTCATCCTCATCCCTTCAGTGGCAGGTACATCAACCAGCCTTGTAGTCACTCCAGTCATGAGGCCATGTTTTTGGCATCACTGCACTTTTTACCCAAGAGCCGGGAAACTCTGCTTAGTAGATGCTGTACAATTTATCACAATGATTTCTGGTACTTAGATGGTGTGCAGGGAGCTGCAAACTAATGCATGAACACTTGATGGGCTATTTTCAGTTGTATGGATGGAGTATTTGCTCTTGGATGATGTTAGCTACACGGCTGCGCCGAATGTCCAGGTTTGTGAGTTACAATATGACAGCCTCGCTGAACAAGCACCGAGGCATCTCCACCTAGGCCACGCCAGCTTTCAGATCATTCTCACCTGCTAGTCTGATCAGAATGCAGTCCAGCACGTCAAATATGAAGTCCACATCCTCACCTTGATTTTAACAGAGTCCCAGCCTCAAAAACATTTAAGCTCCAATGTTCTCACATGCTTATAAGTATCACATATTATACCATACATCAATGAACTCTCTGTCGTGCCCAAAAAAATTAATAAAACTAAATAGCTTCAGACAAATTATTCATCCAGACTACTGCACTAAGCCATCAGGAAACGCTCACTGTTGAACTACTAATGTACATGTCACATTGTAACAACTTAGATAACAGCAAATAATCTTCCAAAACTCCCATAATTCAAACATTACAGGAAAACGACAGTTCACGCACAATTTGCTTTCATCATTAGTCAAACTGCTTGTGATATATGCTGTATTTGTCAAGATAATTCCCCTGCAGAGGTTTTTACTAGCCTAATACTAGATTACAGCCACTACACTGTTCATTAAATCATGTGACTTCTACAAGTGTTCCATACTGTGTGCAACCTGTATCGATTTTGAAAAAAAACAGCCACAAACATTGTTGGAAAATTGTTAACTTCCCACATGTACTTTGACCTCAGAGGTGACCCATCAGAATTTAGGACAATCTGGCATCTAAACATAAAATGGTGCAGAAAGTACATCTAGAAGTTTTATGATTAATTTAGTCCACAAGTATGAAAGATGAACAAACACAATTTTAACAGCCATTTCTCGGGTGAGGCAGTTGCATCCAATTCTCTTTCTCCACCTTTTTGCAAAAGAACCTTTCGGAGTAATAAAAAATGAAAGGAAATAAAGAGTATCTATATAGCTCCATTTATACTATGCATAGTCTCAAAGCACTCAGACATGGATCACACAGTTTTACCTGCAAATTACACCATGTCTGCCTTTCCTTTGTAAGCGTTCACCACATGGCGCCACCACTAACTGAGGTAGCAGACATCCAATTGCAGCTTACTACTCATTTATCGACCCCAAAGGTATGAAAGGCTGAGTTGGCCTGGTTGGTTGACCTATAGCAAATGGTTTACCATCAGCCACAGATTGAGCGCAGAACAGGGAAAGTTCGCCGGCCATAGACCGACGTTCTACTGCTGTGCCATGCAACCAGCACAGGTTGCACAGACCACTGTGACTAGATGCCCTTCCATCCACCCAACCAAGTGTCAACACACTAAAGACAGACAGACAGACATAACCGCCACAGCATATATTGTATTGTCCTTGCAAAAAAGTCAATACCACAGCATAATTAACACCATAAAAACAAAAATATACTTACAAAATCAACAGCCATGGGTTCTTCTTCCTTTTTGGCATGCACAAACTGGTTTTCTTTATCAGTATTGGCCTGATTTACACTGTGAAGAGAAAGACCGAAGTTGCTAATGGCAGCAGGTCTAGTGGCCTGAGCTGGCGTATGCCCAGTCTCTTCATAGATCTGGAAACCCCTTGCACCAGGTGGTGAACTGCAATATAACATAACATGCAATGCATGAAAAAGTAACATTTTCATAGTTCATAATAATGCTATTTAGTGATTTCAACCAACAAATATCCAGCATAATTAATATCTCCAATGAGTGTTAAAATCAAATCAAAATCAACATTTTTATGATCTATTTTCTGCAACTACTTAACAAATACTATAATGACTGTTAAATTGATAATATAACAAGTGTTCAAAGTAATGCGGCAATGGGCCACATCAGCATCTTGATTCGTTATCACTCACAGCAGCGAATGTATTATTCATTCACTGCATGCACTAGGCAAGCACATTTGCCCGCGGCAGGCATAATGCAGTGTAGCTTACAGTGGGCCAGGGCATGACCTCTTCAAAAGTGCCGTTTCCATGGATCCCCATCTAATACATGCTTCCTTGGACCCATGAGTCAGCTCCTCAATCGGCACATTGACTGGTTTAGCCATTATTGCATAGCACACCTGTGCCAAACTCACACAGACACAGACCACACAACACGTGACATCTATAGCAATAGGCCACATTCCATGCACGTTATGCTGGCAATGCAGCCTAAAAACAACGAATATGCTATTGCTTTTCACCGACTTAATTAGCAGCCTCCAGAAAAACAAAATTGGTTTTAACAACAATACAATAAAAAATGACAAATGCCCTTCATACATTAATCAAAGCGATCTTAGAACTGAAATTTTGGTTCATTCAACTACTTATAGTGCAAATAATAATAATACTAAAACAATCATAAAACAAACCAAGAACTATCAGGAGTGGGTTCATCAGAAAAGATGGCAAAAGGCCTTGCAATACTCTGTGCCTCCTTTTTATCTACAACATGTCCACAACTGCTCAAATGCACCAACAATCAGCAACATCAGTGAAGAACAAACCAAGCACACTGACCACTCATTGACCATAACAGCGACATCACTGACCAGTGAACCAAACACACTGACCACTCACTGACCATTAGAGCAACATCACTGACCAGTGAACCAAGCACACTGACCACTCACTGACCATGAGAGCAACATCACTGACCAGTGAACCAAGCACACTGACCACTCACTGACCATTAGAGCAACATCACTGACCAGTGAACCAAACACACTGACCACTCACTGACCATGAGAGCAACATCACTGACCAGTGAACCAAACACATTGACCACTCACTGACCATGACAGCGACATCACTGACCAGTGAACCGAACACACTGACCACTCACTGACCATTAGAGCAACATCACTGACCAGTGAACCAAACACATTGACCACTCACTGAACATTAGAGCAACATCACTGACCAGTGAACCAAGCACACTGACCACTCACTGACCATTAGAGTGACATCACTGACCAGTGAACCAAACACACTGACCACGACACTGACCATTAGAGCAACATCACTGACCAGTGAACCAAGCACACTGACCACTCACTGACCATTAAAGCGACATCACTGACCAGTGAACCAAGCACACTGACCACTCACTGACCATTAGAGCAACATCACTGACCAGTGAACCAAGCACACTGACCACTCACTGACCATGACAGCAACATCACTGACCAGTGAACCAAACACATTGACCACTCACTGACCATTAGAGCGACATCACTGACCAGTGAACCAAACACACTGACCACTCACTGACCATGAGAGCAACATCACTGACCAGTGAACCAAACACATTGACCACTCACTGACCATTAGAGCGACATCACCGACCAGTGAACCAAGCACACTGACCACTCGCTGACCATTAGAGCGACATCACCAACCAGTGAACCAAACACACTGACCACTCGCTGACCATTAGAGCGACATCACTGACCAGTGAACCAAGCACACTGACCACTCGCTGACCATTAGAGCAACATCACCGACCAGTGAACCAAGCACACTGACCACGACAGTGACCATTAGAGCAACATCACCGACCAGTGAACCAAACACATTGACCACTCACTGACCATGACAGTGACATGATTGACTGATTGATTGATTAAGGTTTAATATCCCATCCGACACAATATAGCTCATTTTGGAGATGTTCTTTCTAGTTGGCTTCTTGGTTTAGTACTAAAAAACTAAATTAAACACAACAAAACTAAACATGCATCTGTATCAAAATCAACTACAACATAAAATTGTAACAAAAAAGCCAGATTTGGTCACCTCCTACGACATCCGGCCCGGAAACCAAACGGGTCTATTCTGGAAGGAGTAGATGGATAAGTCAGAAAGTAAATGAGTAAGGAAGTAAATAAGTAAGGAAGAAAGCATAAGGAAAAAAGAAAGTAAGGAAGGAAGAGTGAGGAAGGAAGTTAAGCAAACACACAAACAAACTAGAAAACATAGGCAGTCGTATCGACATGCAGATCCACACCGACAACAGCCACAGGTAGCACAGTGGCTCATAGGTGTATGGAATATGGGACACGGTCACTAGCAACCGTGCAACCGTGACGGTTTTCGTAACTGTGTGACCTTTCACCTTTTGGCCCGTGGGTTAATGCATGCCAAGCGACGGCTATTGAGTATACGTGTACCAAGTTTGGTGTTGATAGCTCAAGCCATTTTCCTGTTAGAGTGCGGATAAACAGACAAACAGACATGACTGAATGCGCTTCCCACGCCGGTGGCTATGCTGGCATGGGTAACAATTTATATAGCGCCAAAATCAACACATGAATCAATGCACATTACAACCCCAGAGCCCGTACGGGGCAAGAAGTAACGAGTAAAAAAGTATGTAAGTGAGGAAAAAAGTCTAAGGAAGTAAAGAAGAAAGAAAGTAAGGAAAGAGGTTAGGTAAACAAACTAATGTATATGATGCAAAAATCAACAAATGAATTAGGGTGCATTACTGCCCCAGAACCCGTCAGCCCCATAAGGGTTCCATGGCAGTAATGTGCCCTGATTCACAGTGACATCAGTGACCTATGAACCACTATGTTCATAATGCATACAGCATACACCAGTTTACAACATTTGGCCATTTCTAGATGAACATAAGTTAGCAAGTTGTCCCTTGATTTTCTTCCTTCAGTTATTCCAGAAGAGAACCTCAGGGGAAGACGGCATAGGTTTTTACGGATACAATGAAAATTCAAAGTATAGAAGTAAAAGAAAAGTTACCAGTGTACAGCAGTTAGCATCAACTTAGCTTTCACCACTATGGGAAACTCACATGCCATATGCCATATGGGATCACAGTGTTACCTGCCACCCGGCAGTAGTGAGAATCCCGCCTTTACCCCCAGCTGAAGCAGGTACTCAATTTAACGACCCCAGAGGGATGCAAGGCTGAGTTGACCTATGTTACGTGACAGTGGACCGGCCGGGAATTGAACCCGCGACCTGTAAATCGCATGTCCAACCAACGCCCTACCGCTAAGCCACAATGCGAGTGACAATATGAATGCTGCCAATCTTCCCCAAATCATTCAGAGCACTCTTTAGTGATATTTAGCCTTCCACATGTCAATGCTGTTGGTTCAGCAACAATCAAGGCATCTAGCATACAAAAATATCCTGCTCCAGCAACACACCAAGCTTCTCTACAGGGAAATGGCATAACTTGTTGGGATTTTGTAAGACTGGGTTGTTCAAACAGAAATCAACAAAGTAACCAACTTGACTGCACAGTTGACAAAAAAAGACAGATCAATGAACGATGACAAAATACCCTTCTTCACTGTTATTCTTAACTAGTCACAAAACACTACACATGACCATTTTATGGTCTCTATACTGGCCAACCTATCTTAGCTAACATCCCTAGTTAAGAATCGTTTGTTCACTGTCAAATGGTGTTATTTCTAACGACCTTGAGTGACCAATAAGTACTCCAAACCACCCTAGTTTGTACGTTTTCATGTCTTTGTTACCAGTGCAGACAAAGACTTCACATTTGGTAAGAAAGTTGACCATAGCAAGTTGTAGAATAACTCATGGTAATTTTGAAGATTAGGTTGCTTACAAACACAAAAAAGTAGCAGCAAACTTGAGCGAAAGACAAAGAAGGACAGATCAGTAAATGATGACAAAATACGCTACTTCACTTCACTGTGCTGACAATCTCAGACATTACAGTCATTAAAGAAGAAAGCTGACAAGAATGTATGTTTGATTCAGAAAAAAACCCAACTGACTAGTGTCAATGGCAAACTGTTGCTCAAAGTTAGGATCTTCTGGATAGCTAGTGTGTAGATCCGTGGATGCCGATGGCTCAAACAACATTCCCATCACCACCTTCAGTGCTTCCTTCGAGTTGACTGTCATCGACGCATCTACAAACTTCATCCACATCACACGTAACAAGATATAAGCAGATTACAGAATTACAGTAGCATGACACAACAATTTGTTAACCATTTACATCAACTGTTTGCTTACTTTATAATTTATGCACCACTACTGTAACTCTTAGGGTACTGGCTTCGTGACTCGAAGGTCGTGGGTTCAATTCCCGGTCATTCCACTTTCAGGCAACAACCTTAGGCAAGTTGTTCACAAGCATGTGATAGATACTGACATTAACCCATGCAGCCATTTTGCTAGAACAGCATGTTGTGATGACAGACCACACCAAGCATAGCCCATGCTATGCGCATGTGTTGCATATGCATCACACAGAAACACCCCCCGGTTTTTTATTTCTAAAGAGTCCATAAACAGTAGTCTAATGTCTAATGTCAATGACAACTGTCACTAAGCAGTATAAACTGGTACCGGCCAAAGGGCGATGATACCTTACAGTTGGGAGGGTAACCATAGGTCGGGCATTGCACTAGCCACGCATCACAGACATAAATGACTTGTCCACCTAAAGGCCCAATGGGCTAGTAAGGGAGATGAGCATGCCACATACACTCCCAAAGAGGCTTGAGTGGCTTTAACTTTCCTAAATACTGACATTTATAATAAACAGTGTCATGGGCATCACTCTATCTGCTAGTCAGTAATGGACATCTAATTCAATTAACACACATTAAATAAATTAGCCCAACGCGGGACTGACGGTCGACTCTTCACAACTGACGTTTCTGCCGACCTCAGTCATGTGACACAAAAACTAAAGCAAATATAAAAAAATCTGGCCGAATCAAATTTAGATATTGTGCCCTACATGTCCCCACATGCCTGTAATCACTCCGTAATCTAAACGTGCTAGTTGCCATAAGCAAGGGCATGTGGGCAGTAAAACTTGACTCCAACGAAATTATCCATTTCTTAACTACGGGTGTTGGCTAAGATAGGTTGACCTATATAAAGACCATAAAACGGTTGCGTGTGAAAAAAAGTTGTGTGTGACTACTTAAGAATAACCACGATACAGAAAGCAACTGCGTATAACACAACAATCAGTACATACACGGCTGACAGATGCCGCAGCACTGACCACAGCTGACTTGCAGTTTTCAGCAGCATCACTCTGTGATGCGCCTGTCGCTGCTCTCTCACTCACTGCTGCAGTGTCCACAGATCCGTACAGTGGCTGGCTCTCTCCAGTTTCCATGGAACTGAAATTACTCATTGCCAAATGGGAAGAAATCTGAGTATCAGCGAATGCAACAGCCTGACCAGTTAACAGTGATGACTGGGATTTCTGAAAAGTGCCTTGAAAAGCCTGACTGGGCAGAAATGATGGCTGCGTTCTCCGAGAATCAGCGGCTGCACTCTGGCTGGCTGGCAATGATGACAGGGATTTCCGATCAGTGTCAACAAATGCCTGACTGGGCGGAAATGACGGTTGTGTTCTCCGAGAATCAGCGGCTGCACTCTGGTTGGCTGGCAATAATGACAGGGATTTCCGATCAGTGTCAACGAATGCCTGACTGGGCGGAAATGACGGCTGTGTTCTCCGAGAATCAGCGGCTGCACTCTGGTTGGCTGGCAATGATGACAGGGATTTCCGATCAGTGTCAAAAAGTGCTAGTGATGGCTGACATTCAGAGACTGCACACGCCTGGTCTGCTGCCATTGTCTGACGACGCACGCCTTTGTCCACAGGAGCGGTGCGAATGTTCCTCACATCACCAGCAGCATGTGCCGCGTTCAAGTGAGTCATCAATGCTGCAGATGCTGGGCACACAGATGCAGACACTGAGTAGCACTCAGAGACAGCTGATGACACTGATGAACTTGTGGTACTGCTGCTGCTGCTGCTGCTATTAACCACAACACACATGACTGTGTTCACACACTGCAGCATGGCCACTGCAGCAAATATTAAATCTGCATCAATCATGGGAAATTCGAGACTAGAAAATTAGCCCCGTACGGGACTGGCGGTCGACACCTACTTACTGCCAACTTCAAAGTCACGTGACACAAAAAATAGGACAAAATTCAAAAACCCGGCCCGATAAGCTTTAGGTATAGCCCCCCAATTTAAGAATCAGTGGTCATTTGCCAGCCCCCATTATAAATGGGGGAGGAGATAGCCTTTGAAAATGCCCGATTTCCCAATTTAAAGGGCTCGTGACCTTGACCTTGGATCGGGTCATACTGCATACCATCATTCATCACTCATCGACCTCTACCTACATACCAAATTTCACAAAAATTGAAGCAATTTTAGCAATTTTTTGTGGATGGACGTACATACGTATGGACGAACATTTTTCTACCCATGTTATTAGGTCGACTCGGAGTCGACCCAAAAATGGACGTAGATGCCCCAGCGTTGACGAGGGTGTCTTCATAATGGCCTGCTGTGAGCTTGAACACTGACTTCCAGAATCTAATCAGGTCAGTAGGGGCTAGTGAATATTCCCTGTCAGTTTTATCAAAATTGTTCAAGCTATTCATGAGATATGGTGTTCACAAGATTTAACCTCGACGTAAATGGGGGAGGAGATAGCCTTTGAAAATGCCCGATTTCCCAATTAGAAAGGCTCGTGACCTTGACCTTGGATCGGGTCATACTGCATACCATCATTCATCACTCATCGACCTCTACAAGCCTGCAGGACCTTGACCTTTAACCTCCATAATCTAATCAGGTCATCCGTAGGGGCGAATAAACATTGTCTGTCAGTTTTATCACAAATTATTCAAGCTGTCCTTGAAATGTGGCGGTAACAATATCTAACAGGATGAACAGACAGACATTCCAACAGGACAGGCCAAAAAGCAATGCCTTCGCCGACAATGTCGGGTGGCAAAGGCATAAAACAGAAGTTACAAAACATTGCCATACGAAGCACAGAAAGCATAAGTGACATTACCAAGCCTGCAGGATCTGATCTGCCGGCATTGTTGGTGCACCAGACACAACCAAGTTACTAATGAAACCTTGCACTTCATGCCTACAATTACATCATCAACACTGCCATACAAACACTAAACTGAACATGATGTCATAGAAACCGGGCCATTGGCCACAGTCAGTCAAAAACGCGTCAAATATTTCACAAGGTAGTGTAGTAACATCGTAACATACTTCAAGACTTTACTGCAAAATTCACTATCAAGTCTGATGGCAAATTGATTTCTGACAAAAAGTTCAGCTATCGCAAAGGGACAATGCAATAGGCTATGCCAGCTAAAATCTTATTAACTGTGACACAAATGTGTAAAAATCCCATATAAATAGGCCTGCAATAAGTAAGCAGCCTCGACAGTCACTCACAGTCATGAAAACTGCCACTATTCAATAGGCCACATATCACTTCCTGGTCTGTAGTAACGTCTACATCTTACATCATTTCCGAGACATTACCACATGCACAGTGTACATGATGTGCTACCTGCGACCTTGAGAGGTCCTTCAGTTTCAATAAGAAAGTTGAAATTACAAGTCAAGGGTGCATTCTCTTTCATGCATAAACATATAGTAGTTAATACATACTATATTTCCTAAGCTATGTGAGTTAGAAAAGTCTTAGACAGCAAAAGTGACCTTCAAGGTTACTCAAGGTCACTGGTAATGGCGCCAGTCAATAAGCCACATGTGATTTCCTATTAGCGTTCCATTGCAACCATGTCTCTGGTTTGTACCATTTCCACGATACTATCACCTATTTTCCTAAATTTAAAGACGTGACCCTGAGCACATCTTTCGAGGGTAATCTACATGACTGCATCAGTACTCGAAAGTATTAATCTCCACATGAAATCTGAAATGCCTAGTTTCACCCATTCCAAAAATATGACTGGGCCCCAAAATTTACAAATGGGTCACGTAAACCTGACCACACACACTCTTTCGGGGGTGATTTATCATCCTAAGGCTAATACTTCATATAGCTTACCTGTGTAGAAAATTTGACGACTATATTTTCAGCCATTACAGAGATATGACTGGGGCCCCCTCTTTTGGTCTGGTCTGTCATCCATGTGTTCGGACTTGCTATGGTCTACCAAACTACCAAATTTAAAGTCACAATCTCTATTGACTACAAACATATGACAGACAATGCAAAATGTAGATAAATTAGCCCCGGACAGATGACGTTTCTGCCAACTTCAAAGTCACATGACACAAAACTAGGCCAAATATCGAAATTCCAGCCCAGATAAGCTTTAGGTATTGTGCCCTAATTTAAGAATGTGTGGTCATTTGCCACCCCCCATTGTAAAAGAAAGAGGAGATAGCCTTTGAAAATGGCCGAATTTCCGACTTTCAAGGGCCCGTGACCTTGATCCTGTGGACGTATGGACGGACATTTGAAACCCACTTTATTAGGTCGACTCGGAAAAGTCAACATAAAAACGGGGTGGTCTGGGGGTACTTTGAGGGTCATTCACGGTGAATGGAAATAGCATCATACGATATAGTGCATAAGAGTTCTTATTAGCCTTCCATGGTAACTATGGCCCTATCCCTGCACCGTTTCTGAGACATATCATGTTACTGGCCAAAAATTGCCAATTTTAACCTATCACACCTTCACTTCAGCCCCCTCCCCGGTTGGAGCAATCCCATTCGAATTTCACAAAGATCTTTGGCATCAGAAAACTAGAGCCCCTGAGCTATTGTGTGGCACTGTTTGCATGATCCTACGTTTAGCCATTATAGTACTATACTGGCTTGTGACAGACAAACAGATGGAGAGACACAAGACCACAGCATGTACCATGCAAGCATGGCATCAAGTGGTAAAAGTCAGTCGAATTTGGTGAAATTACAACATCATTTCATAGTCTGCACGGTAGTGCAGGACTGTTGTAAGGGTCGTTCCGATAAGTATAGGAAATGGCACTTTTGGGGTCCTGCCACCCAGAAACCCCTTAACCGATCAACATGAAAAATGGCATGTCAGTCGGATAAGGGGCGTGACCCCCACGAATTGGTGAAATGTTAAGGGTCTGTGCTTTTTAGTTTATTTTTTTGTCGCTTCTTTAGCGCAGCTAGGGGTCAAACCGCTGGACCGATTTTGACAAGTTATACCT
>Ga0209780_1000719_pt1 | contig 19094 bp, 13 predicted proteins | sample WorMetexBAHAMAS2_FD_187384 | JGI IMG/M metagenome (GOLD analysis project Ga0209780, IMG submission 187384) | Marine gutless worms symbiont microbial communities from Max Planck institute for Marine Microbiology, Germany - Inanidrilus exumae... | ecosystem: Host-associated > Annelida > Digestive...
GAGTAATGGACGAGAAGAGTGATGAATCAGAAGAGGAAGAAGTGATGGGTGAAAGAATGGGTGAGTCGGAGATAAAGGAACTGGTACCAGAATGAGGTTGAAACAGACCGTGACTACAGGAAAATGAGATAATGTTAAAGTCAATAGATTTTGGTAGACAGTATCCCTTGAGAAGTATCTTCCAAAAGTATCTTTTTACTTTTATCAAGACAGTTTCTAAACGTATACTGAAGATATATAAGGTAGAATATCTGCAAGATAAGATACTCTGTTAAACATAGTGTTTCGCACAGAAACTGATCCAAGTATATTTATAATAACGGTAAAACGGTCAGGTGACCATTAATGTGATACATTCTACAAACACTGAAAAACAAGACTCAATTTACGACAACTCGCGCAATAACACGCGTAATAAGGGAACTAGAAAATAAAGCATCTCAGAACAGCTGCAATACCGGCAGCATGCGCGTACAGTATACCCACGCTACTGATGCAAAAGGGGTAAAGTGGGGTGAAGATAGGGAAGTGAAAAAAGAGGATGGAGAAGGGTAGGAACAAAGATCAGGGAGAGGGGAAGGAAGGGAAAGTAAGAGTGAAAAACGACGGAAGGAACAGGAGAGGAAGGGAAGCATAGGGAAGAGAAAGAAAGGAAAAAGTAAGGGATGGAAAGAAAAAAGCGGAAGGGAGAGACAAGAAAAAGTGGAGTAAAAACAGAAACGCTAACCGTGACGTTAACAACACATTTTCCTGTAGAGGAAACTATCAGTCCTATCGGACTGACTCCACGGACTACCCGACCATTTCCGGCTTTACTTCGCTCAACGGCTTGATTTGTTTACATAGTGTGTTAGACAAAGCCGGCTCTCAGTCGGTTTTCAAACGCACTTAAAATCCTCGCATTTTCATTCAACAACATCGTGTGGCTTTCACAGTGTATCAGTTGAATCCCTGTCAAGAATACCGATATATAGTATATTCTTGGCTGCCTCCTCGGTTGGATGGAAAGTTTGCAGCCAAGAACATCTTTAATCACAAATAGTTTTTAAAATGATGTTGCTTTCATCATCCAATTCAAGCATAAATTGTACTTAAATTCTTGACTCTATTTGATATGTTTCTATTTTACGACTGGCCATTTCTGCATGTGTGTAATCTGCACGAAAAAGTATTATTATTTTCCATTTTAATTCTATGCTCAGTTTTCAGTGACTGTCGCCTTTTACGGGCATATCAGTTTCATTTGGTTAAGAAACCTTTTTTAATTTTTGCGGTTTTATTACGTAAAATAGCAAGAGTAGTGTATAGAGTGGCAGAGTAAAGTTCAGTCGGCCAATGTCGTCATCATGCCATATTTCACGGCGACCGGTCTAGCATTTCTGAGATACTACGAGTTAACGGCTTTCTAATGGTAGCCGTCCGCTATCTTGGACTTTTCAAAGTTCGAAAGCTTACCTGCCGGTCCGGTTCGGAGGTCCATTACGTCACTCTGGGGTCTCTGCCTTGTGCCGATCGGTAATACTGTTACCGAGATATGGCCGATTTTTAGCGGACGTGAACTCGCGTTCACGTTCGCTATATGCTATCGCCGTTCCGTCTGCCTGTAACGTTGGTGCGCCCTACTCATCCGGTTGAAATTTTCGGCAATTTTTCTTCGCCATACGATAGCCCAGGGACTCTTAAGAGTTTTCTGATGCCAATAATCGTTGGTGGGGGACACCCATTTCCCCTCTGAAATTTGCGCTGAAAGTGACCCACCCCCCTTTCGAACACAACGATTTCGACCATCGGCTCAGTGCCTCAACCACGATAGCTAGCGAAAAAAGTTCAATACGCGCTTTCCAACGAGCCATACATGAAGCGTGTACATTACCCTAAGTCCCCCAAAGGGTGGCACAACAACGCATTATCGCTGTCTGTGCCAGCTGCAATGCCACCTTCAGTCCTTGATGTGCAAGTGTGCATTTACTTTCCAACCTTTATAAGCCATAGGCCTAATACTTATAAAAGACAACGATTACTACAGGTAAAATTCGTCTTATTTTGTGCACATGTAACCACCAACCACATGTTATCCACATATTAACATCGTGACTGAACATATAATGCAAGCAACATAAACTTCATCTGACAGCCGCAGTGCCATGTACCAAGAGAATGTGTGAGTGATTGCTCCTGACACACTGCCAAAATATCAACTCAACATTTATAGCGCAATGATGAAGATTCCGTCGAGGTAACTTCCTCACGTAATGCAGCTTACTTCTTCACATTATTCAGCCAAGACAAAACACACAAACGTACATATACACATGCAGATGAGAGCTAGCAAGCGAGCACGAGAGAAAATTCATCACTACAATATTGAATAACATATCAACATCTGCCATGTTTCAAAGGTCATAAAAACAGCCACACAATAACGTTAATGCAATGGCCGACAAAACTTTATATAGTTTCATACGGCGCTAAGCTATGGAAATGTTGGACAAAGGAAGGACACGGCCAACCACATCAGCAAACGCTGCTAGTTTGGTGGCGACGTCCAGATGTTTGACCACATCTAACAGCAAACAAACACAAGTCCACATTCAATGTAATAAAAAATAACTAATAAAAACTAGAACAAAAGCACTAACAAGAGTGCAAATACCTAAGCCAGCAGTTTTTGTGCCTCGTGACCTTTTAACCCCAAAATAAATGGGTTTCATGATATAACATTTCTATGTCAAGTTCGGTGATCCTAGCTGCATCGGTTTTGGCGCTATTGTGTAGATGACAAGCAAACACAAATGCCAGTTAAAACCCTACCCCACAACTGTCTTTGATCTGGGTAACTATGCATAGTCGTTAACTTATTCCTTATATTATCGACTTATTACTTATTATTATAACGTAAGTTTAATATTATATCATAAATACAGAAGTATACTAGGGCTAAGCCCTAACCCCAAAATTTCTGATACTTGGAAACGGAGAACTCACTGTATATAACAATGTGTGGATGACATGTATTTTCATGCCAATTTGTCCGTTTCCTCACTACTAATCTGTCGCTGACCTGTCTGACAGACCCATGTATACGCCTGCCCACAGGCACCGCAGTGGAAGCTGTAGCTTTCACACGTCTAGCTTTGCAGTATCATTCACAGCTGCATGTATCAGTCCAGTCCACTGCCACTCCGATGCTGTATAATACTGTCATTATTCAACTACAACCAAAGTGAGTGATCAAAGATTTTTTTTTAAATTTCTCGAACAGTTAGGGCATCCATTTATGTTGTCTATAATAACATTCCGGTAAAAGTTGACACCCTCACATGTCTACACCTAGCCTTCAATGTCATTCCTCAGTGTGTGGATGTTATAAGCTCATGCTCCTTAGACTGACAGATGCTGCAAGAAACAAGAGACTGTACAGACAGTATGCTAGCAACGGACGTGCTACTGGACTTATAACGTCAGGCAGATTCAGTGGCACTATGAATACAGGAACTACACAGCACAGCCAACTAACATGACAGATGACCAAAAAACTGCCTAACACAAAACAGGATTTCATTGAGTTAAGGTTTTACGTCCCATCCAACACAAAACAGGTCATTTCGGAGACGTTCTTCCCAGCCAATCTCTTGGCTTAGTACTGAAAAACTGAAACAAACACAACAAAACAAACATGCATCCATAACAAAATATACTACAACATAAAATAAATCCAAAAAACTAAAACCAGGTTTGGTCGCCTCCTACGACCTCCGGCCTGGAAACTGAATGCATCTATTCTGCAACGAGTAGATAAGTAAGGAAATAAACAAATAAGAAATTAATCAAGTAAGAAAGAAAGCATAAGGAAAGAAGAAAGTAAAGAAGGAAGAAATGGAAAAAGGAAGGTTAAGTAAACACACAAACAAACAATTTATATAGTGCCAATATCAACACATAAAATCATGGCGCATTACTGTACCGGAGCCCTTACGGGGCCAGTGGCATTATGAATACAGGAACTACACAGCAGAGCCAAGTAACATGGCAGATGACCAATAACTGCCTTGACACAAAACAGGAACAGGTCTAGTGTTGCACCAATGATATCAGGCCAAAAATAACTACAGTAAGTGGACACAGAATTGCAACAGATGCCAATTCGGCGTGCCTACTGCAATGCAAAACATAGAACACACTACATTGGTCATATCTGCACAGATCACCGTTATGGCGACATCAAATCAGTGTCTCACCGGTCGGTGGTCTGTGACCGACGGTGTGGAGTTAGCTGGTAGTTTTGACAAAGCATCGGACCACGTTTCATTGCCAACTGTGACACCATCAGCACGTGGAACAGTCGACGAACTGGCCGCCGGGTACACATTGACAGCATTCGGCATGACCTGCATTTGATTCGGCAGGCCATTGTGGTAGACATGCGGAGGTCTTCCGGCCGGCATTACTCCAACCTTACACATCACCAGACAACAGTTTCTACAAAATGAAACTTGTTAACTCTTCCGTGGCCTACATACACTTGACCGCTCCACGATCCCACTGCAATCATTACAACCACTGCTAACTGTACACTCAACATCACTGGACTCTTTTACCGGCATCTTTGTCATGCTACAAGTCTATATAAGTACATAAGCTTTTCTAAACCATAAAGTAAGTTGCAAAATTTCTTAATGGCACATCAGCACATTATAAATCATTCAGTGCCATTAAAATGTTGGAGAATAACAAAACTGTCCAACTGCAAACTAACATCAACGTCAAGTGCTGTCACACACGAAAATCACTTCATTATGATTATCATACAATGAACTATTAACGTAATAACGGCAAGCATACCGAGTGTTCTACTGCTGAGTCTGACGGTGGAGCTCCAACATGATTGGCATGTGGTATCCCAGGATGCATTGCTGGTACACGAGGTATTGTCGGTACATGGCCTACGGTGCCAACAGGTGGAGCGGCCCACCGTGACACTGCTGGCGGCATGCTCCGAACTGCCAGCAGTGCTTGCTGAACACGATGCTGTTCATCTACATCAGATGGTATTGGCTGCTGCACCGGCATTGGTGGAGGCCCAGATGATGATGATGAGGCAGACATCGATTTCAGCCATTCCATATCATCTGCTACCACAACAGTAAAATGTGCTCTAGACTGCCATAGGTCATTACATTAACTATAATAAAACTAGGGCTGTTGAGCAATTATTTTTTCTAATCACACAATCGCGCGATTTATTATTTTAATTACGCATTAATCATGGTTTTAATGCACATTTCCTTTGTGTTGTGTATTACAGGTGTAGGGGGTAATGACTGACCAAAGATGTGTGGACGTGAATGCATCTGCGAACATTCACGTCAGCCCGTCCGCAAACCCAACGTTACGTGTAGCTGCAGATGCGGACTGCTGGACACTGACAAGTCCTTCTAAGCTCGTCAATTGCTCATAGTGTGCGTGCTTTAATGAACGTTGATTTTCAGTTTCAGCTTTGGAACAAACTGTTTATATGCCTAATCTGTATAACCTGTAACATCACTCTTTCCTTCCGTGCTGAAGATTTTTAGTCTATGACAGAACAGAGTACACTGCTGCTGGTAAGACTGGATACCGATGTCCGCAGACGCCTGTCGTTGGACAGTTGCGGACGCAGATAATATTTCTGTGGACGTGGCCGCCAAAATATCTGCAGCGCAACTCTGGTGTGAATGACGTCTCTTAAATGGCATTAGCAGAAAATATCATCCTAGAATAGTAAATCAAACAAAATTTAGAGTAGTGCTGCAACTGGAAAGTAAATGCTTGTTCATTAAAGGAGTAAAGTTCAATTATCTTGAGGTTTGTATTGAATCTCACTACTGGTATGACTGGTTTGCATTGAAAATTTAGTGGAGTCATTTTTTAATTGCGATTAATTCCTTAATGTGTTAGTTAACGCATTAATTCAACAGCCCTAATAACAACGACTAATCTCCATTTAATGGCCTTTTTCCAGCCATTCCCCAAGCTTTTCTTCCTGCATTTGTTCCACTTGGCATGTTTCTAACGAACCGGATGTCGTTTCCCTTACCCAACCAACGGTGTCAAAGCACTGAAGAAAGTACAAAGTAAGAAACCTAACCAGTAGTCTGCTGCCAACAAAAATGTGGTTCATAAATATGCAGAAAACAGACATTTGCTGATCTTTTCTCCTCTATCCCATCCAACCTGGAATAACCAATCACTACTTATTATGTTGTACTAGCATATACTTACAATCTTCCAGAACATTTGCACTTAAACCTTATCTCCATAGGTCAATTTCAGCCTACAACCACTGAGAACCCTGGTTTAAGAGCATATTGAACTGAATTGAACTCTAAATCACGAAAGTGTTTGGAAAAATCAATCGAAATTAACACTCACGCATAGACGATGTTGCCCATGGCGGCACAATATTAGTTGGTGGCATGAATGGAAAGCCCTGAGTCGCTGCTACAACTCCACCAGCTGTCCGTGGCTTCTTGTTCATACGTTCAGTGCCAATCGGCTGCATCGACCTCCGCTCTTCAAATGTTGCAGGTTCCAGAATTCTCTTCTCATCAGCTGGTGCACAGATATGATCATTCACAGCCGGTGACGTTACACTGCCGGCGGTTGAGTCGTTCGTACTAGTACTTCCACTCATGCCTCCAACACCTGCAAGCATGGCAGTTTTCATACACTAAAACAGAACAACTTGCCAAGATACTACATGCATATATGTAGTAAGTGCATGTCGGCAATAGCGACCACCTAATAATATGAGCTAGTACCAGAAAGTAGGTTGGCAAGAACGCCACTGGTGCCAGACACCACGTTGCTGATGAGCTACAGGCACGAGCTGGTGGCATCGAGGTAGCACGACAGCATGCCACCCACACTGCATGGCAAACCGGCTCCTCCGACTATGGTGGGATTTCTGCCACATTTCTAATTTCATTCAGAGTGAGTGAGCCTAATAGAGACATCCACACTGACAATCCAACTGGATGCCCACTCATTTAGGTCACCAGTGCTTCATCATCACCACCACTTTTATGCCAAATGCCCTTTATGCCACAACCCTCCCAACTTATCCTGGCCTAGGACAAGCAATGAGTTACACAGTGGCTTGGTGAAATAAAACAACATGCTGAAACAATCTGAAAATAAAACAGTAAAATATCGGGAAACACGAAAGTGCTCAATTGCATCTATTACATTCAGCAATTCACAGATGCATAGGTTAGACTTAGCATAATGAAAAATGCTGAGTTGTAGATACCATTGTAGAGCGATGAAGCGGAATTCATCGACAAGCGCTGTTGCACATCTTGGCCGAGAGACTCCATGGCATTGTTGACCGCAGCGACGTCACCAGCGGACTGTTCTACTGCCTCACGAGGCAAAGACGGCGTCGGAAATGGACCATTAAATGGTGCATCGAAGAATCCTGGAGCAGCCGGGGGTCGTTGCATGAGTGGACGGTACGGATGCGACGGCGCAGTATGACCTGGCATACTGTTCTGGGTGCCAGGCATTGCCATTATCTGCTGCACAAATGCTTGCGGCTGTGCAGCATGAGGTGGCTGGTAACGGACCTGATACGGCATTGGTGGCTGCTTCTGTTGCATTACATGATACAACGGGTTGCCAGGTACAGATCCATCGTTCGCCGCAGAAATCTTGCAAGTAAAATCAGGAGCATTCGGATTCAGATTGCTACCAATGCGCGGCAGAGTCATTGGATTCTTGGACGAGCTGTACTCATCCCGATGGGCCAGGCCACGTGACAATGCGGCGCTGTCGTTCATTTCAGCCTGTTGTTGTCTTGGGGAGGTCATCATCGAGTTCACATTTACTCCTTCACTAAATGGAAGAAACTGTCTGTTGGCATCAGATGGCAGTGAGCCCGTGAAAGCTGATGAACTATCGGTTGTTGATGGAGACAGCTTCAGTGTCTGCTGTTCGGCAAGGACGCGGGGTGAAGATGTTCGAACCTGGGGACGGTATCCAGGTGCTTTTGCTTGCAGAGCCTCAGCAGCTACAGATAACACACTTTGTTCCATAGTGTTTGTAGCCGATGCACTTGATGAAACTACCGTTATTCCTCCAAACTGCATCGGTGTCTCGCCAATAAAACGGCAGTTGAATGGTAAATAGCTGTTGGAACCGGCTGTATCAACTGACGAGCTGGGTGGTACGAACGCGGCTTCAACACTCGTGAACATTGCTGGCTTACTAATGTTGACATCGAACCGGTCCAGTGACGGCTGAGACATTGACACTATGCTCGTCACAGACTGAATGTCACCAGCTGGCGTTTCTGTCACTGTAGGTGCAGCCACATCAGCAACTAACTGCTTTGACGCTGAAGCCTCCTTCCTGCCATGACCTGGAGCAGCAGCAGCATTGTGACTAACCTGAGATGTTGAGCTTCTTTTGCTCGAAACGGTCACTGGTGTCCATGCGTCGATAGGGAATGTCCCTATTGGTTGAGGCTTATTCACATCTTCCACCAACATAGTGCCAGTGCCTTCAGACATTACTGATGTCGACAAGGGTGGCTGCACATTCTTTGCTGTAACTGACATTGATGCTTTAATTGCGGTCGTTGTTCCAGACGTTACTGCTGCAGACTGTGCCAAGATCGCAGACGCAGGAATTGACCGCGCCATGTTACTCTTCCAGACATTATCTGGCGGCGGTGGTGCTGGCATGACAACACAAGTCTGTGACGCAACAGTGACTGGACCAGTGCGAGTTTTCATCTGCGGTATCAACTGCTCGATGTCTTTGTCCGATTCACAAATCAAGGCTACGACAAGATCGTGAGCAACGCGTGAAGCGTCGGCATTTCCTCTGATGGTGACGACTGCATCGGCTGAGTTCTTGAGTTTATCGAGGTCAACCTGGGCACCGGTTGCTTCACGTATTGCATTAATGTTGCAGCCAGCACGTCCGATGATACGACTGATTGCCTTCGCTGGAACAGCAATCCGTTGACACTTGCGATTTGGATCATCTTCCTTGCGCGTTCCCGTTCCAGTCTTTGACTTCTTGCTACTAGAGCTGACAGAAGCAGTAGTGTTCGACGTGGCTGATGATTTCTGACTGGCTGCGGACTGCGTGGAACGCTGCTGGCGAGACGCGGTGCTTGTTTTGACTACTGACGTCTGTGGTGCAGCAGGCTCAGCTCGATCATGAGGCAGTGCAACAGACTGTGTCAGTGATTTTGTAGATATGGTCGTGGGAAGACTGCCAAAGTCATCAAGATCACCAATGCCTGAAGATGTCACACTCATAACAGCGCTAGTCAGAGCTGTACAAATCTGCACATCCTTAACTTTAGCCGCTGATTTACCACTACTTTGTTGGTTTCGGGTTGATGATGGATTAGACTGTTTCAATGAGTCAGATGAAGCACTGGATGGCGACTGACTGACATTAGCAGAGGTTGTGACAACTAAAAGTTTAGCCATCTCAACATTTAATGGATTAGAATGCTGTGCTGTGCTGGCAGCTAACTTGATAACAGAACTGCCAGATGACAGTTTAATATTATCGCTAGCATGAGAAGCCACGATCGACTGCTGTGACCGAACAATGTTGCCGAGCTGTGGCAACAAGAAATTTGAGTTCAAGCTGATGGCACAGGTCGAAGAAACATCTCCCGCTTCTATACATCCATTGGTACTGTGGTGCGATAAAGATGCTAGCTTGGACAGACCACTGGCACCATCTAGGCTCCTCTGAGCCAAAGACGACGGCTGTGCTTTCTCAGATGCTTTCACATCTGACAATTTCATCTTGTTTTTCTTGGTCTTCCGTGTCTTTTTGTCGCTATGTCGGCCAACTTGAGGAACCTCTGACACTATTGCACTCGCCCGTTCACGTTCATTCTGCGCAGCCTCCTGTTCTTTTACCATCTCTAGTGTCACAGGATCTCTTGGAGTCTGCACACCAGCATCTTCCGACGAGTCGTCATCATTTCTGTCCAGGTCATCATCACCGTCCGTTTTCAGGTCACCGGTGTCTTGATCCCGAACCTGACGTTCACGCTTCTTCTGGCGTTTTTTCTCCCGTTTCTTGGCAAGTTTTGCACGGCGGCTTTCTTCGCGGTTGCGCTCAGCATCAAGCTCTTCCAACAAAACGGCTGCGTTTTTATTTGCCTCTGCCGCCTGACGTTCCTTTGCACTCATGATCGCTTCCATGCACTGCTGGCAGCGTTTCAACAGGTCAGCGTCGGTGACTGCAGCAATGAAGCGCTGACATTCAGTGTCCGAAGGGAACTGCGCAACGTGCCGGACAAGCCATCGTACGACTTTCACGTGGCCACGTCGGAATGCTGCCATCAGGCAGGAGACTTTGCGGTTGTCTTGTGCATCGGTGTCGACATGTGCAGCCACTAGCAGCTGAACAACTTCGATGTGTCCGCCGTTGCATGCCAGCCACAGAGCAGTTTGGCCCTTCTTGTTGCGCACATCCACAGCACCGCCTCGCTGAACCAACAGCTCCACAAACTTGTAGTGACCCTTGTCGGCGGCAATTGTTAGCGCCGTGTCACGAGACGAAGGAACCGGCGCAGCAGCAATGTCAGCGCCCTTGTCCAACAAAACACGACCGACTTCAACGTAGCCTCCGGATGCAGCCTCCATAAGCGGCGTCAGGCCGGTCTTGGCCCGGTGTTCAATGTTTGCCCTCTTGTCAACCAGAATACTAACAACCTCATGTCGGCCCTGGAAGCAGGCGAGTGTAAGAGCGGTGTTTCGGTTGGTCTCAATCTGGGCATTAATGTCACTACCCATGTCAACAAGCAGCGAAACAGCCTGAGCGTGACCATTCATAGCTGCCAGCATCAACGGCGAGATGCCGAGTTTGCTGCCGGTGCGTGAGTTGATTTCTGCACCATGTGACAGTAGCAATCGAATGATGTTGACATAGCCGCCAGACGCTGCCAACGCCAGCGGAGTGTAGTCAGATACATTTCGATGCTCACGATTTGCACCTCTCTGAAGCAGAAGCTCAACAACCTCATAGCGACCACCAGAGCAAGCTAGTGATAACGCGGTGTCCTTTGTGCGTTCTGACTGTGCTTCTATGTCGACACCATGGTCCAACAAGATCTCCACGACAGCAGTGTGACCGGCTGTTGATGCGTGGATCAACGGTGTAAACCCTTTCTTATCACGATGTTCCTTCGCCGCACCTCGTGCGAGTAACAGCGTCACCAGTTCGGTATGGCCGCCGGCACACGCCAGCGTCAGCGCAGTATCATGATTACCTTCCGTCTGCGCGTCCACCTCAATTGACATGGGGTAGACGGGCGGGGTCATCAGCGGTGATGCAGGAGATGGATTTGGAGATAACGGAGCAGATGACGCTTGATCGACGTAGTCGAAGCCTTGCATCTGTGCGGCTTTTAACAACTGCGACGTGTCCAATCCATTCAGTAATGCATGCCCTCCAGTCGTGCTCAACTGTACCTGCCCAGTCTTGTTAACCATCTTGCTCGTGTTTGCATTTATGCCCACGGGTAGGGGCATCACTGGCGCGATGCCGCTGCTGTCAAACGTCAGCGGCATGACAGCTCCAGCACCAAGACCCTGTGGAAGAAGGATGCCGCTACCAAGTGGCTGTGTGCCAACCAGCGCCTGTGTGACCGCAACGGAGCCGGCAGTCTGCGGCTGTACGACGACGCTTGTGTCAAGCACAGTCTGCGGCGGCTGCATGTGTCCCAATCGTTTCTGTGCAGTCAGCTGCTGGTACTGCAGGGGCTGTGTCGCAGTGCTGCTGATGCTCGACTGTGGCTGCAGAATCAGCTGCTGTTGCAGTTGTTGCTGCTGCTCGTGGAAGACGAGTTGCTGCAACTGCTGCGCCTGCACTAGCTGACACTGCAGCTGCTTGGCTAGCTCCTGCTGTTGGACGTACGAACTAGCCGCATCACATGCTGGCAGACAGTATGCAGTCGGTAGCACTGCCACTCCAGGCTGCTGCTGCTGCTGGTAATGATGCAGAACAAACGGAGGTGGCACGCCTTGACATATCTGCATCAAGTACATACATTTCAACGCATTCATTACAAGGGTGAAAAGTACTTAATAATTCAGGCAAAATTAAAATACTGATTAATTATTTATGGGCAATTCTGCATGCCAAGTTTTCCCCGACTTACTGCACGTTTGGTTGATTCTCTCAAAATCAAAAGCAAACCGTAAATTTCTAGAGCAAGTTTTTACTATCCACATTATTTCCTTTCACTTAGCCGATACAGTCAAAGGGTACTGGCCCACTATTCCGAAAGTCCGTTATTCCAAAGTTTGGCCCACTATTACACGGGGTCAATGCACTTCAAAGATGAGGGGAAATTTAGTTGTCGATGTGTGGGAATTTGCTGTTTCCAGCATTTTGTGACATATTCCATTCCACATTCCAGGTGAAAAAGTCTCATTTAAGGTTTTCAACATTGTCTTGTGTCATTTTGTAGACCTCGACACCATACCACACCAGGATGGAATAGCAAACCTTCAGAATAGTTGACAGGAACCTGTGTCAAAGTATCGAAGTATCAACTCTTTTACTTTCCTTCTTCCTCTGTTCCAAACGAAAACGTCTGTGAATAATAGAATCAAGCTTTTTTTTACAGGCTGGACGCCTTTCCTGTTACCCAACCAACAGTGGTAAAGCACTGAATTAATTAATCAGTGAACAGAAATTTCTATAACATCATATCAGTTGGTCTTGGAAGTTACAACTAATGCGGGATACGAATGCATATATTCAAGTATTATTGCAATAAGTGAATCAGATGTGTACAACCCAAGATGTACTGCTGCATTCAGATGGGTGTATAACAGCTATTTACACATTGACTGATAGTCTAATATTATCCTCACACTCCACAGGGTGTCGTCATGGGTCGAATTATTCCAGCCATGCCAGCAACAGGTTAACTGCCACGCCAGCGATCAGCTCAAGTACCACACCATATAGAATGAATTATCTCGTCCCTGGCACCTGAAAGATCACACTATCAGACGAGATATCTCGTCCGTGGTGGTCAATGTGTTAAAACTGGCCATCGTTGTTTATACCGAACAACAACTACAAGCGGCACTGACAGTATAGGTTTCCGTTAATACTCATAACAAAATCAAAAAGACAGACTGCATGACACTCTGTAAAATGTATGAATTTAATTTTAAGCCACACAGTGGCAATGGTTGATTGACTGAGTGAAGGTTTTACATCCCATGACATTTAAGGAACAATGTCACTTGGACTCACTTGTGACAGAGAGTTAGCGTGGCCCTGCACATCAACATTACTCGGAAGTGCATCAGAGGATGCCGTGAGTCGCTGCTGCCAGATCAAAGGTGCCTGATCAACCTCCGCAGCAGCAGCCACGGTTCCCGACACATGACCATACGGCTCCAACATACACTGTGATGAAGTCGCTGGCAACAACACCGACTGCTGGGCCTGGTTCGGTGCTGTTGTGTACGTCAGTTTACGTTGAGCTAACAGTAACAAACACAACTGACAGGTTCATATACACAAGACAAGCCGTTATTACTAAGACAGGTCAGGATTAAAAGATTTTTATCAATTAACTGAACATATTTTATTGCCATTTAACTGACTAATATCGACTGAAGCCAGCAGTTTACAAATCACTATTACAGGAGCTTTCTGGGACAGGTTTGTGTGGCAGGTGGAGGTGGTGACATTATGGAACAAAGAAAGGCAAGCAACAACTACTGCTGGCATTGTTTCTATGATTCACACTCAATTAGAATGGAAAACGTCCAATTAATATTCCTCCAACAAGGCGTAAAGTTTTCGTAAGTTATCACAGTAAAATATGCTCTAAAATGCTCTAACGATACATGCATTTTAATGAAACAATTAATAAATTAATCATTAAAATTGCAGCATTAGTTAACACATATTACAGAAATTAGAAATGTAGGCAGGTAATCATGTAAAACATTAACTGGTTTATGTCAAAAGTAACAAATCAGCGTAGCACAGTAGTGCTTACACTGTTGTAAGGGCTACCAGCAATTGCTATGGAAAATGGCAAAACTAAGGGATCAGAACTTTGAAACCGCTGAACCGAATGTCACAAAATTTGGAATGGGTGATTACGTTGGCGATAAGACCCCACATGCCAAAATTTGAATGTGACTGTATCATGGAATAAGTGGCCATTGTAGCAATATCAGCACAGCTCAGAGCCATCAACTGCCACATGAATTCACTGGTAAGCGCATGCTTAATGTTTTAGGTGGAGTCCTACCAAAGTGATATTTGCCATTTTAGAGCTATGACTCTGTCGCCCTTGCACATGGTTTTATACTGGCCAGTTTTTACCATTTATTGGCAGTTAGTGTTATGTTATTACATTTTAAGCAATATGTTGTGTATATATAAATAACCAAAACCATTAACAAGTATTTTGTATTGAGCAGATGGTGCAAGCATAGATGACAGTTTGCAAACATAACCAACATGACTTAGGAAACATCATGTTATAGAAGCATAGTCTGGCTGAATAATGTGTCATGCAAATTAATGGGGGATACTTTAGGATTAATTTCTAGGGTAGGAAACAGTTTGATGACATCCTCTATAACAGCAACAGTAAGTGAGGTATCTGTACTGCACCCCCTAATAGCATTTTAAAATTAGCCCTGCATGGGACTGGCAGTCGACTCCTACTTACTGCCAAATCCTAAGTCATGTGACATGAAAACTAGGACAAAAATAAAAATACGGCCCCGATAAGCTTTTGGTATTGTGCCGTGGTCATTTGCCAGCCCCCATTGTAAATGGGGGAGGAGATAGCCTTTGAAAACGGCCGAATTTCCGACTTTTGAGGGCTCGTGACCTTGACCTTGGATAGGGTCATACTGCATACCGTCATCAACCTCTACCTACATACCTAATTTCATTGAAAGCGAAGAAACTTTTTGTGCACGAACAAAAGGACGGACGGACGTACAGACGGACATTTGAGACCAATTTTATTAGGTCGACTTGGAGGAGTCGACCTGAAAAGTGGCACTTAAGCAATATTGAAGCCAGACCTTTGTTAAAGATCAAAGACAAATACTCAGGTGGGATTGCACTGTGGGCAAAGCTAGGCACTGTCGTGCCAATGTCTGGCTCAGCCACAGTTATTTCTAAGTCAGTGATATCAGATCCAGTCAGGTGACTACAAAAGGTAGACTCAAGACGGTACATTGTTCGATTACCTCGTGCAATGAGTCGTGGTTTCTGTTGTCGAGGGGACTGCGTGTGCTCCGCTGTCGGTTTTGTCTGCTGTTGTACTTCATACTTCATCTCAACAGTTGTCTGAAACTGCTGCTGCTGTTGCTGCTGTAGTAACAGCTGCTGCTGCTGCTGGCTGATCTGATCATTGCAGAACGCAAACGACACGGTCGTCGGGTTTGCGACATGCTGCTGCTGATGCCACAGCAGTGACGCGGCCGTGTCAGCGCCAATGACGACCGGCGCCTGTGACTGCTGCTGTAACACATCCAGCTGCATCATCTGATTCAGCCGGATGTGCCACTGCTGCTGACGAAGCAACTCCTGCAGCTGTGCCTCCGTCTGACTGGACAAAAGTGCAACTTGTGACATGCCGAGGTCGTCACCACCGCCGGCATGCAGTAGACCAGCCGACTGGTACAGCGTGTTGGCACCGGTATCATTACCCTTCACCAGTGAACTGCTGTCAGCATCACCACTGCCACCAGCTTCCCGCTGCATCACTGCCCTTGCTGCCGACTCTGAAGCCTCGGGAAAGACAGATGCGGTATTCGTGACATCAAGTGATGACGGCAGTGACAACGTCGAATCCAGCACGGGCGACTCGGTCAAGGAAGTTGGTCCACATGTGACCGGGACTTGGCTGGCAAGTTCCTGCTTCCCAGCATCGGACAATGACGGCACGGCTGCATTCACAAGGTCTGGCGGCAATGACTGCGACTCGCATGCAGCTGCTGACGGTGCTAAGCCAAGCAACTGCACTACACTTGGAGCATTCAACGGCAGCTAAAATACAATTAACATACAGCAGCTGCATCACAAGTACAGATCAACTATTGGTACACACATGATGACACTTTAAGAAGTCACGTAAACAAATTTCTCATTGCCATAGCCATCAAAGTGCAGCATCATCATCATATTTTATTCTCCAGGACAACACAAAACAAATAAGAATAATAACAGTTGAATACAAGAATATGCCAGAAAGCTGCCAGAGAAGCAAACACTCATTGAACTGGCCACCAGCAGTATGCAAATGTGCAACTGTAAATATAAAAACACTGAGTTAAGTGGTATTACAATAAATGCATTTCCTAAGCAGTTAAGCCCACAATTTAATATTTACTTACACTAACCATAGATCACAACGTTCAAGTTACTCATTATTTGGTGCACGTTTGTCGTTCATACATCGTAGCTATGTATGTCAGGAATTCATAAGCAGAACCTTACTTCGTTGACTACGAGAAACTATCTATTGCAATATCCATCCAGTAACCTCTTTGCAGCATTGCAGGTATGTTCCCCAAATGTCAAAAATGACTTCCATAGGTCTCCGGTTAACAGAACCTAGCTAATTCTATCTTCCTAACCCGAGTTATCAATAAAGAAATCACACTTACTGTTAACATATGCAAAACAAAAACAAGAGTACAGACCTTACTAATGTTGTTCTGCAGCTCATCAGTGACGACCAACTGCCTATCCAATGGCAACGGTACACTCCATTGTTCATTCTTCTTTGACAACAATGCCACCAGCTGCCGAAGTTGTTCCGAAGTGCTGATACCAACACTGGGCGTGGTAGACAGATGTCCAGTTGTCACACTGGAGATGAGTGGCGATGCAGACACCATAGCACACTGCTTCTGCAGCTCTTTGGCCAAGTCCACGGCACCTCCCGTCTCCTCCTGACTCTCCTGCACTGACCCACTGTCCACTGCTAGCAACACAACTAACCAGCATTAGACAAACAAGTTATCACTTCTCAAGAACGTGAACCAAAAATTTCTCAATCAAATCCATTGCTTAACACTTTAAAAATACCATAATTTCACAGGTTTGCAACATAACAGTTCACAACATAATAAGCAGTACAAAAGCTACTTTTAATACAACTCAAAACAAATTTTACTATTCCATTAAACAAAACTAGTCAACAGTTCTGCACAATTAAGTAAATAATAAATAAATGGACAGACTTAAACTGCCTAAAATGCCTTATCTTTTAAAAATACAACACTGTTACAGACACGTTACACAAGACACCCATGATCAAACTAATTTTCTCATCAGTTGTTAAAGATACTTATCATAAAGTTACAGTTAAATCGAATATCATTAATGTCAAGCGAATATAATGAACCTAATTTCATGAACAATTTCTATTTTAATTATCAACCTACCAGCAAATGCAAACATTATACAAACAATGCAAAATGATGACACTACAAACCTGACCGACAGCAACCGGCATGATCATCCACTGATGGCACTAATCCAGTGAACTGTGTGCTGTCGGCAGTGACCCACGTATAACCATCAGCACTAGGTAAAGCACCACCTAGTGGCGACGTGCTGAAGTTTGGTGGCTGCACAAGACCAATGAATGACGTCGTATCAATTCCATGTGCAGCAGCAGATGGCGTGGAAAAGGAAGCAACCGTGGTCTGTGGCGTGACAATGTTGCCCAGCTTCTGCAACGATACTCGCTGCATCTGCAACCATTGCACATCCCATCCTGCTCATTGTGTGTCAAGTCTGGCAAACAATTATCTCAACCTTCTAACAGGCTCTTAGCATATAAACAATACATCTAAAGTTTTCACACAAACCCAATACATATTATATAATAGTCACCTAGAAGTTAGTTAGTTAGTTGGAGCTTAACGTCCCTTTTCAGCACAAATATAGCTATATTAGAGATGAAAGGTGAGGGGTGTAAAGCTATCCCTACCCAGTAAAGGATGGCCAGCGATATATTAATCTCAACCCTGGCCGCCTTTTTGTTCAGCAGCCACCCAAAAAAAGAAAGGGATCGAGAGGCTCATTCAAATTATTACACTAGTGCCTACAACAGGGGGAGACAACTATCACATCACAAGACAAAACTAAATCAAATACTACAAAAACAAGCATGCATCCGTAACTAAAAATACATATAACATAAAATCCACATAAAAAATAAAGCCAGGTTTAGTCGCCTCCTATGACATCCGGCCTTGAAATGGAGTGGGACTATTCTGGTAAAATGCAAGGGATGGAAAAGCAAGAAAATAGAGGACGCTGGTAAGAAAGGGAAAACGGGAGGATTAAAAAATACTAAAAGACAGAGTACAAGATGGGGAAGTGAAAGGATAAGGGGGAGGGGGAATTGGCACGGGCCCAAACAGGGCCACTTCACAATACGATGCCGCAGTTGACTTCATTTTTAACATACGATGTGCAACACTGCAAGACAGTAAGTTACTACTCAGTACTCACATCCTCAGCTACTTACAACACAGCAACTGTTTAACACAGAGTCCAGATTTTATTCAATCTGCAACAGACATGGATGGGTCAATTACATTTTTGTCAATTACAATTAAATTACAATTACATTTCATTTTACCAATTACAATTACAAGCAATTACAGTCAGGTCAATTACAATTACAATTACAAAATTGCCAATTACAATTACAAATTACTTTTAGTTGCTTGCTAAAGTTGCTACGTAACTCATAATATAATTTTTTTGCATTACTGCCCGCCGGCACTGATACATTTATTGCACAAACTATGCAGTTGATAATCACTTAATTTCACTCAAACAAATACAGTGCAGTGTCAATTGTGCCAATTGGCGTGGTTATGCAGTTCGACCCTCTTGACCATTCCGAACGTTAAAAATTTCAAATTTTGAAAATCCAAGATGGCGGCGGCCGCAATCTTAAAAATCGAAAACTCACCATATATCGGCCGCAGTTCAAGCGATTTCGACGAAATTTGGCACAATAAATAAGTAAATGAGAAAAGGCCCTTGTA
>Ga0209780_1000720_pt1 | contig 19093 bp, 9 predicted proteins | sample WorMetexBAHAMAS2_FD_187384 | JGI IMG/M metagenome (GOLD analysis project Ga0209780, IMG submission 187384) | Marine gutless worms symbiont microbial communities from Max Planck institute for Marine Microbiology, Germany - Inanidrilus exumae... | ecosystem: Host-associated > Annelida > Digestive...
GTTTGATAGTGCGTACAGCGAACGTAAACACTCTACCTAGCCTAGTCCAACACGCGCCTCTGATTCGCCTGCGACGTAGGGCGCTATATAAATTCGTTTTGATTGATTGATTGATAGATGCGACTTGTTCATAACTCACCTTGTGTGGCCTCACTGGCAGAAACTCCAACCTGAGAGGCTAGGGCTTAGCGGATCAGTCCATGAAGAAGCCCATCTTAGTCTTCCTTAGCTTGTCCAAACCATTTTTAAAGGCGCTGAGGCTGGTAGGCCTAGCTCCAACGATCTGCAGATCCAGCTGGTTCCATCTATTAACCACTCTATTGGAAAGAAAAATGTTTCCAACAGTCCCTCCCGAGTGCACCTCACTTTAGTTAGTTTGAGTGAATGGCCTCTTGTACCCTTAGTGTTCTTTTCCAACATAAACAAGTCCTGAAGCGCTATTATTGACTTTCCCTGAGACACATTAAAACCTCTAGAACACTAGAACTGTGTAACGCTTTAGAATCTACCACGCGGTGGTCGTGTTCCAACGTTTATAGAAGCACCTGTGGTGTAATCGTACGACATCGGACAACAACAATAGGAAGAGATAGCGGACGAACAAGAGGGCCGACGTTGTGGGTGGGTCAACTCGCCTATAATTTACACAGAATGCAGCCAACATCAGCCGACTGCGTTTCACACCTATCAGTATAGACGGGTCGTACACGTGAACAAAGCTCAGAAGTTGGTGCGAAGGTGGCACGCACGCAACGATGAAAGCGCCTCAAAGGTGCTCCAACTAATGGCCGGTCATGTGCACTGGAGCGCTGCGAATTAATAGCTGGCTAATCGACTATAATAAACACATGCGAACTAGACTCACAAATGCGCGCTAACAACTCGATTTCCGCCAGTCCTTTGGCATGCAAATAATGCCTCCTACAAGTGACTAACTAGCTAACGACACGCATTGTCCGAGTATTCTGTTCTGTTCTTCAGCCGTCTTCGATCCGAGGTCACACCATGGACGTACTTTCTCTATTTATCTCTGTCCTCTGTCATTCTGACTGACTCTTCCACGGACAGTCTTGTCCACGTATTGATGTTGTCCATCCATCAGGCTGTGCGTGGTCTTCCTCACCTCCGTGCACCTGGCATTGTTCATTGCATTATCTCTTTCTTGAGGCAACCGAGTGATGTAGCGATAATGCAAGAGTATTGACGGGCCAGTGACATTTCGGTTAAACGACACGGGAAGATGATCTGAACTTAAAGCAAATACAAAGAACAGAAATAAAACATGTATACCCAATACAACAACTGTCCAAAGTAATTTGGCAAACGGCCGCATCGCCGTATTGTACCCCTCACGGCGGTAAATGCATTCGTCCACCGCGTGCGTTGGACAGGTACATTCGCCAGCGACGGCAGGTGAACAAGGCGGAATGCGCATGCGTAGGTAGGTTACAATAAACTGGCATAATTTTATGTCCCCTGAAAAGCGCCCATTCCCGGTGGGGGATTTCAACACATGGTTGCTTGGGCCCACCAGAATAAACACCCTCAAGCGGCATCTAGACCGTTTCAGCCGTTTTTGCAGGGTTCACGAACGTGACCAACAGACAGACAGACAGACCACGCTACTCCGTCTGTGGCAATAGGCCGCATCGTATACACTGCCTGCATGCGACGCGGTCTAAAACAGAATAGCAATCGATACTATAACTGAAACCTCACTGGAAAGGACCCTGCCACCTCACGTCACTTGAACGGTGATCTTCTACAGCCCTATGACAAGGCCAACGGTTCGTGCTTACTTTATTAACGGCTGAGTGGAGACAGGGTCGACCTCGTTCGCACCGACTCTGTCGCTATCACCATCGCTAGCGTGCAGTATACTCGGTCTGAGCCCGGGAAGCTAGACGCTCTTCAACGCAAAACGCAGTCGATATGACTAATACAGCACCGTAGAGATGCGCCGTTGTAATCGATTTGTTGTCGTGGATTACGATCAATGAATTATTACGTATTCTAGGCTGGAATGGATCTGCAGGCAATCGGCTAACAGGCGTGACGCAGTAGCACACGTGGCGACGCTAAGCTATTATTTTTTACGCGCGCCACTCTACGGTATAGCGCGGTATATGCGACGGACCGGTGTCAGTCCGTCTGTTCGTCACACGCCAGTGCATATATCTACGTTAAAGGTTTTTTTAAAAATTATTGCCAGGACACAGACACAACGGAACGATTTATGCACGGCGGGCCAGTACGGTCACGTCCCGTTTGGGCAACACCTTGTTCTACTTAGACTACCAAAGTGGTCCACAATAAACTGCCACTGAATCCTTGCTTACTCATACACTACATTTGCATTGAGTTATTTCCATAATTGGCACGACTATCTCCATTAGATTATCAGGCCGTTCTGACTCCACGCAAATATACGGCGAACGACAAGCCTCAGTTCCTACTCAGCACTCAATCACAGTCGAATTTGCCCGTCACCCCAACCCACATTACCCACAACGGAACAACTGGCCAACTGGATGGTCAATAACAGGGTGGATTAAGCATCGGACAGTGGATAAAACCCGGTGCGTGCGTCATCGCGGCATCATACGTTGCCATGGACAACGCATCCTATCTGTCGGCATGCGCTGTATCTCAAATTGGAATCACGTCGTAATTACAGCATGCATCGGCCGGCCCGGACGACGGATGCCTAGTAAATCCACTCCGTAGCGGGCTACCGACATTATAACGCAACACCACCTAGAGGTAGAGGTGTTCGTACCTTAGACATTTCAGTCCGCTACGAAGAACATCGTCAGCATTCATAGGTTCATTTGGACGGGCTTGCTACGTTTCTCAGCTCATACTGGTAACGTTTAGTGTGTGTGCGTGTGACTTTGAGGTATTATGCCTAAACGCCTAAATGGATCGAGTTAGTTTTTGGTGTGAGAGCTACCAGAGGTTGATTGGTTGTGAGATTAACGTCCCATTTCAGTACAGAAATAGGCCATATCGGGGACAAGGTCTTGGGTGGAGATTTAGTTCCGCCAAGTTAAGGATGGCCAATGATACTTTTCTGTGTTGGTCTGACTTCGGAATGCTTCTCTTAGGTACATGGAGCTCTGCTACCGCACAGGGACCGCACGACGAGCTATGCTAGTAAATTCGTATTATGTTTCACGAAGTATAGGGTTAAAAAAGTTTCAAACGACAAAAGTGACGTTCAAGGTCATTCAAGGGCATTGGCAATGGTGCCATTCGATAGGCCACACGCCATTTCCTATTACTATTAGTGTTCCATTGCCACTAATCCCACTATGTCTCTATCTTGCACCGTTAATGAGATATTATCACTTATTTCCCAAAATTTAAAGAGGTCACGTGACTCTAGACACATCCCTTACGGAGGTAACCTACCGTGCATACACTAGTACTCCGAGTCGTCTGTATCAGTCAGCACACACAATTTGAACTATCTAGCTGCACCAATTCCAAAGATATGATTTGAGGCAAAATTTTAAAAACCGGTCATGTGACCTTGACCATTAGAGAGGTAGTCTGTCATCGACAGGCCAGCACTTGATATAGTCTGAGTAACAAAATGTGGCCACTCTCACTTCAGCCGTTCCGGAGAAATGATTGCGGGCGTCGAAATCATGTGTTACTGTACGTGGCATCCCAGTACGACACAAGAGTTCTATCGTCAATCAGAATGCACTCAAAGAATTCAAACACACACACAAAGGCCGAAAGACATTTCTGCATCCCGACGAAAATCAACTCACGTGATAATCTCCATTTTCACGTGCCATTAATTAAGGTACGATACAGCAAATACAATCAGGTGAGCAGCTACAAATAGCACAACAAGACAAATACGTCTCGATGCTGTTGCATCAGCTTCTGCAACCAAGTGAACAATTGCAGCGTTATAGTTTAATGTTCCCCAAAAGAAGATCAAGGTTCCAGATCACCTAAAATTAACCAAATTTTCCTTATCCACAGTCCTACAATTTCCAAAAATTTCAAGAACATTCATACACGCACATAGAATTTTTAACAGTACTTCTACTCACAAATAGACAAACAAAAAGAAAAACAAAGTAAACAAACATATAACTTCTTCTCCAAAGGCAAAGAAAGATCAGATCTGGAACGTGCTGTGGCTTTTCATAGCCACAGGCAGAAGTCATGGCAGGTGAATTGCAGAAATGATCCACACCACAAGCCACGATTTGAATTCAAAGCAGTCCGAATAAAAATCCGATTCTGTGAAATTGTGGATATGCAATCATTCCACACCGGGGAGGAAGATCTATGATCATAATCCCGTCCGCTCCCCGCGCAATCCGAACACCTCCCGCCCGAGTCTATTATAACGCAACACCAGTCACCATCACGTGATGGACTACGGCCGGATAACCGCGTGGAGCACCGGCCGGAAACAGCCGGCGAACAGCGCATGCGCAGAAATGACGTTTGAAATCGAGAGATAATTGCGTACATCACAGATTCCATGCCGACACTGTCAATCTGAGTGTTCGTTATCGCACTGACAGCACGCCCGTTCGTTCGGCAGTCAAACTAAACGCATGATGTAATGTCGGTCAGAGACAACCTGCCGCCACTCAGCGCTGTACAACAACCGCTGCAATGGCCTACCATGGCGTCATCATCAGAGCCAAAATCTTTTTAAGTTCACCTCGCTACCCGCTCAACACTTACGGCCGTCGGGCCTTTTCAGTTGCCGGCCCCAAAGCCTGGAACTCTCTCCAGGATTTCATCCGGGACTCGACCATCAGTGCAGATTGTTTCAGATGTTTGCTTAAAACGTACCTGTTCGCTCGATACTAGCGCATTCAGCGCGTTAGAGGTTATTGACGATAACAGCGCTCTATAAATTTAATTACTTATACCATCCCACGTCGAGAGAGGTCTCTCTTTCCCTGGCTCTTTCGGTCCTCAAACTCTGTGGTAACGCAGACAGACCCGCGCGACGCGCTGACTCACGACCATCGTGTTGTACACAAAGGTAAGTAGTTAAGTAAGTAAGGTTCTAAGGCGCACGAAAACGACAGTCACAATGCGCCGTGGTCGCCTACAGCCTAAACATGTGTCCTTTCAGTGATTGCTTGAAATGTCTGTAGTTATGTCCTGTCGCAGATATGTCAGCAAGGCGTTCCACATATGAGGACCGGCAGCAGAGAAACCTCTGTCATCGAACCTGTTCTGCGTGCGTGGAACGAGGCATATCATTTCAGACGTGGACGGAAGCTGAGGGCTAACAAAGACAACGTCTCGGTAAAACGGGAGGACGTTTGCCCTTCTTGTCGCCCAACCAACTATATTACAGCACTCAAGGGAACTGTCTCCAACCACCAAAATAACTCACTGACCTCATTCTTTCCTCATCAAGTGAGAGAACGATCCGCCGCGACATACCACAATGGCCCCGATGCTGCGTTTTGACCAGTTTAAACTGCTCTACTCCATGTCCTCTGCAATGTTTACATTAATGTTTTCTGACTCACCTTTTCTTCACCCATCACTTCTTCCTCTTCTGATTCACCACTCTGCACATCCATAACTCCCCCTCTCTTTCACTCCCGGCTTAAAACCTATCTCTTTCACAAATCCTACCCATGCACCGTAGTTTCACTTCCTCCTCCCGGACTGCATTCACGGACTTTTGCCTGCACCGTTTCTTCTGAGCTACTCAGTTGTTTGTTTTCTTTTTAGTTTTTCCCTATTTTTTACGTTTCTGTGTCATGCGCTAGATTAAGCTGGCCATCTCGTCAGCCTTTCAGCGCACGTAAATATCCCCTTATACTAACCCTTGACCCCGCCTGCTGTTTTCTGTCAAAAGAGGTAAAAATGAAGAAGAATACGATTACCCACGCCAACGGCAGTCGAGAAGAGGGGTTACGCTTTTCACAGGTGTATGTCTGTTTGTCTTTTTTCCGCACAATATCTTGAAACCGTTGCAGCTAAAAACACTAAACAAGACAAAAATGTTCAACCATGAGCCCTTATTCTGGGGTCAAAAGGTCAAACTCACGAGGCACAAAACAGTGCCGGCCTGAGGACTGGCACACTGGTGACTGCTGGTTTCTCTTGCAATTCCGTGTCAGTGCATTTACAGTTTACACAGTACAGATAGAACACAACATCCAACGATATAATGTTACAGCAACAGAATAACACAAGTGACGTCACTTATCATCAGACATCATCCGTGACTCGAAGCTGTAGGCAGGCAAATGCTTTCAGCCTTTCCGTAACCAAAAGAACTATACAATTCGTCCTTCTGGCTTTCACAAGGCTTGTACATACATAAGTCATAAACCTATGAGGCACCGTATAGTTTCTCGATTCGTTCGCACAGCTTATCGCCAAGCTGGTATAAGCATGTTACAACAAAAGTCAACAATATTACAATTACATCACACAGAAACACATACAGAGCAACTGACGACGTTGCACGACTTGGGTTTTTATAGGCTCAAAGAGTCTATAATGGAAATACTCTATGGGGCACAAAATGCGTTCGGCTATAACTCCGCCAAAACTAAACCGATTTGGATGAAATCGGGAGCACTAAGAACGCATTGTTGGGGACTGGACCTGGCAGATTTTGGGCGTGATCCGAGCAGTAGCAAGTTAGCAACCGTTTGAGAGGCAGCCGAAATGTTGTTGTTTTTGGTCCAGTATAATAACGCACGATTTCGCCGATTTCCCGTCGGCAACATTTAAGGAAATTTGAACAGAACAACGTCGATTGGTGAAAAAGTGAGAACTTTCGGAACAGAATTTTGAAAATTTTAACGTAAGGGGTCGTTTTTCGAAAAAAAAACGCAAAAACTGTTCACAAAATGTCCAGGTCTTGCGACTTCAGGCCGCCATAACTCCGCAATGATTACAGACCGCCCGAAACTCACTGCCAGAATAGTAGTCATGTAAGGCATTGCATTTCAATGTCACAACAGTGTCCAGCAGATAATCACTCATTTTCACAGGATATGATCTCATAGTAAAACCACAGGCGGCGGAGTTTCGTCTGTCATGGTGTCCAGGCTCCATGTATCTCTTCGTCAACCTCATTCTGGTACCAGTTCCTTTATTTCAGACTCACCTATTACTTCACCACCCATCACTTCTAAGTTCTAACTCTTTTGATTTACCACTCTGCTCATCCATAACTCCGTCTCTCTGTCATTCCCTGCACGTTGAAACCTACCTGTATCACAAATCCTACCCACCCCGCAGTTTCACTTCTTCCTCCCAGACTGCCTTCACGGACTATTGGCCCGTTTTTGTGCCATCATATAGTTATCGCTGCCGAACAGCTCATGCTTGATATCACGGTCTGTTCGGTCGTTCGTCAACAGATTAAATAAATTACTACTCAAACAAAACAGATTCGCGGGTTTTTTATCGACCAATTTAGTGATCCATACAGAGCAATCAATCCCATGTTGTGTGTGTATATGAGTCCAGACAAAAACTTATACACACGTGATAGTGATGTGATAGTGTTGATACGCTGGTTCACCTTCACAATATTTATCAAGGTCACGTTCGAACGTCAAGGTCATAAGTAAAAGTTCAAGGTCACAGTAGGAAAAATGTCCCTTTCTCGCTACGGAAGCACGTTACGAGGTCATGTATACGCTACAAAACGTCAGGCAGCAACAAACTTGCACACAGCACGTAAGCCCTGCATAATTTAAACCACCTAATTACTTATTAATTATGGGCGCCGAAGGCAAGGCCATTATATTTTACCGCTGTAATTTATTTATTTTTCTTTTTTATTTAGTCAGCATAGACGAAAGAACATCAGCCATGGGATCTCAACCAAACTTGGCCCGTAGGTCGAAAGTGTTGTCGATTTACTAATGCCTCAAAATATATCAGGGCCCTTCCCCCAAATTTAGGGCACAAAATATCAAATTCTGGACCATTTTTTTCCGCGACTTTCGCGCAGTCGACACCGCATATCTCCGGAACGAAACGTCACATCGACAAACAAAAATGCTAATGTCAATCTACAATGTGTCCCATACATGTTGACCTACTTTCCCTGACCTTCGACCCAGAAACGGCTGAGATCAGTTTGCTAGTTGTGACCACAATGCGGAGAACATTACGTTGCAACAATCAAAGTTGTAAATTCTCTATCTGCTATTGAGTTCTTTGCACTAAAGCGGCCAGTGTGACCCTGAGTGAGGGCTTTCTAGTGAAAGGAGTACGGGCCTTGATACACGGAGACCAACTACAGACTTCGTATAGAGCAACTACGGTAACTGTTATCATGCCGATGCTGCTGCAGCCTTTGTCACCATGGTAACGACGACAACTATAACGATAACGAATAACAGTCTGTCCGTCTCCGCTAATAGAGAGCTTTTTTCTCCGACAGAGTAATACATCACTGCTGCCGCACCGCAAGCCACTCTTTTACTGCAGACTCAAGTTACCGATAACGACAAAGCGGGTCTTCTGCATAACGTAAATAAGTAAGTAAGCCACTGATATGTATGGCCTGGAATCCGAAAGGGCCTCTCAACAATATACTGAACGATGGAGGTTCTAACAGATTCCTAATCAGTAAGCGTCCTAAAACGTCCTACGTCCAAATATATGAATAGTTCCGGCAAGTATGCACATTTTTAACGGTTAACTTTGTCAAAATTAGCCATTGTTTAATAGCTAAAAGTCAAATTAAGTAAGTAAACTGGATTTTTTAAAGAAGACGATAGCATAAATCGCTACGTGGGCGACGTCACCGGAAGCTGCGTGGCAGTAGAAGTAAACAAAAAAGCGGCAGCGACTGCAAGTGATAAGGCTATTACACAAGGACTTAACTGTGCTATGCTGAATCGCGATAAAATCTGAGCGTAGGTGTGCTGAAATATCAGACACAGCTGCACGGACATTTACAACAAAAGACGTGCAACTAGTGCTGTAAACGCCGAACAAGAACTCAGCAATTGCTGGGAACGCCGACCGTGGCGAACTGCGCGGCACTGGATCCTATCGATTGTGCACCGGGAGGGCACTGCCACCTGCCGGTGAAATACAACTGCAACGCCTCATCTCTGATAAAGCACTCTTTCCGCACGGGGAATGGACTCCCCGTTAGCACCGTGTTCCTTGGGTCTACTCGAGATTTTTTGACAATGCGCTATATAAATTCACTTTTACTTACTTACTTACTTACTCTAAACCATTTCGATTCATACAGCAGTTTTGCACAGCAACGTTTATACTTAGTTGACTGCGAGAGTCGAACGTAAGACCAACACCACCTCTTGGGGAGGTCACCGTTTCCATGGGCGGATCCCATTTAATACAGAATACTTTGAAAATACCTGTCCTCCGTGGCAATACCAACAAGTGTCCAAAGTAACTGGGCAAACAGCCGCATCGCAGACTTGTCACCCCTCAGGCTGCGAATGTATTCGTCCGATACTGATCCCCATCCGACACATCTAATTAAAACGTGGTTCTTTGAACGGATATGAGCCAGCCTTCAAAACGGCACGTTGAGCGGTTCAGCCGTTTCAGCACAGCACACCCGTGTGACCAACAGACAGACAGACCACGCTGCGTGCGACATCCATAGCAACAGTCCACATCTTATGCACTGAATGGAATGCGATGTGGCCTAAAAGCCAGCTCGATCCGTTTAGACACACACACACACACACACACACACACATAAAGCTCTTGGGTAAGACGAAATGTTACCATGCACGGTCATTTTATCGCCATCCAATAGACATCATCTGATCTCTTGTGCTTGTCTGGAGGATAAGACGGAAGATAATCAGAACTGCTCTGTGCTGTATTATGTACGAAAGTTGTGCACAATGGTACGCACACATGAGAGCAGCACTTACATTTTTGCATTACATGTTAATGAGGTTTAGATTTCTTTTTGAGTGTTTATTTAGTTTTTGTCTTTGGTGTGTTCTTTGTGTTAGCTTAGGTCATTTTGTGCTTGTATTGCTTGCTTTTGTTATGGTGGGTTTAATTTCTTCAGTACTTAGCAAACAGATTGGCTGGGAAGAACGTCTCCGAGATGACCTATTTTGTGTCGAGTGGGACGTAAAACCTTCACTCAATGAACAGCAAGGACTAAACATACAGCCTAACTGTTCAACCCGTGAAATATTTACCCAGCTAGCAAGACAATATGCAACGCATCACGGGATGATGAGTCACAACAACAATACGCATCATCAGCGCTTTGATCTGATGCGGATGCTCTTATCAGTGATACATCAACAGATCTCAGTCAGCTTCAGCAACCATTCGACTGGCTGGGCTGGCTTGCTAAGGCACAAATGAACCTCGGCGCACAAATAACGTTACGGTGGGCGGCATCTCCCGACGTCCGCAACACGCAATACAGTATTCTACCCTTCGCCGGCGTTTTGACAAGCGCCTAGAGATGCACGGAATCAAAACTGTGTTCCACAACGAACCGTGACGCCTACAAACCGCGGTGTTTTCAACACTCTAGGTCAGACGTAAGCCAGAGCCTTCAGTGCTTTGACACTGTTGGGTGGGCGATGTGAAGGCACCAGGCCTGTGAACAAGAAGCTCAGCTATCGTAGAATAGCCGCGCGACGCATTGTAAAACAAGAGTCTCCACTGCCGCTGACAGACACACGCGACGACGCAGAGGCTCAGCGCATGCTAAATATTCCGTATCATTAATCAAACCATTTCTTCTGCATGGCCTAGCTGCTGAATACAGATCTCGACGACGGGTGTGATCAACAGTTGTCCGACGACCGTCAGAAGTTTATGACACTCACCGGCAAACTAAGTTGACAGCACCTGAGACGATCAGCCGTTCCAGAGACATAGTCGAAAATCGCCATCTGAACCTACCTCACCTCTATTTGGAGCCCCGTTGGGGGGACCCCGTTGCAATTTCGCCTCGAGTCCCCGGGCTATCGTATGCGTTGTTTGCGTGATCCTATGTTTAGCCATCTTAGTAGAACACCGACTAGGATATAGACGGAAGTACCGTTATTTTTTTCCAGTACCCAAATTTAATTATAACACAGTGTAAGGTAAGCCAAGAATAGCCTCTGTGCCAAAACTAGATCGAATAGTTCAGCCGTTTCGATAGAACAACGGCTTGCGACGAACATACAGACACCGGGCCATAAAATATACTGTGCTATTCATATGTTTGTAAATGTAGGCTATACATGCTATTTTGTAACATTTTTAAAATACAAGGTGTCGCCCTAACGGGACGTAACACGACTGGCCCGCCGTGCAGTGTCGGCCGCCCGACCGTCCACGCGCCCGGCGGCCGGCCGCCCGGTAGCGTTACAGACGACGACGACAGCCATCAAAACAATAGTGGCCCATTAGGCGGGCCAGTAATAAAAAGGCTAAAAATGTCACAAAGTGATACAAATAATAATATAGAAACGTCCTTGTTACATCTAATATTTTCACGTTATTCTTCTGTTTTGCGGTTTTCCCCTGCAGTTAATTTTCATAGCGGTTGATACATATATACATACATACATAAGAGTTTTTTGTATAGCGCATATAAATTCAATAGATGCGCTTGATATGTCATTGATTGCTGGCCAGCGGGCGTCGACAATTCAACGACACACCGCAATCAGGTGTCAGGACGTTTCCGCGACATGAAATAATTGGTAATATTTTAGGTTAAAATCGTAATGGAGTGAAAGACTTCATGAAACAGCATATCAAACCACAAACATGCAACAACCGGGAACGCCGCGAAAAGGGCACCTCAAAGGTACGGTGAAAGCGTCGTACGCAAAGTCGACACCTGCGCGGTAGTGGTATTTTACGGTCATCAAAGTGACGACTCAAATAGTTTTCTCAGCGGGCAGACGCCTCAAGATGCAGTTGGCGGCCAGTCTGATACGAGCTGGTGACTATAGCTCGTTCTCTCATAGAACGGAACATGACCATGCGCAGCAAATGCGTAATAATCAAAAATCTAATTACTTGTATTATTTTACTCCAATCAGTTCCATCAACTGGGAAAATTAAGCTCCTTCTGTTAAGGTCGTGCGATCATGTGAACAAGCCCTAGGATGTATGTTCATGTCGATGAAACGTATAATCCAGCAATCATTGACGATATCCGTATTGGTCGCCTCTCTACAGTCGGCCAAGCGTTAACTTATAGTGTGAGCGGCGCTGCTGGCAGAAAAGCATCGGAGGAACAGACGTGAGTGGGGGCGTGGCTGGCTGGGCATGAGTCATCGTGGCATGCCGCCGCTCGATACGCTCATCATTGATTTCATGCACAACACCGTTCACCCAGTTAGTCAACAGACCGGCCGTCTCCTCGCCCACAGCTGACCAACAGGGCATCCGACCACACACAAACACGAAAAGGTTCATTTTGCGATGTACAGATTACACCACTAGTACGATAATTAACGTGCGCTCAAAAGCTGAAGCGATGGCCAGCTTAATCTAGCACACGGCACAAAAACTAAAAATAAAGAAAAAATACAAACAAAAATGGAGTAGCCCAGAAGAAACGGCCCAGGCAATAGTCTGTTAAGGCAGTCCGGGAGGAAGAAGTGAAACTATACGGGGGGAAAAGGGGTAGGATTTGTGAAACAGGTAGGCTTTGAGCCGGCAGTAAAAGAGAGAGAGAGACATGCAGAGTGGTGCATCAGAAGAGAAAGAAGTGATGGGTGAAGGAATAGGTGAGACGAGAATGAAGGAACTGTTACCAGAATGACTAACAACCGAAATCAAAACTAACACACGGAAGTCACTGTAGGGGTAACTGGACCGCGGACTAGTCAATTCACACACTGGTCAACTGGTGGATGTTGTAGCAAGCTTTTATGTGTCTGTGAATATTTTCAAAATAAGTAAACGTTCTATGACGTGTGTGTTTTAAGGCTGCATCGCCAGCACGCAGTGCATGCGATGCGGCCCATTGCTACAGATGTCGCACGTAGCGTGGTCGAAAAACGTGTGAACGGACGGATATGCAGTGTGGGGCTGACTCATGTGGGTCCAGTCCAGGAAACCATATAATAGATTCGGTCAAGATAGGACGAATCCATTTCCAACCATGAGGGGTAACAAGACGGCGATGTGGCCTTTTACCAATTTCTTTTTGTCTTGTTTGTGTTTTGCTCCTGTGCCTTGTGTGTGTGTGTGTGAAGTTGGTGATTCAGACGATTTAAGCACACAATAATGAAGCACATAATAGCTTGCTACAACCTCCGCCGGTTTACCAGTCTATGAGCTAACTAGTCCGCAAGTTAGCGTATCCATGAAATGTCCCGTAAGCACTACCAGTACTGCCATGGATCTGGCAAAATGTACAGAAAGATTCAATGATACACAAAAGCCCTTTGGTCTGCTCTGCCATGGCAAATCCCACCTTCATCAATTAAAATTGTTTTATCTGCGTTGGTGAAAACCGACCTGAGGTAAAAAGATGATGGACATGCAGTCTACCACCTATATAAACAAGGTGTCGCCCTAACGGAACGTAACACTACTAGCCCGCCGTCGCGTGCTGCCGCCTGGTGAGTTACATCACATACGCGCTAGTGTTACAGACGACGACAGACGCCAGCGACCATTACTAGTCTGGCTCATCCACGCTGTGTGCAAGCGGGCCAGTAATAAGACTAACGCTATAACTTGCAGCATGCGCATTACCTGGCCTTTAAGTTTAAGGTCCTTTCAGCTACTTCTATACTTATTAAAGTTGTTGTGTCTGTCTGTCTGTCTTCCGGATTTCTCAAAAACGTGCGGACCGATTTCCATGAAACTCTTCACGGTTCATAGGGGTCATAGGCAGACGTGAACAGATAAAAACATCCGGAAAATTTAGACCCTTAGTGTGTAAAAATTGGGAAAACGGTGCAAAATGGCCGATTTTGTGAAACTCCGCAGGGGCCACAAGCGCTGGACTGCGCAATGGCCTGCGATCCGAGTTCCCGCGCACGCCACGCCTACACGCTGGCCGACTTCGGCATGGGCCAATCGTGCGCTGGCCTGGGGGCGTAACCCGTAGCCTTCGATGAGGGACCGTCTCAAACGCTTTTGGGCTCCTGAGTCCAGTTTAGTGCTCCGACTTCCCGGCGGCCTTTGGCTGGGTAAACGCTAGTAGTGCATAATTTCCGAGTACCGGGGTAACATTTTTACCAAAAGTATTAAAATCAGACAATGCTTGCTCAAGTTACAGCTAAAATGTGGAAATTATTTTTTGAGGCAGAGTATAGAAATGATGCAGTTTTGTAACTGATAACTTCATCAACTTCTCGCCACAATACGTGCATCTTTCATTTCTTACATAGTCAAAGCTATTAAAATACCAACCCACTAACCCATATTCGCAGACAGTAACCCGTATCTTAACGATCAACTGGGCCAACAGCAGTTAATATTAGATCAACTCAAATGTGGAATGCTATAAATGCTAATGCAATGACGTTCTGCTCTTTAGCCGTCCTCGATCAGAGGTTTGGCTACACATGGACGTACTTTCTCTATTTATCTCTGTCCTCTGTCATTCTGATTCACTCTTCCACAGCCACGGACAGTGATGTTGTCCATCCAGGCCGTGCGTGGTCTTCCTCGCCTGTGTGCATCTGGCATTGTTCCTTGCATTATCTCTTTCTCCAGGCAACTCCCTTGTTTCCTCATGATGTGACCATAGTATTCTAGCTTCCTTGCTTTTACATTGTCTAACAGTTCGCTCTTTACTCCAGCTTTGTTAAGAACCCACTCATTTGTTTTCTTTGCTGTCCACGAAACCCGCAGAATCTTTCTCAGCCCTGTCATCTGAAAGGCGTCAAGACGTGTTTCTTCACTCTTTTTGAGTGTCCAGCTTTCACAGCCGTACATTGCTACAGGCCACACTAGTGCTTTATTAGTCTATCTTCATGGAAATCGGTATTCTGTGATGAAATTAAGTTACCCATGGTGAAAAAAAATTGGAAAAAAAGAACGTTTTGCTGACTAATCAATGCACTCTACTACAGATCAACATTAACAAGAAAGACAAGCTCTAACAACATCGCAGAGATGTATATAATGCTCTACTGTCAAGTATGAAGTAAGATTAGTCTTTAGAAGTCAAAGGCTCTTCTACTATATGACTGTACCTACATGAAGGTGCACATAAATGTACAACCACACGATCATAGCATATATGGAGTCCTGGACAGTAATCCTTTGCTCCCTTGTTGCTTTTCCTAATCTTTCAGCTATCTCTTACAATTTTCATACAAAAGTTAACGTGTTCTAAAAATTCTATGCCGCAAAACGACAGAATAGAAATAATAGCATCCAATACCTCAAGTGTAATGTATGAATGGCAGGCTGCTTGGTCAGTTTAGAATAATAAAATGCATGCCACTGCAACTTATTAGAAGCAGCTAAGTTTGTTGACTTGATCAGTGTTAACTGAAACTTTGTTACTACCATCATGCAGTCACCAATCTACATGGTGACAACTTTATTGTCCACTTCTCATCAGGATATGCAAAAATTATGCAGTCATGTTGTTCGAGGTTTGGAATGGATATGCATATGTATCCGAAATCACACAAATCTGTGACATGACTATACAAAATATTCTAAGGATAAGAATAAGCATCATCATCATTAATGTTTATTTGCTGCCATCAAATGCATAAATCAAAATAACTATATATAACTGAAATATTAAGCAAAAGTCACTGAAGATTACTTTTTGCCCACCTCGTACAATTTCTGCAGAGAAACATAATAAGCAAAAAAACAAAAGAGGCTTATGCTGCAAAAGATCAAACTGTTCAATGTTTTATCAGCCATGAAAGCCAGCTCTGTGCGTGCCGTGATAACATTATACCACAGTGAGGGGCAAGTGGCAGCATTTTATTCAGATGCCTCCTGTTAGTCATAGACCAGAAGGTGAATATGGTACAACTGCATGATTCCAACTGTCCAAGTCTTCACAAGCAGCCAGATACATGCTTAGCTGTGCTGGAACAGAACCTTTCAAAGTTAACACGTCACTGTTTGTCGATGAAGAACAGTGCTGAATTAGATGATGCATAGGTGTGTTCAGCTGACAAGTCGCATCGTCGCAAGAATAAAGTCTCAGTTATCTTAGGTAAAGTCTCAAGTCAATCAAAGCAAGTCCTATGTCACAAACTAGTGACTCCAAGCAAGATCTTCAACCCCTGTCCCCATCTCTAAAGCGTGATAAATGATTTACCAGTACTGTGTCCTTCAACAAACCATAATGCACTATTACCAATAGCAAGAAGTATGTTAACTGTCCAGTCTCTCCCTACAATATCAGTCATCTTTTTGTACATTAAGAATACCTGTTCCATGGCTGATAATTTATCTGCTTCAGAATTTTTATCTGTCCCATAGCTATAGCATGTAGCATAGAACAAATTATAAAACTAGTTTGCCTCTGTCCGTATGTCCGTCTGTGTGCACTGTCATGCTCGCACTTCTTGATGGATTTTCACCAAAATTGGCACAAACGTCGAAACCCCCCCCAAAAAAACGAGTTTGTCGGGGAAAACAATAAACATCGCACCACCCCTTCCCCATTTTAGGCAAAAGGGTCCTCAAAATACATGAAAATATTAACAACAACTCTATAACTGCATTAAATGTACACGAATCGCCAAAATTCCTGTGTCCTACACTACAGCCTTCAGGATATCAGGGCCGATGAACACGACTGTGACGTGAGATTTTAGACCGGAAGTAGAAATATGGCTGTTTTGTGCATGCGCAGTGTAAAATATGCAATATAACCCTTATTTACGGGCATAATTAAGTAAAAAATTTCAACGTCTTACAGGAAATCGGGGTGGAGGAACACGATGGTGATGTCAGATTTTAGAACGGTAGTGGAAGTATGGCCGTTTTGGACATGCGCAGTAAAAAATATGCAACAACCCTTATTATATATTATAGGAGCAGTTCGGTCATTGTGGACTTGCTACGGGACAAATACCTCGTTTACAGAACGTGTCTAGTTGGCAAATAAAAATAAATGCTAAAAAACAGCAGACTATCCAGCGCTAATAGCACAATGCATTAACTTTACGAGGTATAGCTCGCGAAAAAAACGGCAAGGCGTCACTGCTTAAGCCAATGCGTTGTCATTTACCAAGGCCAAGGCTGGGACCTTTATGACCACGTCCACGGGTATGCATTACAACTCTGCCTTAATTAACTACTTTGTTAAATATGCATTAACATTCTGAAACAAAAATGTGCAGTTCATCAACCACTCGTCCTTTAACCCGATGCGCTGACAAGACACAATAAATGACATGCACGAGTGTATGTACTACGCTTGTGTACCCAGCATCCAACGGCCCCGCTGCAGCGCGTCGTACAACGCAACAACACAAAAAAGAACAGCACGCTGCATAACCAGCTGCAGAATAAAGTGTGAATAAATTTAAGCACGCGTACCTCGATGAACTGCAACTACTCTTCGGTTTCACCGAATAGTCATTAATTTACTTCTGACGTGCAGTATTGTATTCTTCGTTTGTGCACACATAAACAATACAACACGCACACACGCACGCACCCGTCGCACTGTGTTCTTTTATACACGACTCTGAGCCCTTAAATGAGAAATGTGCCGACACAGTGTATATCATTTCCGACTCTTTCGCGAGTTTGTCATTGTTACTGTCAGACAGTTGTGATCATTGCCGGTCAATGAAGAGAAAGAGGTAAAAAGGTAAAAAAAGGTAACGGTCAGATTCTTATACAGCGTAATACTTACACAGTGAATTACCGTCAGCCGCGCTTTACAATCTCGAATGGTGCTGCAGCTCAAATTGCGGCCATCCATTGCACGCGTTAACGGACAATTGGACCCGCGACTTGCAGCTAGCAAACACACCACCGCTCCAATCAACCACACAAGGCCTTCACCCCGTAAGCATTCACCAGATGGTACCGCCCGTGCAAGGAAGCAAACATCGGATTACAGCTTACTACTCAGTTTATCGACCTCGAAAAAGGATAAAAGTCTGAGTCGACCTGGGTGGCTGGTTACATACCGAAATAAAGTTACGCCTCCGGGAGTCGAACCATGCCATCCCAGTACTAAGTTACTCATTGGGCTCGGCGTAGAGTAACTTAATTCGTTGATACTTCGTTGATACGTCCCCGTTACCAGTGCGCCACGCCGCCAAACAGAGAAAATTTATTTCAATGAGAAAAATAAAATTTACAGCTCATTTAATCATCTATATTTATTCACCCGAAGCGAAGCATAGATTTGAATCGTCCGTATCTTATAATGGGCGATTTCAATTTTCCAAGTATATGGACAAAATATTATTAAGGTCCTTCGTCTACTGAGTGGAGTGCATAATTTCCAAGTAACATTTTTGCCAATGATAGTGATACAATGACACAATGCTACTGGGGACAGAAGTTCTTGAATTTAATTATGGACTGCTTCTTGGAACAACATGTGTACATACTATACACTCCCACTAGAAAAGATAACGTATTGGATTTAGTATTCACCAGTGACATCCAAATAAAGGATGAGGTCAAGGTCACAGCACCTGTTATAACAGCGATCGCAATGTTTTAAGCTGGGATATTGAATGCACTACTAATAAGGTTTATAACAACAGGACAAAGCTAAGCTTAATAAAGTAAATGATGCTGGTATGCGTCGATCATTTTGTTAATGACGATTTACAGAATATAGATACTGGATCAATGTCTGCGAGCTCCTTGTGGAATAAATTTAGCCTAATTCGGTGATGCAAGAAGCTATACAAAAACTCATCAGGAGATGAGATAGCGAACGTGAACTTTTTCACGACGATATCGCACACACGTAGCCCTACTTCAAAATACCGAAATAGAGACAAACCTACTTCGTTTAACAAATTAGACGATAGATAGGCAAGTATACTGCGTATGAAGTCTTGAATTTTAGCATCTGCTACAGAATTTCCACCTCGCAGTTATATAACATACCGGTGGCGTCGCGCGGTCCCTCTGCAGACGTTTACTAGTAGACAGTAGTCGTAAATTGCCCATAGTT
>Ga0209780_1000721_pt1 | contig 19086 bp, 14 predicted proteins | sample WorMetexBAHAMAS2_FD_187384 | JGI IMG/M metagenome (GOLD analysis project Ga0209780, IMG submission 187384) | Marine gutless worms symbiont microbial communities from Max Planck institute for Marine Microbiology, Germany - Inanidrilus exumae... | ecosystem: Host-associated > Annelida > Digestive...
GGAATGTTGTGGAGTCCAAAAACTTCTTTAAAATACACCCTGGTTAAGGGTGCAATTCCACACCGCGAGCCACGTCTGCTGTCTACGATTGCCTTGTTCTGTTTGATGATAAAAGCATGGAAACCAGTCTAAAGGGTCTAGATATGCTAAAATTATTATTATTAGACCACGTTGTGCAGTACTACATACGTGGTTGCGGCCTATTGTTACTTTTTACTGACAGCGTAGCATGGTCTCTCAGTCTGTCACACTATTGAGCTCTGCAAAAGAGGCTGAAGTGATCAAGATTCCGTTTGCGTTGAGGACTCGGTTGGGCCCAAGGAGCCATGTCTTAGATATAGCCGAGAGCTTCAAGCTGAATACTGTATTGTGGACATTCCACAAAATACAGCCATCTAGTTCTACAAATCAAAATCAAACCACTGCCAGCAGCGGAACATCATAGGTTGGTATCGATATTGTTTCCACAAACTCTGGATCAGATGGTAGTAATGTATGACTTAACCCAAATCGTGTTATTGGACTTTTCATGCATGTAGTTGTTCCACGTGTTTGTTTGACATAATAAAAATGGTTAAACATTGTGATTATTCTCCACGGATAAAAATGTTTGAAAAAGTCAGTGAGTATAATGTTAATAAATCTAATTTGGCAGTAAGCTGTATGCCATCATACTACATAGCAAGAAGGACCTAATCAGCTGCACTCTTGTACATTTGTGGATGTTGCAGTTGCCTTATGGGTAAGAAATAATATAAAAATAGACTTATTGGTTTGCAGAAAATGCAGAAAATCTCAAACCAGAAAATCACTCAGAGAATAAAAGTCGTTAAAAATCACAATTTTTTTCTTCAAAGATAAAAGTAGTTTTGAATGTATGGAACAACAATGGTACTGTACATGTATGATTCCATTTTGATGGAGCCATGGTGACTTTTTGCACTGCTTATGCTTCGCTGTATTAGTTGTAATCGTTTGATGCTAGCGTTTAACTACATTTTTAGGTTGTATGATCGAAGCTACCATGATCATAACTAACCAGTCAGGAGTCCGTGAATTACCCGCTAATTTCCCAAGCTATGATAGCAATGTTCAGGTATTAAACATAATTTCATTTATGTTCGTTCTGTACCGTACTTTATAATTATTACAAAAATTGTATTAATAAATCTGCTGTGGGTTGGGTATGTCTGATGTTAAATGCAGTGGTCATAATCTTGTAAGTATATACTTACCAAGCAACACTGTGCTAGCACTGTATACGCCCTGCCCTACGTCTGTCCATTTGTCTGTCTGTCACATGTCTGAGTTCTACCAAAGTAGCTATTCATAGATGAGGTTAAACGATGTTTTGAGCAAGAACTCGTGCATTCGACTTTAGTCTTGTCATGTCTGTATGACAACTCTGAGGAAGTTTTTTATACTCTTGTACCCATGTCAGCAAGCAATATAATTTGGTATTGGTCAATGGACTGTAACACTCAGCAGCCAGGAGGTATCGTAACCATAGTTCTGGCATTGTATTGGCTATGCACTGGAATCTTCTGCAGTTTAGCTACCTTTGGGTTAAAGGTTTAGGAAAAGGAGATTAACCCCCACCTCTGTTTATGCAGGAGTTCCAGGTAACAGCGTTGGGCAAGCATGCGCCTCTGTCACCAAGCAGTATAATTTGGTGCCAGCCGATGGGCGGTGAGCTCTTCGGCTGGGAAGGTAACCGCAGGCCTGGCGGAAAGTAATGGCAATCTACCGCCGGGTGGATGGCTTCAAGTCACCTGCGGGCTGACTGCCTGTACACCGGGATCAGCTCCAGGCCCAACGCTCGGTAACGAGTATGGTAGACCGTAGAACATTACCTTTACTTTATGGGATGCTTTAATGAGTTGTGGGTTCAAAGCCAGGTCACCTTGGTGTTCATCTGTCAGCTTAACCTGAGCTCATAGAAAATACACCTGTGGGACAAGCACAAGCAGTGCTGTAAGTAATATTAAGTTTAGTAGAATATTAGTTACTGTAGTGCTTCCACCACAGGCTGCCTGGGGTAATTTTCTGACCGGTGTTTTCCTATGTGTTTGCTCATTTCTTAGCAGGATCACGCAAAAAGTTGTGGGCAGATTTTCATGAAATTTGGTGATTAGGCACAGTGGACCAGAGAGGAGTTGACAAAATTTTGGAAGGTTAGTGCACCAACTTCTGATCAGTAACAACAACGTGGTGGAGGTACCTGCACACTCTACAGAGTGCCCTCTGGTGTGGTTATTATTGTCGTTAACTATTTATTTGTGTGTGCTTGGGAGAACTGATGTTTCTGGCTGCTAGTGCCCCTGCCCTCATGACTTGGTGAATGAAGAGTGGGTCAACTGAGTGATTAGTTGGCATCAGGAGAGTCATCCAGCCACACACTGCACCAGTTATCCCTGGGTATCAATGGGCAACTGCTGAGGAGGACCCCGATTTAACTGGAAAATGGTCATTACACCACGATGTGGTGTGTTTGTCTGTGTTACAGCTGGTGTTTAGTGATGACATGCCAGAAGTCGTTAGACCTGGCGAACAAGTGTTCGTCGTCGTCGATGGCGTTGCGTACGAGGTTGTCAATGACGATGGGTCTGACATCGGATCGGCCAATGGCCGGCCGATTTCTGATGGAGTGGCTGATGTGCATCTGCCTGAATCGAAATGTGACGAAACCGTTTCATCTAACAGAGGGACAATTTCAAGCAGTAATAATATTGTGTCACAGTCAGTAACCAACTCCGGTGGATCACTACATAACAGAGGGACAATCTCGAGCAGTGATAATTGTGTGTCAGTAACTAAGTCCGACAGATCACTGGATAAAAATGGACACGTTGGTTTCACAGTGTCACCAAAGCAGCCTGATCTGCGACCAGATGATGCTCAGCACAAGTTGTTGTCCAGCGACAGTAGGGTCTCATCAACCAGTAGTGTGGTATTGTCAGACTCGGCGGGAATCAGTTCAGTAAATATTCCACAAAGCAGTGAAGTGAATAATGAACCCACAATGCCTCAGCCGCGGACTGTTTTAGCCGATACTGACGACGAGTTTAAGCATCTTACGGACGAATTTGCCAACAGTTTAGCACCGAGTGATTCCCAGCCAAGTAGCACAGAACCTGCGACATCTATGAAACCTTCTGTTGGTGTTGTTAGATGTTTGCCACTTCTGCGAACACAGCTGCCAAAGATTACCTTCCAAGCTCGGCCGTTGATGCGGCTTCAATTGCCAACTACTACAAACAGTATGCCCACAGTTGGACCTTTGACTGTTATTACTTCAACTAGGCCTACTCCGGTAATTTCTTCTCCAGGACAGCACACGGTAACAACTGTCATACGAAGTAACTCATCTGTAAAGGTTGCTAGCCAGCAGCCATCTGTGGTCCCAGCAGTTTCACCGAATAAGAATAAGTCACCTGCAAAGAAGAATACTTCAGTGGAGAAAGACATCACAAGTGCAGTATCTTTCAAACGCAACAAAGACATTGCAAGTGCAGCACCTTTCATCAAACGCAGCAGACAGCCACGCATTTCAAAAAGTATCGTTAATCGATGTATTATTTTGTTTGCATAGAGTTACTAGTTACCGGTGAATTGTCGAGAGATTTTTGACAAGGGTACCACATGACCAGAAACAATTTAGTTAGAGTACATTTTGGGGTGAACTGGAACCAGCTTTTTATAGGAAGCATCTTTAGTTTGAATTGCATGTTGTGTATAGCAGTCTCTTGGCTATCATGGGAACTCAGCGCCAGACACTATATGTCCGATCTGTTTTTAGGCTGGATGTTGTACAAGGCAACCAAACCTGTCTTGGATTGGTTTTGTTTGGTTTATTGGTGCATGTTCATTTTTGTTGTGTTAGTTTCTTCTGTACCATACTAAGTGATTAGCTGGGAAGAATATCTCTGCAATGACACAGTTAATCCGGAAAATTGCATGCTATCATCAACAGGAGGTTTGCACACTTTGGGTGATTTCTGGTATCGATTTGTATTCAGGCTTTAGTGCTTTGACACTGTTTGCAGGGTGACCAATAGAAATCCTGGAAGAGCAAGGGAACTAGAGATAGGTCAGAGAAAGCTCAGAGAAAAGGATTGTTCCTCAAAAACTGCATTAGTTGACCTTCAGGACTTGCTGTATGTTATGCAAGTCATTTTAGGCACTCGATTAACTGTGACAGCCATAACCTTGCTTTTTCACAGTAAAGAGTGGATTTATACTGCAAAAGTGGCATACATTATCGTCTTAACCACTGTAACATGATGTTTTATGTCTCGTGCTTGTATCTGTTGCTGCTGGATGTTACTGGAATCGTTGCAGTACTTTTTATGTCTGGAAAGTGGTCAGCCCTTATGTGTTGAAAGAGGAATGGCATTCTGCCTGTAATTGCCAATACCACTCCAGCAATAATGAGCAGCAAGGGATCTTGGAGCCCTTTGGGGAACTAGCTACTTAGTGAGAAAGAATATTTCTAAGGCACAAATTGGCAGACAGTTACAGCATGCCGTGGTTGACTAACTCCCAAAACAGAAATGTTTTCAGCAACCACTTAAACTGTTTGAAGCTAACGTAATGTCAGTAATGATGGCAAACCATTGCACACATTGCAGATCAGTGACTTCAGTGACATCAAAGCTTCAGTTGCCGAAATTGATGTGTGTACATGAAACGACAGATCCTGCCCATTGGAGCAGACGTTGATCACAGTCCACTGGGAAGCACGTTTGAACATGGCAGATGGCTGTTAATTTAAACTAGTTGCGTGCATGCATACTGCGTGCTGGTTGTATGTGTGTTCATTTTAGTCAAAACGTGCATGGCGGTAATTTGTTGACAGGGCCTCGTCGAAGCTATGACTCGGATGATGACTATGAAATTTCAGATGCAGAATCAGCCACTAGTAATAATGATCATCATCATGATAATGCCGATGACGACGACGATGATGATGATGACCCTGCCTGGAAACCATCCAGGGTAAATATAACATTTAGTATGCTGATAGTTCTGGTAATACACTTGCATTAGTTGTGCCTGTACTATATTGAACACAGTAATGACAAACTTTGTGTAGCTGTAAAATGGAGCCCAGTGTGGCCACTTCTGTTTCGGTGGAATGGCCAAGTCTGTATGCTGACTTAAAGTCACTGAAATTTTGTGTTGACATGATATGGGGATGCAGTCATCGAAGAGCAAGCCTTTCCATGAGCTTGGACAAGGTGCTTAGCTTTGTCACTGGTCTGAAATTCAACATGTCTGACTTGTCCAGTCCTGGCTTCTTCAGCAACGATGTCACTCGACTGCACTTCAGTGAAGAAGAGAAAACACCTTCACTGATTGACAAGTTGGCCTACTGCGCAATCAGTGGCGCCATTGTGTCAGCAGCTGACTTCAAGTGACACTGGTAGATAGTCACTTATTGATGACTTGGCTGGCAAATCTTGTATCAATCGTACCACCTCGTCAGTGTACATGTTTGGCATGGTTGCCATGTGATGAATGACTGAGATCGCTCGGAGCAATTCAGTCTGGCGGTACAGAAAACAAGATGTCTAGGATCCGTTTTAAAACTCGGCCAATATGTACGTTTGCTGTTTAAACTTATCAGGATGAAAGCAAACGAGGAAGGGAGTTTGAGTCTCGATGGAAAGTCTGCCGGTCACGCAAGCGTCTCTCTGTGCCTTCGTCAAAGACTTGGTTTGTTTTCCTGTTCCTTTTCTGGAAACTAATTTAATTTTACATTAGTGAAAATATTGATTTACTGAAGTAATGAAGTATTGCTTTGGAGTTCACTACAGCAGATAAGCCTTACAGCAGATGCTGTGCCGTTGCTATTATTTTGACATTTTTAATTATATGATGTAGGGTGGGCCAGAGTCACACGGCGGGACAGAAGCAGCGGAAACGCCAACATTCTGATGATGTGGATGACATGCTGTCAGTGTCGGTGCCTGATTCAACAACCACCATGTCGCCACATATAATGTCGACCGATACTGGTGATAATAATTGGTAATATATCACTTATTTGGAGTGTCTGTTGGCAAAAGAGGGAAATAATGTTGTATACAATAGTTTTGCACAATGATATGCACACAAACATGAACAGTTCTTAAATTAGCTTGTTGGTTTAGGTTTAAATTTTGTTATTTTGTGAGTTTGTTTACGTTTACCATTCGTGTGTTTTCATGTTGGCTAAGATCAGTTTATTCCTGTGTTGCTTGCTTTTGTTGTGTCGTCTTTATAGTTTTTTCAGTATCAAGCCAAGAGATTGGTTGGGAAATGAAGTGACCTATTCTGTGTCAAGTGGGACGTAAAACCTTAACTCAGTCAATCAATAATCAATTATATAATTTTGAATTAATGAAAGAATTGATCTACATTTAGTTATTGCATATGGGCAGATGTGTTGCTGTGACCATTCTTTTGAAGCATTTTTTTATGTGATTTAGTTCCAACCAGAGTCGCACTCCAGGACAGAAACAGAAGCGCCAACACTCCAGTGATGTTGACCGAATGCCATTAGCCTCGCTGCCTGGTTTGGCAGCGAGTTTGTCACCTCATCTAATGCCAGCTGATTCTGATGATGCCCAAAAGTATCAGGTATCTTAACAATGTCTTTTCTGTCTGGCTGTTCAAAGTACTGTCACTGCAGTTGCCTTGAACCCCAGATAGTATGGACAGTCATTTTGTTGTCAGGTTTTTCAAAGAAACCCATGTTTGTTATTTTTGTTTCATTGCCACTTAACAATACAGAGGTGATGCAGGTAACACTGTTAAGGAGAACAGTGCTCGAAGTGGGATATTATGAGACGGTATGCCATAGCGGCACTTGCCTCGATGGGTAAAAATCATACCGTCAGTTCCTTCCCGAGATGTGTCATACCAGTATCCCTCAGTCATTAATATTGTTGTCACCAGATGTCATATTTTAAAGCTAAAATGCACGAAATTTGATTTAGGCTGTGGCTCCACCCGAGACCCCGGGGAACCGACAGTGCTCCCCAGACCCTCAGCTGGATTTAAGGGGGCCTACTTCTTTGGGAAGTGGCGTGTGTGGCTTAACGGTAGAGCATTTGCTCGCGATCCTGAAGGACGCGGGTTCCAATCTCGACAGGTCCGCTTCCAGGTAACAGCCTTGGGCAAGCTGCTCACACGCATGTGCCTCTGTCACCAAGCAAGTATAATTTGGTGCGCGGCTGATGGGCGGTGAAAGTACTGGCAGCCTACCGCCGGGCGGATGTGGGCTGACTGCCTTACACTGGAATCAGCTCCGTGCCCAACGCTCGGTAACGAGTATGGGAGAACTTTACCGTTTACTTTTTTACTTCTTAGCGAAGGGAGAGGAGAAGGATGGGAGGGAAGGGTAAAGGAGGAAGGAGAGGGGAGGGAAAGGTATGAGAAGGGAGTGGGAAGGGAAGGGAGGGGAGAACCATACCGGCACTTATTTCCTCCACTATGAGCTCTGAAGGTGAACTGCAGTGTCTTCTTTATAATCCAAATATGCTAGTTGCCATAAGCAAGAGCATGCAGGCAGTGAAACTCTACTTGAATCAGTTCCTTTTGTTCTTAACTAGGGATGTCGGCAAACATGTTGACCTGTATAATGTCACCCAGTGCTTGGTCCTGGTAGATTTGACGATGTATATTTTGGGTATGGAATAATGCAGTTAAGCAGTGTGGATGGCCTACATTCAGCATTTCAGCGTACTGCAGTTTGTTGTTTGTGCGATGGACAGATTGGGAGCTATGTCATTGAACGACGGCTCCTGCACGTCGATGGCCCAGTCGTCCTGTGGTGCCAGAAACGTAACCGACTGCTGCACAAATTCTTGCCAGAACATCAGCCTGATGGAAGCGTCATTCACAAGCCGTCGGCAGTTGTGAGAGCAGCGTCTATAATTGTTACTGCTCTTGTCAGTGCTGTTAGTTATACTAGATCGGCGGCGGTCTGTTTGATGAGGGTGTCCTGTTCAAACAGCCCCTTGTGGTCCGTGGGGTTGTAATAAGCCTGGTCCATTTCTAGGCTGGATGTTGTACAGGGCACACAGGTGAGCAGTGATAAACTGATGACATGCTGTGAGGGGTGAGAAGTGGGCAATGCAGCCTTTTACTAAAGACAACGTCACAACGATATGCAAATAGACCTAATAATTACTAAACATGAGTCTAGCATGTCATGTTGGAGCCGTATGGTTAGTGCAGTTAAGCCTTAACTTGTAGTGCACAAATAGGCCAATGAGCTACTCTGTTACTGCAAGAAGGTAGCAAGTCCACCGTAGTGCTATGCAGAAATGTACAAAAGCTGTTTCTGTGAGATGTGCATGCACTGTAGAAATTATGGACTGCAAAAACCTTCGAGCAGTAATTTTATGAGCACGACAAGACAGTTTACTTTAGAATGGCATCGGTATTTCATTATCGGTTTCACTGTAACTGTTGACTTCGAAAATTTTAAATGCTGACAACAAATATCTCTCGCTGTTACTGAATGTTGTTTAGAAAACAAATTGCTTAGTATAATAAAACATTTTGCTTACTCGAGCTCGCGGGATTTTTGACTGACTGAATCTCACTCTAGCTTTTGTCTGCAGGTCTAATGTACAGCGTATGTAACATCTGTCGTGCAGTACACAAGCTGGATAGGTGACATCAAACAGACATACAAAGCAGTCGATGTAGAGATCATCGGTGGACTGCAGGCAAAAAAGCCGGCTGTCAGAATAACTAACAAGTACTTGCTTCAACCATATGATGAAAGGTCTGTACTGTATGCCTTTTTATTTGTTGCATTCCTTGTTTGATTACTTTGACACTGGTGAGTGGAGGACAGGAAGTGCACCTGACCTGCAAAATAGCATATGTCGATTATGTCCCAAGATTCATCTTCTTTAGGACTGAGCTGATCCTTGTGTACATCCTGCCAAATGAAAAGTTGAGTGCATTCCCGTGCATGAGGGCTCAGATGTGATGGTCTGTAATTGCTCAAGCATAAATAACATACGCACATAGAATGATTGAGTTAAGGTTTTACATTCCACGAGACACAAAATAGGTCATTTCTGTCAAAGAAAATAATTTGTATCACTTAATTGTGATGTTTGTTATAAATTCCAGTTTTTATGTTTGCTTCTATAGGTTTACGTTTTTTGCTCTTTTTTGTTGTAATTATAATTTGTTACCAGTGTTATGATTTGGATTATATGTTTTGAATTGTGCTGCATGTGTAGCTTAGAGGACGACGCGCTAATGGATCCATTCAACATTTATCTGCAGACTCTGCTGAGTCAGGCGCTGGATTCTGACTTCTTGGAAGCACTGCAGCAAGCGAATGGTCAGATCTTATGTTGTTTTTACTTTGCAAATTGCGGATCTGGTAAACTTTTGCCAGTATTTTAACACGTTTGGTTGGCTGACGGGAAGGGCAGTGTAGTGGGTCTCAGATGTCCATCCGTTCGTTCCTGTGTACGCCCGTCCGTCCACAGAAAGTTTCTTTGTTTTTAATAAAATTTGGCATGTTAGTAGAGGTCGATGAGTGATGCACGACAGTATGTAGTATGACCCAATCCAAGGTCAAGGTCACAAGCCCTTCAAAGATGGAAATCCTTCTATTTTCAAACGCTATCTCCTCAGCCATTTACAATGGGAGCTGGCAACTGGCCACTGATTCCTAAACTAGGGCACAATATTTAAATTTAATCGCGCCAGATTTTTGCTATTTGTCCTAGTTTTTGTGTCACATGACTTTGAACTTGGCAGAAACGTCAGTTGCAAAGAGTCGACCGACGACCATCAGTCCTGTACGGGGCTAATTTATATTGTGTGGCAATCAAAAGAAACAAAAGATGTTTGGCAAATAGTCATTCCAGCTGACAAGTTGCATCTCCTCTTATGTATTTTTTAAACTGTCTGTGCCGTAGATGGTCTGTAGCTTGATGTCATTATACCATTTTTGTGTGATGAAGATGCCGAAAATGAGTGAGTTCCAAGTTTCAGGCAAGATTATAGGGAGAAATGCCACTATTTTTAGGGATCCAAACTATCTAGTAGCCTAGACCCGTTCCAAAAATTTGCTTGATCGAGCCATGCAGATTTTTGCAGTAACTTCACTCTGCTCAGGGTAGCAGAAATCGGAAGGGCTGCAAGACCTCAATGTTTAGGATCAGCCTCAAAATCTAACCAGTTGTTCCTTGTATCATGGCAGGTTTCTTACCCCATTGTTTTTGAAAATATGTCCATATTTGTTACAAATTGTTTTGTTAGACCTATCAGAATCCTTCCTTCACATAGGACAACAGCATAAATGAAAGTGTAAATTCAATATGATTGCCCAGTTTGGTTTCTTTGTAGTTCATCATTAGCTCTCATCACTATTATGTCTTACTTTCTTGCGTTGCATATTGTATAAAAGTTTGTCATACCATGTCATTGGTTGGACAACTGGAAACCTTGTAAAAAAAACCTTGCTGAGCATTTATTACCCAGAGTCGTTCTTTCAGTGAATCATGGCATGCAGCTTCATCTGTAATAGGCACAGTTGAAAGACCGCCAAAAGCAAATGGAGAGTGTAGCTCGGTAGTCTAGTGGTTAGGGCGTCGGACTTGCAACTCAATGGTCATGAGTTCGGCCCCTGATCTCTGCACTATCGGTCAGTTGGTACAGGGATGAGTGACCGTCTTCAGGTGGGCATAACACCTCGGTATGTGACCAGCCACCCAGGCCAACTCAGCCTCCTACCTTCTGTGGGATGGGAAATGATTACCAGCCAAAGCGCATTGGTGCACTGCGGTTCGGGATCAAAGGCAGGATGGCTCATTCCATTCATGATGAGCGTGTGCATGGCAGTTAAAACTGATCCCTCGTTAATACGTGCCATTCTGAGCACTTCAGAGGTAAGCATCGCACTCATTACAAGCAGCTATACTAATGTCCTGTCTTAATCTTAGTGGATACTGATGTTGAAGAGCCAACATAGTGGGTGTAACATACCTCCCACATCAACAGAAGATGAGCTGCAGTGGGTGATGTTGCCTGGTTGGTGGCAGTTTTCTGAGTTCTGTTGAGTGTACAGGCTGTGGGGCTGTAATGCACCCGGATTCATTTGTTGAATCTGGTGCTATATAAATTGTTCGATTAGTTTTACTGAAGTTACGTACTTTCTTCTTTACTTATTTACTTCTTGGCTGGGAAGAACGTGTTCCAAATGACCCATTTTGTGTTTGGTTTGACGTAAAATCTTTTCTCAGTCAATAGATGCAGTGCTTTGAGACAATACGAAGAGCATTTGTCCTGGTCCTGTAAAACCACCAGTTATCCGCGAGTGTTCTGTTCTGGCAGACTGTACTGGACCCCACATACACTAACTCGGGGGGAAAAAGCCAAATGCCTTTTAAACAAAAACCAAACTAACATGATAGTGAGTTAGTGTGGTGTCTGTATTGCCAATAGATGACTACTACAGTGGTCCGATAGAGTTAATTGAGGGCTTGTTGGACGTGACAAAGAAAGCAATTCGTGCTCAGATCAATTGGACTGAAAAATTTCAGGTAACACGGTGTTTGTTTTCCGTGTGCTTTTTCATTGACACATCTTTGTATTAGGTAGTAGTAGTAGTAATAATAATAATGAAGTCCATGTTTATACTGTGTAAAATAAAAGGTCCTCAGATGCACTGATCATGCAGAAACACAAATACAACTGTGTTTTATGAACATGGTAAGAGTCAGCTATGTGACTTATGGACTGCTGGCAGAGAGTTGTGGATAACTGATCACTGAAGACCTGTTATATATGGTCATGGCTCAGTCCTTCACTGATGGCATTGAAATACATTATATACTTCCAGTTTTGTGGATGACGTCATGTTTCTACATAATACAGCGAATGGGCTAGAGTCAACGACGACATGTATGCTTTGTCCAGTTATCCAATATCCAACAATCTATGCACGAACTAATCGTTATAAAAACTCTTCATCATATATGGACTAAACTATTGGCAGTAATTTGTGTGGGATGTTTGATTATTTATGTATGTGTGTTTGTATATTATGTATGCTTGTGTAGTCCAGCATTTTCCAAGGCTACCAAAGCCCAATAAACGTTTGTTTTTTGTTTTAATAGAATTAATAAATTTCCGAGTTAATGAATACGTATATCATTAAAACAGGAAGTGATGGAGTCGTTACCGTGCTATGCAGTCGGACACCCGGAGAATGAAGATGTGAACTTATGCCAGGTATTTGTACTCTTAACCTTTTAAATAATTTTCTGTTTATTATGCTTTCACCAGCCGACAGTGTGAAGGTCGGCAAAGGTAGTATGTTTTCGGGCTGTCCGTCTACCAAATTTGTCCATTCATCCGTCCATACAGAGCTTGTTACCATGATATCTCATGAACGGCTTGAGCAATCTTGATGAAATTTACAGTGATTATTCACTAGCCCGTACTGATGACCCAATTAGATTCTGGAGATCAAAGGTCAAAGGTCACAGCAGGCCGTCGAGGTGGCAAAGACATCCATGTTGATGCTAGTTGATGTCTTATCATATGCATACTGTTATGCAGAACATCACTCTGTATACGGCTTCATTGCCGAAGCCTAGTGAAAGTTGGGCACTAGTATTCTGAACCCCTGTAATGAAGACATGTTTTAGTAGATGGCGAAAACTGGCAGTGCTATGAGATGTGTATAATGTGTTGTGCTGTTGAGTTCTATATCATTGGAGGAGTGTCAGCAGGGCTCAGTTCCAGTAAGTATTGAGTCAGTGTGATAACACCATCAGTTGGTACCACGTGAAGATGTTACTTCTGTGGTGACTGGGACTGGTATAAAGTGAGCTGTCACTTACCGGGAATAGAATCATTCTGACATCTACATGTGATTACGCTGAGTAGAATTGAATAGTGAGGGAGTTTGGAGGTTAGTAGTTACTTCCATTAGCCGTTTATGCTAAATGTCTTTAGCTGATCGGAATTATTATGTAATTTTGGTGTTTTGTTTGCTGCTCATGTGGCTGCCAAAACTGGCAGCTTAGAAACGGTTATGTGCTTGTTGATATCTGCATGTTACAAATATATTTTGATTGATGACCAACAGTACAGTGTACATTCTGTTGTGTATTCATCAGTATAGTAGGCTTTGATATTGTCGGCGGTGGCAGAAAGGGAGTCTATCTTGTAAAAGCCTGCTGAGGTGGTGCAGGTTCCGAATCCCATGGTTTGCTTCTGTGACACCGGGAGAAGTAACTGTGGAAATCTGGGCCTGTTAAACAAAAACAGAAAGGGTAGAAGTAATAATTAAGTATAGTAAAGTAAACGGGACATCTATGTAGCGCTTAATAATGACTCAACTATTCTGTCTTTACTACCAGCCACAAGGCATCATCACACTTGGCCTGTACTCATTTCCCGTCCCGCCGAGAGTAGGAGGCTGAGTTGAGTAGTCGGTCTGTGATCGGCAAACTTTTCCTGTCCTACGCTCGACGTGCAGCTGATGGGTGACCACTTATGTGGGTAAAGCGTCCGCTACTGGTCAGCCAACTAGGCCAACTCAGCCTTTCATCCTTTCGTGGTCCACAAATGAGTAGTGAGTTGTAATCCGATGTGTGCTACCTCGCTCGGGTGACGGCATCTGGTGAATGCTTACAGAGTAAAGGCAGAATGGTCCATTCCATTCATGGATAAATGTGTGGGTGGCAGGTAAAACGTTGTGATCCTTCTAACACGTGCCATTCCGGAGCGCATTAGAGGTGGTTCATTACGACGATGCGCTATATAAATAGATGTTTACTTTGCTTTGCTTTACTCCACTTCCGTCTCCTTCCTCTTCCCTTTCTTTCCTCCAGCATTGTGGGCATAGACATGCTGCTGTTTTGCAGTGACTGTGATCACTGCTTACGTTGTCTAGTTTGGAGTTGCCATGTTATCATTTTGAAGGCATCAAACAGTGAAGCTGAGACTGCAGATACGGTGCTGTTACTCTATGGTCCTCGATATGATCATCAGTTGCTGACCTGCATGGAAGAGGTCGACAGAGCCAGTGCCGAGGTTAAACATTTGACAAATATGACATAAATGTGTAAAATGACTCAGCTCCATATGCATCACCTCCATGAGGGAGATGCATCACCCAGTATAATATCTGGGGTTTACCAATAGAGCAGTCTCCCAGTAGTTAACCTTTGTTCTCTTTAATATGGCCAAGATACATAGGACTGATGGTTTTAGGCGTAATAGTGCATGGAATTGTGTGGTGGCTGGACTTCCTTGGACCCTCTGGTAAAGCTTGTGCTGATGCTGGACACTAGTGCTTAGCTCTCTATTTGATATTATTCTTTTCACATCACTAATATGCTATGCATCTTCTGAATGTCAGTATTACTACATCCATGAAGCAAGGACAGTATGAGGTACTTGGCATGAGTATCTTTCTTTATGTGCATCTTTCTGTTGTGGCAGGATTTTCGAAAAAAATGGAATTGAGGTTACATACCATGAACAGTTTGGTAATAATCTTCCATGATGGGGCTTATTGGCACGGTTGTTTGCCTTGTATTATATGGGAGTATAGGTCTTCCAAAAGTAAGGCGATTTCAAACACTTTTCAGGTGAGTTCAGACAGGATGCGGCGCCTCGCTGCTGACATGACAACACACTGATTTTAATGAGTGCGTTGAGACAGGATGCAGTGCTGCACCACGTGGAAAATATGTTTTTGCTGTTATTTTCCGTGCGGCGCCCCGGCGCACCATGCCACTTCGCACCGTGCAGCATCCTGTCTGAAAGCCTGTTTTGACCTTGTTCGTCTTCGACTTTTGTCACATGGCAGCTGTTGTCAGTAGTTAGTTAGTTAGTTGGAGTTTAACGTCCCCTTTCAGCACAAATAAGGCTATATCAGAGACAAAAGGTCAGGGGTGGAGAACTATCCCTACCCAGTAAAGAACAGCAATGTGGTCATCCAACTTACACCCAGAGTTCATATTTGTTAATAGCACATCATTAACCCAACATTTGTAATGTACTAAAAGTAGTGTTTACATTGCATCGTTAATCTTTACTTACTTATGTTGTAGAAAGTGGCAATTGGTGCACGTTCATTCCAGTTGTTCATGACGTACCATGCCCTTCATCACTACAAGTACTTGCTTTACAAAGAATGTCTTGAAGAGGTAGATCAGAACATAGTGGGAATTTTAACAGTTCATAACTTGCGTAGGTAGGAAGTTGGTCTAGCAATCTGGAGGTTACTAGTTTGATCCCCACTGTCTCGGATCGACCGTACACGAACCGTTCACACACCTGTTTTTGTTACTGGCCCGCCTAATGGGCCAGTATTGTTTTGCTTGCTGGTGTCTGTCAGCATCTGTCGTCGTCTGTAACGCTGCCGGCGGGCGGGCGGTCTAGCAGCTGACACTCCATGGCGGGCCAGTCGTGTTAAGTCCAGTTAGGGCGACACCTCGTTTACTAAGCAATATACATTACTACCAATCAATGGTGGTCACTCTCTGAAGCTGGGAAGGTAGCTGTGGCCTAGCGGAAAGTAGTGGCAGGCTATTGTGTAGTTTATACTATGAGGTTTAAATATTCTATTACTGGAGAAAGCCTGGCCCGTTTTGGCTGTAGCCAACACAACCATGCCCATTGTCATGACTTATCTACGGGGCGGGGGGAGGGAGGTTATATGCTGCTGTCAGACAAATATGGCATGTTTTCTGTGCGTATAGTCTGCTTCTGTCAGAGCATCATTATGGCCGACTGCCTCAGCCCATAATAGGCCAAGCTCGCTCCAATGAATATTTATCTCAATTGGTTTATGACTAACCACAAGGCCAGCACTTGCCAACCAACACATTGCCATCAACAGGAGTCCCAACGAATATGGCTGCTGCTAGATGTATAAATAGTTATAAGTTAGGCTAGTTATAACTCGGGCAAAGGTCTTTTGTTCTAAACTCTAGCTATTCTATACCACCGAAGATGGTGCCATGTTACATTATCATTATTGTATATTTTTGACATGTATACAACTAAAAACTGGTCATGTAAATTGTTTTGGAGGATTATGAAAATGTTAAATCGATTCAAGTTATGTGAACTTATGCCTGATGTTGATAATGTTGTGCTATGTGACATAACAAAGCAGCTGCCCAGATGTCAATTTCTGTGATATTATGTGAATATGTAAATATGCATATTATTAAATATGCATATTGGTGATATGTGATTGGTGGTGAGTCGACCAAAACATACCCCAAAATGCTTTGTTGACTTGTTGTTGTTGCGGCCATATGCATTGGTCCCCCTATTGGTGGCAACGCATTCGTCTGCAGTTATGATAGAATGTCATGAATCTAGAATATTTAATTATATATATCTGTGTGACTAACGTTACCCGTGGGCTGACTGCTTCAGCAACTGAAGATAGCACCAGTCCCTATGGTCCTTGAGGGTGTACCTTCATTATTTTGCATAGACTATAAGCTTTTAATTTGGCTGCCTGTAAATTTAGGGACTTTGCTTTCTTTGTATTTTGAGCTGTTGTATATGAATATAATTATTGTCATTTATTTTATTTATTTTTTAGTCAACTTCTAGTTCTGATAAGTAATAAAAACAGGCAGATGAAAGAGACATACAGCACAAAGAAAGAAATACAATACAAATGATTACAACTGACATTAGAAATTAAGATTAGGATTGTAACAAAAGGTGGTGTTAAACTTCAGTCATGCGTGACTTTAGAATGCTGATGATGATGATAATGGCGTTTGTTACAGGTGACATTTGCGAAACAAGAAAGCAATTATTCAGACTCTGAAATACTCGGCGAATGCCTGCAGCATCGCATCTGGGTCCAGCGAGTTAGTTCGGAGAGTTTTGATAATAAAATACTAATGCTTGCTGACTGGTATTTAATGGTACCTTCCAAACTAACGGGTTGTAGAGTGTTAACACGCTTCAGTCTACACCAGTTCTCTCTGACATTTCCAAGTGTCAGTAATTCCATTAAGGTCACTGTCTGTGGAGTGTCTGTGAAGATTAATGATGATGAATTGGGCTGATATGTGATATGCATGTAAACATCAGGGAAGACATAGGTCCTTCCCGAGTGTGTGATGGGCCAAGCTTTATCCAATCCAGATAGTATATAATTGTGTGGCATTTCCAATCGGCTGTTTGAATACAAGGTCATTTATCATGATGCTCTTCTGTTCTTTTGCTGTCCTTGATTCGAGGGTTGGCCACACCATGGATGTACTGTCTCCATTTATCTCTGTCCTCTGTCATTCTGATTTACCCTTCCACGGATCAGGGACCGCGGAACCTATACTGCAGGGACGGCCAATGCCGCCCCAGTTTTTGAACTAGGGCGGCAAATAAGCTATTTTGCCACCCCAGTTTTTGTGACCGAACGCCTTGCCGCCATTCTCAAAATAAATAAGTGTTTAATAAGAAAAACTAAGAATTTATTGAACATAATACAAAAAGCAGCAGAAAATGCAAAGCTGAAGACTTCAGAACTTCCGTTAACCAGTGTTGTTGTCCTTGGCCTTGGTCCTTGGCCTTGAACTGTCCTTAAGGACACATCTGAAGTCCTTGGCCTTGAAGGTTGAGTCCTTGTTGGCCTTAATCTTAAATATTTTTTTTATTAATTTTTATTTTACCGCTTTGCAGTGCAGCTTGAAAAATGTCCTTTAAATCATATTATGTCGTCGTAAATCATATTATGTTGTATTTCTATTTCGATCTCCTAAGTGTTTCTGAAGTGCAACAGTGATATGTTTTAGTGTTGCATTGTTGCACCTGATAAGACATTGTATGACATTTATCCTCCTGAGACCCAGTGACCCCCAAATGGTTACACTTCAGAGCGTTGAGAACCATACTGGTCTAGCCCACCATCTTTGATTTTTGACATTTGGCATGGTTTAACAACGACGTCTGTAGCTCGCCAAACTCCTGGAGGATCACGAACCAGAGTGATATTCTGGTTCTTGGCTTTCCAGGAAGTTGGCGCTCTGCAGATTAATGAAATGGGAGGAAATGGAAGGGGTGGGAAAGAAGGCTGCACATTAATTTTGACCAGCCGCGATATTGGTGCGAAAATGCATAAAATGCACAGATTTGCAAAGTTGTTTTTTGCATTTAGAGGACTGGGGGCCTTAGCCAAAAATATGTAAATTAGGTCACTACGGCGCGGACGGGGTTACGTGACCTACGAAAGTTGAAGACATGTTCGGGTATCTCATCTGCTGATGTCTGATGAGCTCTGGTTCAGTTGATGTAATGGTGCTGACCACATGGTGGGCACAGCCTACAGGCCCTATATCGACACTGACTTGTCAGCGGTGGTGATGTTTTAGCCATTCAAAATAATCGTCTGTAGTTGCCCAGCCAACAGTGTATAAATCAAGTGGTCGATTGTGTTTTGCAGAGGATGCAGTCGACGAAGTATTTTTACTGCATAAAATGCATGATATTTGATCAATTAATTTTCAGGAAAATCATCAACTTTGTTGCCACCAGATGTCGGATTTTGAGGCTAAAATTCACCAAATTCAATTTCGGCGCTGGGGGAGCTTACAGCGCTCCCCCAGACCCTCTAGCTGGTGGGGAGACAAGAACCCCACCCCCGCTCTCGGCCCTTCAGGCCTCGCTCTTCGGCCCTTCCGGCCTCAATATTGTGTGACCTTGACCTTTTGACCTCTGGATCAATGCATGCCGAGTGACTGCTATAGAGTATATGTGTACAAAGTTTGGTGTTGATAGCTCAAGCCATTTTCCTTTTAGAGCACAGACAGTCAGACAGATGCGACGGAACACTATACTCACGCTGGCGGGGGCTATTCAGCCGGCGTTGTTAATAATTACCCTATTCCTGCTGTTCAGTTTTGGCTTTGTCTGATGTTATTTTCCATGGACTGCCTGGAAACAGCTATGGGTTGCTGCAGCAGAGTTTTTATATGCAGCTTGTCCCACTTGTTGTACCAGCCATCATTGTCTGATACTTATTATGTGTGCATAATGATGACATTGTCATCTTGTACTGTTGGATGTAGCTTC